>Ga0008649_10001392_pt1 | contig 19077 bp, 14 predicted proteins | sample SaaInlV_130m_DNA_2_FD_66601 | JGI IMG/M metagenome (GOLD analysis project Ga0008649, IMG submission 66601) | Marine microbial communities from expanding oxygen minimum zones in the Saanich Inlet - SI037_S2LV_130m_DNA | ecosystem: Environmental > Aquatic > Marine > Intertidal zone ... | reverse complement strand
CGGAGAAAGTTTTGTGTAACGATGGTGTTGATGATGTTGGCGTGAATCCCTGAACCGGGATAATCTTTTTCAATTGGAGTAGACTTGATATCCTGCCCCGACAATGTATTCGAGACAAGGATCAATTTCCCTTCCACTTCTTCCATATTGCCGGTTGTTTTTTCATCATTGGCTAACACAGAAGCAAATGAGGCGTGCTTGAATGTCTCGCTCCATTTCCCGGCATAGTTGATGAGCATCTGGCCATTTGAATCGACAGGGATTTGAATATCAACCCGGTTACCGGGAAGGCTTGCCTGCTTTAGAAGAATTTTTGAATCATTAATCTCAACCTGTTCAGGAGAAACATCCAGCCAGGTCAAGACTGCCTGAAGAGCAAGCGAGGGAACGATGTGCTCTTCATGGCGAACAAACAGTGGGGTGCGCCTTATCACACCATCCCGGTCGCGATTGGCTGCTATATGACCTAATCCCCTGGAGAACTTCACCAAACCCGGCAAAGGAAGGATCGCGCTTTCAATAGATAGATAATTCTTTGTTCCGGGAGCTTCTTTAAACTGGGTGACAGGGAAATATTCTGGCAAAGCTACTTTTCCGAGCGCCTTATCTGAATTTATCAGGCTGGCCGCAAAGGGATAAACCATGCCCCCTGATTTTTTTGTCGCCTGCGCAAGTAACCTTTCTTCAGCTTCATCAACAGGTTGGGAAAAAAGAATATCGTAAACAATGACCCCAGGATTCTCATTGCTCAGGAAATTGATCATTTGGGTATGCAGAGAACGCGGCCAAGGCCACCGACCTAATTGCTGAGCGCTTGCATCGTCCGCATCGATCATAATGATGTTGGGATTAGTTTCGATGGAACCGCGAACCTGGAATCTTGCGTCCAGTGTTTTAAGTTCCCATGCATGGAACAGATCAGAAAACCCCAGACTCAACAACAGGGTGATGACCGCTCCAACAAACCCCAGGATGATGGACTTTTTCATGTCAAAAGTTCCTAATTGCTAATTTTTATTCTGCTCAAGGCCAAAAGTCCCGATCATGTCGATGGGTTTTTTGGGTTCTGGAATGATTGGAATTTTCCTTGAACCTCTTGTATATTTTTCACCCTTCTTAAAAATGAATATTTCTGAATAGGATTCGGCCCATGAGGAGCTATCCACAGAATCAACCTGTTTTGACAGGGCCTGGATGGTTCTTGTACCGCGAGTAGTTTCTCTTTCCACGCTGTGAAAACCCTTATCCAGATCGAGTTTCAAAAGAGAAACCTTATTCAGGGTGATGATGGCCTTGATCCGCTCTAATCCTGCGGGGCCCTGCACATCAAACTCGAACCCATAATCTGGTGAAGGAATCTGGTAGGTAACCCCTCCCCGAATAAAATTTTCCCTGTGATATTTGTTCGGAAAAATTACGGTGATATTCCCATTAGGTCCGACATCAAGCAGGGTTAAGTAGCCATTTTTTTCTGCCTTCACATAAAACACAATTTTCTCAGCGATCTCATATTCCTTTTTATCTGTCCAAACATTGGCCAGGAACGATGAGTTATGAGGTTTTGCTGCTACAAGTTTTTCAAGTTGCTCTTGATAACTTTTCTTTTTTTCGGCGGACTTAAATTCTTCTGCCATGGTGTCGATCAACGCCAGGTCGTCCGGGTTCAATTCTTTTCGCTTTATCAAAATATGGGCAGAGGATTGGATATTTCTGGTTTGCGTATCAATCAAGCGGGACCTGATCTCAAGCCCCCCTCTCTCCATCCGATAGGAGCCACTCACGTAATAGTCCAGACCGTTGGCTTTAGCAATTTCTCCTGGCTGTTGCTCCTCATCAAATTCAATTTCCTGCAATTTAAGATCCTCAGCTCGTGCAAGTAGGGTTTTTATATCCTCATTCAGTACACGACTAAAAGGGGTAACCCGTTCGTATCTTAGATCCTTGAAAAGCATTACACCCAGGAGAGGGTTTTTTCCTGGAGGAATATTTCTTATGAGCTGATTGCTAAGATCGGTAATGCTTTCTCGCCAAGCTTGAGATTTATTTGAAGCCCATTTAGGGGTTTGTACAATGTAATTGAAAGTAGCCCTTTTATTTTTAAGAGGTGAAAGAAATTTCTCAACAAATTCTCCATTGAAATTAGAGAGAAATCTTGAATAGTCCAACTTCACCGTGATCACATGGTTGGATTCCTCATAGGAAGAAATCTTATGAACGGTGGTTTGTACCAGTCCATCAGGCCCGCTGGTTTTTTCCTGCTCCAGTTCTCCCTGCCCTGTCTCATAATTATAAACCACAGAGATATTAGCAACAGGGGACTGATTCCCGCCTTTCAGGAGAAAGACCTTCGCAACAAGAGGATCCGCTACACCTTTCTGAGTTTTCACGATTTGCCTATCCCCAGAAACTGTAGCCAGATTTAAGTTTTGGACAATACCTTTTACTTTGGATTCAAATTCGCCCGCGCTTATATTTTGAGATTCAGAATTCTCCCGAGAGCGATTGATTACGTTAAGAGCACTTTTTAACGGTAATATTGCCGGGGCCTTCTGGTATCCCGATAGATAATTTGATAAGGCGGTAACAACCTCGGACCTGTTTTCAGCTTCCACTCCCTCTTTCATATTTCGCTGCAGTACGGATTGAATATTTCTGATCCTGTCCTGAATGGTGGACGCTGCGAGACTTCGCTCTACGGTTGCAAGAGAATAGTAGACACCCTTCCCCTGATCCAGCCAGCCATCCTTGATTTCAACCCCCTCAAGGACCGTATCTACTTCTGTTTCGATGACCGACTCAACATGCGACTGCTCTGTTGTGGAAACATCCACCATGGTGGAGTGGATCTTGACCTTTAAGTTTTTGGCCAGGTTAGATCGGGCCGACTCGTTGGCAGAGACCGAGTTCTTTTCAGAAATTCCAATTCCAATAAGGAACTTGTTTTGAGGAAAGCTAGGGTGGCCTTTTCCTAATACCCAGCCCGGAGGTGAAGAGGAAATAGGGGATGATTCCTCCAGGACTGTCTCTTGCTCTACCCCTAATCCTTTTATTCCACCCGCACAACCGGATACTATGGTTAAAATTAAAGAAACTGCCAGAGTTTTGGCTATTCTAAACAGCATTATTTCCCCCTAAATATAATTTCTGATACGACCTGACTGTTTAAAGAGCAATATCCATACCCATATGGTCAAACTTCCCATAGTGCTCAGATATTTCCTTTATTCGCTTATTTCTCAAAGATCAAGTGAACCCGTGACATAGTTTTCAGTAAATCCATGCATGGATTAGCGCATGGAACCATGCGTCCATGCGTCATAAACTGTACTCTTAAAATCAACTTTAGCGAAAAACTTATTCCGAGCAGCTTGGATTATCGGAATTCTTTACTAATTTAGCACTCATCATGGTATTTTTGTGTAAAATTGGACTTATCCAATCCAGAACTCTCAAGTGGCACGAAAAGTGTACTGTATAAGCTAGGTTTTGAAGAAGCGCTATAAATATAATCTAGTGTAAGCATTTTGCATGACTTCATAATTTCACTGAAACACAAGTAGGAGGCAATAAAATGAAACTCAAACTAGCAGCTCTCTGGGGATTACTCTCGATCATGGTTGTGTTTAGTGCCTGCACTAGCACACCGGAATCCACAAGAACCACAATGAATGAATATGAACCTCCTGAATGGGTAATGAAAAGTTCTGGGGCCTTTGAAGATTCTAATGGCAAGGCATTTTATGGCGTGGGCTCTGCGTCAGGGATTAAAAACTATTCCCTGCAAAGAACAGCGGCGGACGACCGGGCTAGAAACGATCTGGCAAAGGTATTTGAGTTCTACACCAAATCTTTGACCAAGGATTATATGGCTTCCACTACATCTGGTGATTTTACAACCACATCTGAAGAGCAGAATGTGGAAGTAGCTATCAAGACCGTAACTTCCGCGACCCTCACAGGGGTATTGATTATTGACCACTGGGAACATCCTGGAAGAAATGAATTATTCTCTCTAGCTCGGTTGGACCTCATATCATTCAAAAAAAATCTGGATGAACATAAGGAACTCTCCAATGAAGTAAGGGAAGCCATTAAGGAAAGGGCAGACAAACTCCATGAGGAACTGGAGCAGGAAGTCACCAAAAAGGAAACTAAACCCTAATGAAACTCTGGATCACACTGATTACTTTCAGCCTTTGTTTCACCGGTCCAGCCTCCGGCCGGGATTTTGATCCTAAGAGGATCTATGAGGAAACTTCTAAGGCTGTGGTCCTGATCTCTGCATTTAATGGTGGTCAGCGATACGCCAGTAACGGAACAGGCTCTATCGTCAGTGAAGACGGCTTGGTCCTCACCAATGCCCATGTAATTTTCGATGAAGAAAGAAAAAAACCCTATAACGCAATAAGAATTTTTTTAAAGCCTGAACGTGTAACCGGAAATTTAAAGAAAGATACCTCTCGAAAATTCAAAGCAACTCTTGTTCGTTACTCCAACTCACTGGACCTGGCAATATTAAAAATTCAAGACCATCAGAATTCTGGGTCGCTTCCGCGGCTAGAACTGTCCGATTTGAGTAATACCTCCATAGGTGACCCTGTCTTGGCAATAGGACACCCCGAACAAGGTGGTTTATGGACTTTAACCACTGGAACCATCAGTAGTTTTATTGAAAGTTTTGAGGGCATTCGCGGTAAAGATGTTTTCCAGACAGAGACGAGCATTAACAAGGGAAACTCTGGAGGACCATTGATTGACCAGAATGGTCATATGGTAGGCATCAACTCAATGATTGCCCGTAAAGGAAAGAGCGGCATAACCATAACCGATGTAAATTTTTCAATTAAATCTACTGTCGCGATGAAATGGATGCGTTCCGTTGGCTATTCGCAGCAATATGCGATGCTATCACCACAGACAGCCACCCCTCTTACAGAAAAACATGCTCCAACAGAGAAAGCTGGAATAGTCCCTGTTCCAACTCAGGAGCCAGAGCCAACTGAAATCGAGCCGGAGCCAAAACAACAACTATCCAAAGAACCAAATGAAATTATTCCTCAATCTAAACAAGAATCTCCTAATGAACCAGAAATTTTAACTGAGGTTCACCCATACAAGGAGAAGGACCTGTTTGAGCAAGTAGAAGATGAGATGGAGGATATGATGGAAGAAATGAAGGGCAGAATTAGAAGCCATTAAAAGTCGAAAAGGTTACAGAAAACATGCAAACGATCATAAAGTTTCTTCTAATCACCATAATGATATCCATACCAGCCCTTGCCTTGGCTGACCCATTCAAGCTGTATCTCGACAACACTCGAACGAAACACATCATGGTCGAACAACAGGATTGTTCCGTCCATAAATCAGAAGACGGCCGTATTACCCTTGGATTTAAGGTCGGAAACTTTCTTTTTGGAGCAGGCCCTGAAATCAGTTTTGGGAAAAAAACCGGTATTGATTGGGATCAAACAATGCAGGGCTTAATTGTCCGCTATCAGGAACTTTGCGCCCGGTTCAACACCGGGAGCATATCTAAACAGGAATATGATGACCGGCTAGAAAAAATAGAGTCCATTGAAAAAGAAGCGTACGAGCTATATCAGGAATTCTTGAAGAAAAAATCTCGACGCAAGCAGGATGTATTCGATGAACTGGACAAAGAAACACGAAACTCAAAATCATTTAAAAAGGCTTACGATCGCATAAATAGCAAAATAAATACTTCTTATCTGGAAGAATAGTTCCAAGCTTATCTCTAAAAACATGCAAAGCTTACAAATCTCCCAGGGCATAGAATACACGCCATTAATCTACCCTCACTACAGATCCCTTCTAGCAGACCTATTAAAGGAATCAATCAAATAAGAATATTTTTTTGGAGAAGCGAAACCTGTGTCTAATTTTCAACCACACGGAATATTTTTCTTTTATTGGCCTATAAATGCTATAAATAACGTTGACCCTGTAAAAATTTTAATACTTAGCGCATGAAAATATGGGAGACCAATAGTGACTGTTTTTTATAGCCCGGCAGTCCGAGGCCCTTCCCAAAAATTTGGATAGAACCAGGTTCTCTATAATAAAGGAGACCCCGGAGAAGATTTCACGTTACTCATCAAGGAATATCCCGATGAACTGGAAATTTTTGCTCAATAACTTTTCAAAACCTCGCTACGTTAACATACCCGCTTTATTTCCAGTATTGATATTAGCGTTGGTTTTTCCTTCATGCGCAAGCATAGACAAGTCCGTTGAAAACATGAAAAACCTTGTTACGGACATGGAAATGCCTGACATTGAATTACAAGATTTTGTAGTCGAGGAAGCTTCTGACAAGAAAGAAAGGCTCGCTAAAGTAGTCTCTCCCTTAAAAGAAACAAGGCTCATATTTTCACCCATTATTTCTCTTAAGGACCTTAATAAGGAAGGGATGCAAAAAAACAAATTCTTTTTGGCTGGCGAGGTCTATTCAAAAAACCCTGAAGAATCAATTCGCTCTCTTTCAAGCGACAATTGTTTTTCACCTAACAATCAAAACTCAACCAACAAACTGGGGCGACTTTATCATGTCTTTATTAAAGACCTGGGGTTAAGTTCTGTGAACGCCAACCAACTTGATGACAATGAAAGCATTAATTCCCACTATTTAATACAGCCAGTTCTTTTAAAGTACCAGTATTGCCAAAGGGCTTATGTAGAGATTCGCTACCTCATACAAAATAACACCGGCACACAGACTGCCAGAACGATAAAAACTTCACACAAAGCAGCGAATTTTAAATTCCCTGAAAAGGAAGAAAATTATCCGTTCATTAACTACAACCATCCAGACAGCCAATTTCCAGGGTTACGGCATGCCCTAACAATGGCGTTCTATAAAAACACCATGGACTTACTAGAAATGATAACTGAAGAGCACAAAGAGGACGAAAACAAATCCCATGAAAATTAAAAATATTTATTCTGGTCGTCCTGCTATCGAAGCTCTCTCATCCCACAGTTTTCTGTCAGGAGTAATCCCGACTACATTTGTACGGTGAACTTATGCCCATAAAAATAAAGCTAAGGCAATTAACGCTCTTTTCAGCTTTGCTTGGCATGACAATGCTGATTATGATTGCACATGCCACAGAGGCACATAGCGATGAAGAAAATGGAGCATACATTAAAGGGAAAGAGCTCATAGATAGCGGGGATTATAGATCAGCCATTCCCCATCTAAAGGAGGCCACCCAAACCAATCCAAGCTTACCTGGAGCGCACTATTATCTTGGGATTGCCCACGAAAATTTGGGCCAGGACCAACAAGCCATAGCAGAATATAAAGAGGCCTTAAAAATAGAGCCCGACCATGTGTGGGCCTCTCTCGGCTTGAATAAGCTGGAGAAAAAGGCAGGCACTGAAAATCTGGAAAGTGACAATCGCTCTCACGGAGAAGAGCAGAAATCTACTCGTTTCAACTCTCCCTGGGAACTTCAAGCCCACTTAAAACATTTGAATGAATATAAGATGTTTTCTGACCTGAAAACATTTCTTGAAAACAATTATTCCAACTCGTCATTCAACCTTGAAACCCGCTTATACATTTTAGATGACCTGGCAAACCTCTACACCACAAAACTGATCAACTTTAAAAAGGCCGACGAGTTTAATAAAAAGGCGCAAGATTTATATTCCTCGCTAGAAGACAGGAATTTAAAAGAACTGCCTTTCTCAAACTATTTCAATGAGAATCGACTGATATCGAATTTATTTTATTTTTCCTCTGATGCCTTACAAAAAGAAAACACACCGGATGAGGCTAACTTAGCCATTTGGGATCTTGAGAATAAGACACTTGCCGAACGTCCAGACCTCATAACGGAATTCCCACAGAAAATGGTCGAGCAGGTCAGAAAAGAGGATCTACTCGCCACAGGCGAACGTATCCACAGAAGGGTGACTTTACTCCAAAAAAACCTGGGGGTTGGATCCCCTTCGCCACAAAATATTTCACTGGAGAAATCAGGAGTCCTCAAAGGGTTGGAATCCGACAACCAGGACAATAGCTTATCTGAGCGAGAAAAAAATTACCTCATTGCAAAATATTCCTGGTCATCCATTTCACCCAATGCACTTCCAGACCAATACCTTCCGGTTATACAATTTGGAGAAAAAGCCATCGACCAACTAGAGGAAACCAGCCCGGAAAACTTGGTTTTGCTCTGCAGACTGCATTATTGGGTTGGGATGTCGCATTTAAAAATGAACCAAACTCAGCCAGGTATTTCTCACCTTGATGAATTTGATCAAACCATTGAGAAACTTGAGAACATGGTCAAGCAGGGATATGAAGATCAAAAGCTTTTCATCGATGATATTGAGAAAAAAATAAAGGCAAACCTTCAGGAGGACCAGTTATCTGACAAGAAGTGGCTTGATTTCTGGAGTGGTACAAAAAAGTTTGGAAGTGCAGTACTTGAAGGCGTTGGGCAAGTGGCGCTGTATACAGCCTTGGCTATGGTGGCTGTCGCCAATGGCTATAATGCAGCTTATGGAGGACAGACCTTATCCTCTCAACAAATACATGATCTGGCAGAAGGCACCGGAAAAATTAGTACTGCAATGCATGAGAGCGGAACAGCGCAAAGAGAAGAAATCGAATATGAACATCAAACTGATGTGGTGGAGTTGCAAGCAAAGTATGTTGAATCTAAAAAAGGTATTGAAGAAAACTTTTTTATTCAAAAAAGCAGCCTTACTCTTAAACAATTAAAATACGCTAGGTTCATGGGGCCGAATGAACAATTAGATTTTTTTGTGGCAAGAGGAGATGGTTTATCCGCATCAGGCGATAGTTCCGGCGCAAAAGAATTCTATCTGAACGCATTGAGTCTAATAGAAAAGCAACGGGCTACAATTGATTCTGATACGAAACGAATAGTTTTCGCCGGACATCGAAACTCCATTTACGTAAAGCTGGTAGAAATTTACTCTCAGGAGAATGACCCTGGAGAGGGTTTCCATATGATCGAGAGATCGAAAAGCCGGGTCTTTGCTGATCTTTTGGAAAGTAAAAACCTTCAACTGGCAAGCAACGATGAAAGTAATTTTTACCAAAGTTACTTGATGAAAAATTCTGAAATGAATGAAATTCTTTCTCACGGATCTATCGGCCTTGACCAGATCAAATACCTGGAGGAAAACCGGGGAATACATGTTTCATCGAAATTCAGAACAACCCCATTAATCGAATTCAATAATCTGGATGAGGCAAAACCCATTACGCTTGAGGAAACTCAGCGTTTGCTCGCAAAACCAACCATTGACAGCGACTTTGTTCAGTACTTTGTCGCACCTGAAAAAACCATAATTGTTCTGGCAGGGCGCACTCAACATATAATGGAGGTCCCTGTTGGCAAAGACCAACTGATTAAAAAAATATCCCGGTTTAGGGAATTAATCTCCGCAGGTAGCGAGAACCAGGATGAATATCTTAATTTATCCAAGGAATTATATGAAATACTGATCAAACCCATAGCCTTTCAAATATCTAAAAATCGGGTCATTATCTCCCCGCATGGACCTCTTCATTACCTACCGTTTCAATTACTGCATGATGGGGAAAAATATCTGATCGAAAGCCACACCTTAAACTATATCCCCAGCGCAACAGTACTGAGATATCTGGCCAACAAATCGCCGATCGGACCACTAGACCCCGATGGTGAGTCCGAGTTTAAAAAAGCCGTTGTCAATGACAGTGAGTTTTTGCCCGGCTGGGGCACTGAAGATGTCAGTGAAAGTGTCTATGGCAACCAAAATTCAGGACCACCAGAAAGCATTTTGTTGCTGGGAAACCCTCAGTTGGACACCGAAGCATTAAACTTGCCCTACTCTGAAATCGAAATTGACAATGCTTCCACATTTTTTCCTGATTCATTAAAACTCTCGCGTGGCGAGGCCAGCGAAACCAATTTAAAGAACAAAGCCTCTTCGTATGACATCCTTCATTTTGCAACACATGCAACCTTTGACAATGACGAGCCATTCAATTCATCCCTTTTATTAGCAGGCGATGGAATCAATGACGGAAAACTAACCGTGGAAGAAATATATCAACTGCAACTAAAACCTTCTCTTGTCGTTTTAAGCGCGTGCGAAACAGGACTGGGAAAATACTCTGCAGGAGATGAAATTATAGGTTTCTATAGGGCCTTCATGTATGCCGGAGCAAAATCTATTATAGCCACACTATGGCCTGTTCCAGATGAGGCCACATCTTTCTTGATAAATAAGTTCTATCAGGCATTGAAGAAAAACTCCCTGGGCGAATCTCTGAGAATGGCTCAATTGAAAACAAAAGAAAAATATCCGAATCCTGCAAACTGGGGCGGGTTTGTTCTGGTGGGAAGAAATTAATTAAGCAGCAAAATAAGTCTTGGAAAAAGTGAAAAGATTATGGCTTTGACTTTTAGAACCCATTGACAGAAAAAATATTTTCGAGGTCACCGTGAAAAAAATAATAGGAATTATATTGGCAGTTGTTTTATTTTCAGGTTGTGTCGCAGGAAAAATTGATTCGGCCATTAAAAGCTATGAGAATGTAGCGGAGCAAGTCAATTTAGGTGACAACAAAGATAGTGTGTTAGCTATTTTGATACCTACTCAGGCAAGACTTACTTCAAAATTAAAAAAACCTCCAGAAAAATACATAAAAAATAATGTGTTGGTCGAAATCTATTTTATGCGGTCAGGTCGGCAGCCAGATGGTCTCACAACGGATGATGAATTTACTCCCTATACATTTAATGACGGAAAACTTGTAGGTATCGGTTGGCAGGTACTAGGTGGCCCCTCTTCACAAGGACAAACGCAACCAACTACCAATGTTCAACAGACTGTAATTGTGCATTAACTAAAAACTGCTCTCAAAACCGACCCTAACCCATAGGGATAGATCAGGATCATATCGCCATACACAAAATTTAATCTTACTCTTGGAGGAGAGACTAACAAAATGATAAATATACTTAAAATTCTAATTATTGGTTTTTTCGCTTTTTCGTTTACCGGATGTGCTTATAAAGTCACCACGAGTTCTTCTCCCGCACTAGACATCATGTCAGACTATGATGGAAAATTACCGGGTGAATATATATTGATGATTTCAGATGATTTGAAAAATATAAAAAGAGAGATAAGTACCACTTCTTACATATGCACAGCGCACACTTATCCAGTCGATGTGGGGAATTCAATAGAAACTTCAATCACGACAACGCTTCAAGATGTATTTGAGGAGATTTCTCAGCAAAAGCCAACTAGTGGAACTAGTGTTTCTTCTTCCAACCCGATTGTGAGCATAAGATTGGCCGACTTTAACCCAAAGGTATCTTGCAGCATGGGATTTTGGGAACCAAGTTGCACTAGCACAACTGAGCTTACCCTTAAGGTTTCTGTTAGAAAGGGTGAGCAGAAATTAGTTAATACTAGAATTGGGGCCACTCGCACTACAGATGGCGGAGGAGGAATGTATTGCGGTGGTGTAAGCGAAATTTTGGCGGAGTCAATTAATCTAACAGTTAGAGAAGTCTCGGAGAGGTTGGCTGAGAGGTTACTTAACTCAGGAAAAATCAGACAAGCAATGGGAGGATCGGGAGGTGTCGGCAGCTTTGCGTCTGCTCCAACCCAACCAAAAACCCCCCAAAGCCCTGCCCCGCTTAAATTATTAAAAGGAACAGGAGTTTATGTTGGATCTTCAAATTATATTATTACAAACTATCATATAGTAGCTGGCTCCAAAAATATTAATGTTAAATTTTCTAATGGAAAAAGTTACACGGCCACAATGGTGGCCAAGGATAAATCCAATGATGTGGCATTTTTAAAACTAAATGAATCTCCGGAAATTATTGCCAGTAATATTGTTTTGGCAAATTCTTCATCGGTAAAATCCGGGGATAAGGTTTTCACAATTGGTTACCCAATGAGTAATATTTTAGGGGATAGGCCAAGGTTTGCAGAGGGAGCTATTAGCTCCATTTATGGTGTAGACAACGATCCCCGGGTATTCCAGATAAGTGTTCCAATCCAGCCCGGAAACAGTGGAGGCCCACTTTTTAATGAAAAAGGAGAGGTTATCGGAATAACTATGGCTTCTTTAGATGCCGCAAATACTATGCAAATTACGGGAGCTATTCCTCAAAATGTTAATTTTGCCATAAAATCTTCATTCATTTTAAACATGATGGCGATGGTTCCAGAGTCATTAATTTCTTCAACAGGGATAGTCGTTACTCCCAAGGACTCAGAATCGTTATCCAACTTCATAGAAAAAGTATCAAATAATATCGTTCTCATAGAAGCGAAAGAATAATAAAATAGAATAATGTTGAAACACCGCACATTCATATTTCTTCTTGCATCGTTGCTGGCTTCTGCCTTCATAGTGTCATCGGCCGTTGCCCAGCGAGGAATTAATCCTGTCCCCATTAAAGATACGGCTGGGAACCAAGTAGGACTTTATAAAGAAAGCCATGCTCTGGTGATTGGTGTGAGTGACTATACGGCAGGTTGGTCTGATTTACCGGGTGTGAAAAAAGATGTTCGTATGGTGAAAAAAGCGTTGGAGGCTAATGGCTTCAACGTGGTTGTTATTGAAGACCCTACCCGCAACCAGTTGCGTGATGGATTAGACCAATTTATCAGTCAGTATGGTAAGGGCAAGGACAGCCGGATTTTGATTTACTTTGCAGGGCATGGTCATACTCTCAGGCTGGAGTACGGCGAGGAAATGGGGTACATCGTCCCGACTAATGCTCCCAATCCCAATTATGATAAAGATGGATTTCTTTCCAAAGCATTGGATATGCAGATGATTGAAGTCTATGCCAAGCGTATCCGTTCTAAGCACGCATTGTTTTTATTTGACTCCTGTTTTGCTGGTTCCATCTTTGCGTTGAGCAGGGCAATCCCCGCAAATATCAATTACAAGACCAGTGAACCGGTCAGACAGTTTATTACCGCCGGGAGTGCCAACGAGACCGTTCCCGATGAGAGCATATTTCGAGACCAGTTTATCCGGGCCATCCGAGGTGAAGGGGACGCCGACAGTGATGGTTATGTGACCGGGGTAGAACTTGGAGAGTTTCTTCAGAAAGCCGTAGTCAACTACTCCAAAGGTAGTCAGCACCCGCAATACGGGAAAATACGGAACCCCAATCTTGATAGAGGAGATTTTGTATTTTCATTACATAATTCGGCGGTTTCGGGGAAAAGTATTGAAGCCCTAGAGTTAGAAAAAATAAACCTAGTGAGAGAGCGGGAAAGATTGGAAGACAAGCGTAAAAGACTTGAACTGGAAAAAGAGTTAGCCGATGTCAAACGTGAATTGGAAGTAGAGAAAAAGAAGCTGGCAAATGAAGAAAAAAATATGGAAATTGCCAGTCTGCCTCAATCAAAAAAAATTGCATATGTGAATATTCAGAAGGCTCTTTCAGCCACCAATGAATGGAAAAATTTATTCAATTTGTTTAAAGCTGAATTTGAAAAAGAAAAAGCAAAAATAAAGAAGATGGAATTGAGAATCAATGAACTACGTGAAGGGGCCGAATTTCGGCAACAAAAAAAAGATTTTGAACAGTATGTTAAGGACAAGAACAATGAATTTGGCTTGAAAGAAAAAGAAATGACCCAAAAAGCTCTACAAAAAATGTTGAAAGTCATAGCCCAACTTAGTAAAGAGCATCAAGTTACTATTATTGAGAAAAAAACTCTGTTAAGTAGTGGAGATATGCACAGCAACTACACAGACTTGGCCACCAAAACTTATAATTCTATATACCAAGTTGAGGAAACTAGCTTTTTTGAATCACTATTTGAATAATTTTAAGCACTAGGTGAAAAAGTATTATTAGCTGGTTACACGTTTGGTGAGCTTTTCAGTAATACTATTAAGGTTACACCAGGCATTGCAAGCCCTACCCGCTCCTCTGCCAGTTTCGAACACCAGCAAGGGTAGGCCTTTCTTAATAAAAAACCGGAACCCCTTTCGAGGCCCCGGCCTTAGTATTTCAGCTAATTCTTACTCCGTCTTTTTAGTTTCCTTTTTGGAAAGCTCCTCCTTGTTCTTTCGTCGTTGCTCGGTATACTTCTTTGAGTTTCTTCGAGATACGATCCGAAATGGCTCGCTCCTTAGCCTCTCCTCCGTTTCTTCGTATGTTGCTATCGTAAGTTTCATTTTAATGCTCCTTATACTCCCGAATGGATTACGAGGCAGGTTCGGGAGTGGAGCCTGTCACGCTTTAGCAGTATTTATATCCGCCCCGCAAGTTGTTGGTTAAATCGGCGGTAAAATTGGGCAATAAAAAACCCGCATCAGCTTAATTGCCAAGACGGGTTGCCGTAACGCTATTTCCCCGCTTTAGCAATATTTGTTAAACGCCCTGCAAGCTGATGTTCAAATCGGCGTTAGATTTAATATACGGCTTCTAAAAAGCTAAGTCAAAGAACTTTTCTTATGGCCCTCTAGCTACTCCCTTGCCTATCCCCACCAACTGGCATAAAATAGACTCGTCCTTCCACAGGCAGAGGAACTTATGTTTAGCAACGCAAAGTTCAGGTGGTTTCTTCTAGCACCAATCCTTTTAGCAATATCCGTTGTCGTTAACTCTCCTGTTGTTTCCTTAGCGGAAAGCCTTGAGGATGCACAGGAACAAGTTCGCCTGCATCCGAATGATGCCAAGGCACACCATTACCTTGGACAGGCATACCATAAGGCAGGCCAGCTTCAGAAAGCTATCGCTTCTTACAAGGAAGCCATCCGGATCAAACCGGATTATGCCGATTCATACAATAACCTTGGAAATATCTACATAAAACTATTCCAGTTTCAGGAAGCCATCGCTCCTTACAAGGAAGCCATCCGGATCCGGATCAAACCGGAGGATTATGCCTATGCACCACACTATGGTCTTGGAGCTGCCTACAGTGGGTTACGCCAGCATCAGAAAGCCGCTACAGAATTTAAGGAAGTCATCCGGATCAAACCGGATTATGCCTTTGCACACTATGGCCTTGGAGTTGCCTATGAGGATATGGGTCGCAACGCTGAAGCAATTGCAGAATACAGAGAGGCATTAAGGATTGACCCTAACCATACTTACGCTCGGAATAATTTGAATAAACTGGAGCAAAAGATAGCGGATGAAAGGTTGGCACAAGAGCAACGCCTTCTCGAAAAAGAGCGGAAGAAACACAAAGCCCGGAAGAATATAAAGGAAGCCGATAAACTTGCACAAGAAAGACGACTCCTTGAAGAAGAAAGAAAGAAATGGGAGGATCGCCGCTTAGATGAAGAAAGCAGAAAACACAAACAGGAACCAAGGGTGCAATCCGCCTACACTGGAACCGGATTTTTGTTCAGTGCCAAAGATTACGTCATCACCAACTGGCACGTTATCCGTGGTACTAAAAACATTCAGGTTAAGTTTCTTAATGGTGAGAATATTAAAGCAAAAGTCGTACTAAAGGACCCTCAAAACGACATTGTGTTTTTAAAACTGGAACAACAGCCACAATTACCGCCCAGCGATTTAAAGATTGGCGATTCGTCTAAGGTAAGAATGGGTGACAAGGTATTCACCATCGGTTATCCCGCTTACTGGGTAATGGGTGAAAACCCGAAATATACCGAGGGTGTTGTTAATGCAACATCCGGACTAAAAGATGATCCAACGGTCTTCCAAGTTAGCGTTCAGATACAACCGGGAAACAGCGGTGGACCGCTTTTCAACTCAAATGGTGAAGTGATCGGGATAACGCAAGCGTCACTTGACCCTAAAGTGGCGATGGGAACCTTTGGCACATTACCGCAGAACGTGAACTACGCCATCAAATCCAGTTACATCTCAAACCTGTTGCCGATGCTTCCGGAAACGATGATTGCTTCCAGAGGGATTATGGTGGTTCCAACTGACCCTCAAAACACCCTTGCTAATTTCATCGAGCGGAACGTGTCAATGATTTTGAGACACTAAAATGTATTTAATTATTGTCCTTTTTCATGTTTTTCTGGTTTTGGAGGATTTATCCAGACCGCTTCCGGAAGAGGAGCGGGCTGGGGTACTTTTCCCACAAACCGTTCTGGATTTGCTTTATATGCCCCATGCAAAACCTTTTGCCTCTGAGCTCGCATTTCCTTTGCTTTTCCATAATGAACAGCTTCAGGCGTGAAAAAACCAATCCCGGAATGCCGGTGCTCCTTGTTATACCAATCAAAGAAAGTTTGACAGTAAGCCCTGGCATCCTGAATACAGCCGAATCTATTTGGAAACTCGGGCCGATACTTCAATGTTTTAAATTGAGATTCTGAAAAAGGATTATCGTCACTGGTATAAGGTCGACTATGAGTTTTTGTGACGCCCAGATCGGCCAGCAAAAAAGCCACGGCTTTCGACCTCATAGATGGTCCTCGATCCGCATGAAGCGTCAGCTGGTCTTTCTGAACACACTGCTTACTGCAGGATTCCTGAATAAATTTCGTTGCAAGTTTTGCGGATTCTCTATCTGCAACCAGCCATCCAACAACATAGCGACTGAAAATATCAATGATAACGTAGAGATTAAAATAGCTCCATTTACGAGGCCCCTTTAGCTTGGTGATGTCCCATGACCAGATCTGATTTGGCATAGTCGCCAGCAGTTCTGGTTTTTGGTATTGAGGATGTTGTCGTTGATTGCGTCGTTCACGGACCTCTTTGTTTTCATGCAGGAAACGATACATCGTGCGGGAAGAGCAATAGTACAGGCCTTCATCCAGCAATGTGGAGTAGATTTCCTGTGGAGCCATGTCCACAAAGCGCTCCGAGTGCAGGATATCGAGAACAGCTTGTTTTTCATTTTCAGGCAAAGCCCGTGGTGGTGCAGGCCGCTTCGATTTGTTTTTAGGAAAAGGCAGTGGCTTGCGAGCTCGGTAATACCCTGCGCGAGAAACAGCCAATGCTTTGCAGGCAGGTTGCACACTGACTTCGTTTGCAAGAGTTTGAGTGATGATCATCATTCGTTCCCTTTCCCTTCCAAGGAGTCGAGAGGAAGGCTTAACATCTCCGAGACTTTTTTTTGGACGTCGATAATAATCTCAGCCTTTTTAAGCCGCAATTTTAAACGTTTATTTTCCGTTTGCAGACGTGCATTTTCGGATGCGAGTGGATTCTTCTGAATAGGTCTGCGTCCCCTGGTTTTTGGGGTGAGAGATTGCAACTCACTCGCAGCACGTTGATGTCGCCAGACGCTTAAATGAGATGAGTAAAGTCCTTCTCGACGAAGAAGTGCGGAGATCTCACCCGATTGCGTGCAGGTATCTGCTTCACGGAGAACCTTTGTTTTGTATTGAGACGAAAAACGTCGTCTTTTTGCAACCTGAGTGACCTCCGGATTTGGTGGACTCACAGTCTCTGGCTCAGAGATTTGTTTTTTTCCATCCATCCCGTTCACTACACTCGCCCTAAGGGCTCCTTCCGTTTCCGGGATGGATTTGATCGTCTTATTCATTGTATTTTACCTCACCGCCCTACAGTAATTTAACAGGGGTAAAGTGTCTCACTTATATTGGCACAGAGGGTGGTAGGTGTTCCGGAATCGGCTGTTGTATCAGGCTTTATAACCGGGACTAAGTACCAAAGGCTAACAGACGCTCAAAAATTAGGATATGTGTCTGGTGTTATGGATAGCCTCGCCTACAGTCAATTGGAACCTTTTACAAATTGCCCTGATAATATAGTCAACTCGCAAGCACAGGGAATTGTTGACAAGTACATGAAGGAACATCCTGAAGATTGGCATTACAGCATGGCTGAAACTGTAAGAAGAGCGTTGCATAGTTTTTGTTTAAAAAGAGTTAAAGAAAATAAGGGGAAGCCATGACACTAATAATAAAAGTCTTTTTTGCGATTCTCTTTTTCTTCACCAATGTTAACGCTATGGCAGGTGAACTGGCGTACACATGCGAGGTGAAGCATGTTTATGGGCTATCGAATGACGGTTCACTAAGTATCTCGGGATTTGAAAAACAAATGAGAGGTAGTTCATTCTCCGTATCAAGGTTATCCGGGGAAATTATAGGCGAAGTAATTCCCACCCTAAAAGCAAAATCCACAAGCGTAGTAAACAAAGGATCGGCAAGGAATTCTTTTAAAGCTATTGCAGATTTCGGTAATCAGTTTCAAATTCTTGAGGTTAAAGAATATCTTAAGAAACCCGTGAAGCCTTTTGTTTCATCATCAATGGGCGGAGCAGGTATTGTTACTGGCTTATGTAGGTAGTTTTTTCAACTAATATAGCAAATGAAAAAAAATTCTAAAAAAGGAGAGGAATCTGTACTAACAGCTATATTCGTTTATTCTCCTATTATTTTTCTAATCCCCGGACTGACAATATTTATTTGCCTTGGAATTTTAGGTTGGCAGATATTTTCATATCTTAGTTCTGGAGTTTGGCAATCGATTAACTCAATTGATGCATTATCGCTACTATTTCAAAGCACAAAATTTGGACTATGGCTTGAAAAGCCTGATAGTTGGCTAGGGGTATATGAATTAATAAGTTGGATGCCCCTGTGGTTAGGGGTGGCTATAACCGGAGTTTTCATAGAAATTGTTTGGCTTCAGTTGGCTAACATCCTGCTTTCTGACCCAGATAATAACTGATTTTAACCTGTCCATTATTCCAACCATCCCCTTTGAGAAAACAATGAAGCAAAGAAGATAATTTTTTTGAAATTTTTTTCGGAGCGGATGTGGTAGACACCCATTCTCTTTAGACCCCGGCAACTTAATCCCCCCCCCGGCACCCTCTAATTCCAGTTCGTCAAAAGTGCGCACTATCATAGACACTGATAGGCTTTTTATGACTCAAATTGACACAGTACGCAACGAGCGTCTCCGCAAGTTATTATAAAATATAGGTTATTAAATGGAGCAACTGATTCGTAATCAGTAGGTCGGCGGTTCAATTCCGCCCGCTGGCTCCATTTTTACAAAGCCTTACAAGTTTCAAAACTCGCCGATTTTACCGACTATGATAAAACTATGATAA
>Ga0008649_10001389_pt1:5000-19097 | contig 19097 bp, 10 predicted proteins | sample SaaInlV_130m_DNA_2_FD_66601 | JGI IMG/M metagenome (GOLD analysis project Ga0008649, IMG submission 66601) | Marine microbial communities from expanding oxygen minimum zones in the Saanich Inlet - SI037_S2LV_130m_DNA | ecosystem: Environmental > Aquatic > Marine > Intertidal zone ... | reverse complement strand
CATCAGCAACCCTCAAAGAATTTGATCATAGAGAGTTCTATTCCTATTTGACTGGAGATGAAGATTACCAGATAAAGTATAACTTATATGATTATAATTCTGATCTTCATAATGGATATTATTGGGATCGGGATATTTTCAATGTATATAATTATGGACCCGGAAGACCGCGCCAGCACATCCAGCAAACCATAAATAGAACAGTGGAATTTTTACTGAATTCGCAATGGTCACTGAGGAATAATTTTAAATTTGGTTTCAATGCAACCACCAACCAAATGATGGTAATGGATATTCAATTCGCTAATCAGAACCCATACTTTGATTTGTTTGAATACAAGTCTGGAAGCGATGAGTATCGACCGCTTACATTGGCAGCTTTTGCTGAAAACCAATTTGAACATGAAGATTTTGTTGCATCATTCGGACTTAGATGGGATCGGTTTAAACCGAATGCTAAAGCTGTGGACCAAGTACAACTACTCGACGAAGGTGAAATCAACTATTTTGATCCTTCAACAAAAGATCAAATTAGCCCTCGGTTTAGCCTAAACTTTAGCGCATCAGATATGACATCCATTTATTGTAATTACGGATATTTTTTCCAAAAACCAGAGTATGGGGACGTGTATCAGGGAATTGTAGATCCTGCTGCGGGACTCCCCATTATCGGGAATCCTGATGTTGAACCCGAAAAAACAATTCAGTATCAGGTTGGCATGGTTCACAAATTTTCTGAAAAAATCGGAATTGAACTTAGTGCTTTTTATAAAGATGTGATCAATGCGGAAGCAAAACGAATTTATAGCACCATGATTGATGGTCAGATTGCAACCGTAACGCTGACAGAGATGGAAGATTTTGCAAAGATTAAGGGTGTTGATATTAAATTGCGTTTCAATCGTTTCTTTAATTTATATGGAGACATCGAATACAATTACCTCACTGCAAAAGGGACGGGCTCGAGCAGCAGAGAATATTATTACCTCTATATTTTTGATGCGGACAGACCGTTACCTACAAAAGAATATCCACTGGAATACGATATTACGCATACGTTAAAAGCCAACATCGGCTATTATATTCCCCCGGTTGGGAAAGGAATGCGATCTTTATTCATTGGCAACTGGGATTTCAATGTTCAGGCGAATTTTGCCACGGGACGCGCTTACACACCGGAAGATATATATGGAAAAGCTATGGAGTTGGGATCTAAACGAATGCCATCAACCAAAGACCTTGACCTCATTATCAGAAAATATTTAGGGCCGGTCAGCTTTTTTGTTGACATTCGGAATGTTTTTGATTGGGAAAATGTTTCTTATGTTTATCCATTAAGTGGCGAACCAGATTCTAATGGACGGCCACCAACGTTTGAACCAAGTTTATATAGTAGATATGTAGGTCAAACCAATCCACAGACCGGATCTGTAATGCGTTCCGCTGAAGAAGCGTATGCAGCGCATCTATCACTCTGGAGAAGTCTGATAAGTAGCCCTTACAATTATTCTAGTCCACGTATTGTTCGGATGGGACTCACCCTCAGATTCTAATCTGGGAATTATTTAATTATGAAAATGAAATACTGTCAATCGATACTAATTACTTTTATGGTCGTAGGGTTTTTAACTGCACGTCCACTTTATCAAGCACAGTTACATTCGGAAGCATTTCCATCTTTAAATAGGGGGACGGGATTAGATGTTGCTCCGGAAATTATGCTGTCGTGGGCCGGCGCAGGGTTTTTGACAACGTACACCATCAGTAACACAGGGCAGAATGGGATTTTTGAACCGCCGCCGGGCTGGGATGGCTATGACGGAATGTGGCCAACCGGATTTGGGTATTTCAATGGCCGCACGGGTGAATTTCCCAAAGGAACCGAACAATTTTATACATGGGGTTCGGGTTTATGGATTGGCGCGAAATCGGATCAATTCAATGCCCCAGAAGACAAATCAATTACAGTGGGAAACGTAACTATCGAAAATGTGAGAGTTGCAGCCTGTGCATATTATTCTGAAATGAGCACTATTTCAAAACTTTGGCAGTCTGACCAAACGATTAATGCGCAAAATGATTTAAAAGATGAAGAAAACAAAGGTGAATTTTTATTTGGTCAGAAGAACAAATCGATGGAATCCTTTCAGGATCCCTGGTCGTTTTATGTGCCGAATGTAGGGGATTATTATTCGCCGGAAGATGCAGTAGATACGCTCTACCGCTTAGAACATGAACCAATCAATGTTAGACGGAGAGCATTCCTACAAACAGCAGCAGGGTTGGATTCAAATCGCGTGTTGCTTGATCCTTTTCGGGTAGATGAAAATGGTGTGGTTCATGGAGATGTTGTCTCGGATGAAGATACTTATGCAGTTTTTGGGGATTACATTCAAGAACGTTATGGGAATTTTTTATGGACCGGCGGGTATGATGAGCGCTCACTCGGTGTGAAAGTAGAACAACGGACCTATAGTTGGGTTACTGATGATTACCTTTATATCAATTATAAAATTACGAATATGAACGATTTTCCGCTCGATAGTGTTTTCGTTGGCTATTTCATGGACAATGATGTGGGTTATGCTGATGACGACCTGATTGGGTTCGACCGCAGTTTAAATTTAGGGTATTCTTATGACTCTGATTTGGAGGAAACAGGTTGGGTTGCACCGGCGGGATATCTTGGATCTGTCTATGTGGAGACGCCTGTGGATTCCGTTGGAGATCCTGTGAATGGCATTCCTGCATCCGGAAATGAGCTTGATGATTGGGAAATTGGATTAACAGGATTCCAAACATGGATTCGGTCTGATCTCGGTCAAAGTGAAGGACATCCCGGCGACGTAGATGACAGCGAAGTGGATCATCTGAAATATTTCCAACTTTCTTTAACGGATAGTTTTGAGGTGTACGAAGAACCGCAAGATGTTCGTCAACTTGCCACAAGCGGTCCGGTTATTCAAATGCTTCCGGGCGAAACCATTAGTATTACCATTGCCTTAGTTGCGGGTTCTTCTTTGGCAGACCTAAAAGAAAATACACAAGCAGCCATTGATAAATTTGATTCGGGTTATATTGGTGCAGAAGCTCCACCATCACCGGGGTTAACCGTTCAACCTGCGCATGAAGCTGTCTATCTATCTTGGGACGCATTTCCTGAAACGGTCAAAGATCCATTTACAGGTAAAACAGATTTTGCGGGTTACCGCGTGTACAGATCAACCACCGGATTGCAGGGAGATTGGATAGAACTTGCAGAATACGATGTGGATGGTGACAGTTCTGAATGGTCCGGTACTATGTCTTACACAACTGGGACATCCAACGCAATAGGTGAATTTGTCGGTCCGCTTGGTACAGGTGATATTTCGGCACAGTCTTCCATTGATGCGATTTCAGATAGGTTTAAAGAAGGCGAATACACGATCGAATTTGTTTCAGGAACCATTGATACGGGTGGCGGATCAGAGGCAGATACGCTTAAAATGGTGATTTACAATGTGACAAACCGTACATTGGTTCAGCCGAATCTTGCAGCGATGTCAACAGGAGAAGGATTCAGAACTTATTCGGCGTATGATACATCTGCAAAAAAGGCGTCCGGTGGAATGTTAACAGATATCGATGTTTATCGCCCTGGATACTATATTTATCTTGATGGATTTTTTGTTCGTATTTCTTCCGGAGAATATAAGGACCTCGATTTAGACGGAACCATCAGTGCTACGGAAATATCTCAGCAAAGTTTGAATCCTCAAGAAGGAGATGTGTTCACCATTCAATCCTTTGCTGCAGATGATGTTGGCGATCAAACCGGGCTTGAGTACGTTTACTTGGACGAAGGATTGGTAGATGGATTGACATATTTTTATTCGGTAACATCATTTGATATGGGAGAACCCACGCTTGGGATTCCGTCGCTTGAAAGCAGTATTTATCAAAATTTAATCACGGTAATGCCTCAGCACATGTCGTTAGAACTTGCAGGTAAGCCGGAAATTTCTGATTATACTAAAGAAGGACCTTCTACTAGTGAATTTCTGAAAGCGATTACAGCGTATGAAAATTTAACCGGGCATCATTACCGCATCAATTTTTATAAAACAGATCCATTTGATGAAACCAGCAAGGCAGACTACGGATTGCTAACAGATTCCAGCATGGCGAACATTGGTGTTGCTAACGAATCATTAATAGGGTTGAATTCCGGGACTGCGTACAAAGATACATTTCTCATTGGTGGGCGAGATACGGATGGTGATGGAGATATTTCGGCTGGTGATAATCTTCCAAATGGAATTATTGTCCCGGGAACTGTGCTGCTCACCGTTGGATCAACCACCTTAACCGATCAGGGGGACGGGATTATCCAGGGAATCGTTGGATCAGATACAGTTAAGGGAACCATTCATTACGGACAATCCACCATTGCTTTGGATGCAACTTCTGCAACAACCTTAGGTACTGGAAATGTCAGCGTAGATTATCAATACAACCCAACTGTATTAAAAAATAGTTCTAATTCAGCTTATACAGGAACACTTAGCCCGGGTGGTATATTTTATATCGCTACTATTGATACCGGTGACAATGCTGTAGATCATGGGTTCATTTTTATGGTTACAAATCCGACGCTCGAAGTGGATTCGGTGTACTGGAATTTGGGCGCCAATGCCGTGGATCTTTTCCGGTTTTCTGTTTCCGAGAGTAACCTAGAACCTTACGATTATTACATCACATTTTTTGATGAATCTGATTCTGCAAGTGCACCAACATCTGCATGGGCGGATTTCAAGGAAATATCAGGTGATTCAAGTTACAATCCTCAGCGAGTCCCTTTGCAGGTGACGAACCAGACGCTTGGCGAATCAATTTCATCATTCAATACTGGGAGAATATCTGAAAAAAAATATCTTTGGTGGGATACCGATTCTTCCACAGCAAATTCTAAAAATAAGTTCAATGTTTTAACTCGTGAAGCGCAGGTAAATACAGCGGTAAGTCCCTATTCTTTTAAAGTCATTTTCCAACCTTTCGATGATAATATCACTGGTGGCTCGGTATTGGATGCACCTGCCGGGATTAATAATGCAAACCCTGATACACTATTTGTACGAACCTCGCGCCCACTGACAGAAGAAGATATATTTAGGTTTTACACCGTGAATATGTTGGATACACTTTCGATGGTTTCATTGGATGATATTCGCGTTGTTCCAAATCCCTATATTATCCGGGCTGCTTGGGATCATAATCGTTTTAATCAACGGATTGATTTCCGGCATTTGCCCTCCGAATGCACTATTAGAATCTTCAATGTTGCGGGTGAATGGGTTGCGACTTTGAAGAAGGATAACATGGTTGGCGATAATGAAATAAAGGATGAAGAAGGTACGTTAGCTTGGGATCTTAGAAATTTTGAAGGACTCAAAGTTGCCAGCGGACTTTATCTGTATCATCTTGAAGGGAAGCTCTTCGGTAAAACCGTTACCAAAGAAGGAAAATTCGCGATTGTGCTTGGGCCATGATGAAGTTGCGAACACTATCAACAATATTTTTGACCCCTTTCCGCCGAAGGTCGGACGCGATGTGTTTCCCCTATTACAGGGGAAAAGCAATGGTTTTGAGCACTTTTTTCTCCCCTGTCATAGGGGATAATGAAAAGTGGGGTAAGAAATCAATGATTCAGATATTTCTGTCATTATTGTTTTTTGCACTAATCCTCTCCCCCCCAATTTTGTTTGCAGGGCAGGGCAGCGCTGGTGCCAAATTTTTGCAAATTAATTCCTTTCCAAGGGCCGCAGGTTTGGGTGGTACTATGGTCGCTCGTGGAGGACTACTAGAAGGAGTTCATTACAATCCTGCAAGTATTGCAACGTTAAAAGGATTTACTGCTATCGTTTCCCACTCTGAATATTTTGTAGATATGGGATATGAACAGTTTTCTGCTGCGTATCGAACTTCATTTGGTACCATAGCCGTTGGAATGGTTGGTTTGTTTTCAGGTGAAATGGAAGAAACCACTGAACTTGATCCTCTCGGAACCGGACGAATGTTTACAGCGAATGATTATGCGCTTCATATGTCCTTTGGCAAAAAATTTACGGACAAATTCAGCGGAGGGTGGACTGCAAAATATGTGATCCAGACCATAGACAAATTGAGTGCAACCAATGTAGTTTTTGACATAGGCGCACTCTATAACACAGGACTTATCAATAATTTAGTGATTGGATTTGCGCTCAGAAATTTTGGAAAAGATATGCATTACTCAGGTGAAAATCTACAAAAACAAGTTAAACTCGGTGAAAGTGATTTCGAGGAAGAAGACGTGAGAATAGAGGTAGTTTCAGAAGACTATCAGCTTCCGATTAGTTTTGAACTTGGATTCAGTATGGATTTTCCATTGCCACTGGGTGCTAAGTTGACAACAAGTCTTGCTATTCGTAATATCGTTGATCAGGCGGAATTTTCTTCTGCAGGTGTGGAATTGAATATCAAAGATTTTATCATCCTTACTGCAGGACACGGGAATCTGAATTCTCTGGGGTATTCTGATCCAACTGATGCACAACTTAACGGTAATATGCGTGGATTTTCTGGGGGGTTTGGAGTTAACCTCGAACCTGTATTTAGACAGAAAACAAAACTTTTTTATGGATTTGAAGACCATCGATATCTCGAGCCAATTCACTCGGTCGGGGTTCAATTCCAGCTTTAACAAAAACACAAGAGGAGATCATCATGAAATCAATGCTTAACACACTATTAATATCAGTTGTGCTCATTAGCAATTCATTCGCCGGTGAAACATCAGTTTTTAAAAAAGAACATAAATGGGATGTGATAACGCGAGGTGAAAACACACTGACTCTTAAAGAAGGCTTTTGGACACATCGGTTGGGTGTCAATATAGATGCGAGGAATAACCGCGCAGTGTACGATACTATTTCATTATATAAAGCACCAACATCTGTTGAAAGTTACGATGATTTTCTTGGTGGGTACCAAAGCACAGGTACAGACTCGATAATTATGCGGTATCATTTGCTGACAGATGGAATTATTAATGAACTCCATGCTATGATTTTGGCAGGTGGTGATGCAGAAGCATGGATTGAAGGACCTGCTGTGCAATGGGTAGATGATGACGGCGATGGTGTGTATGAAGCTGGTTGGTACGCTTTCCCAAACGATGTAACAGTAGGGGATCCACCAATAGACGCTACGATTGCTCCCATAACTCCTTTTAGTGTTGGCATTGAATTTGGTACCAGTGTACTTGCAAACCATTTTACCCAAGACGGAGATTGGGAACCTTGGCTAGCATCCACAGGCACCGGTTGGCAGGTGGTTAATTTCGCAGAAACATTTGGCAGTGGAGTAGAAGTAACCGCAACTGCAATGGATTCTCCGAATGATGAGATTTATATTTGGGCAGGTTATACTGCTACCAGCGGTAATTCAGCCAGTCCTGCATCGCTTTATCAAGATGGCACATTTCACTCAACCGAAGAAGAGGGGAATTGCCCAAGTTATTCAACGCTTCATTCTCTAGGTACACCATCGGGATGGTACAGAATTATATCATCCGCTGACGATAACCTTTATGTGAACCATATGATGCAGATTGTGGTTCAGTACGATGCGGTTCCACCCATCATAGAAAACCAAGCGCAATTCAGCGATACTTTTGCTGAAACACGACGTATTTGGGCGGACGTTGTAGATCTTGACGGAGATGCTTTTGTTTGTACGCTAATGACTGCAATTGGTAAAGCAGATGGTTCATCCTCAAGTGCAAATTATGAAATGATAGAAGATGCGGCAACTGCCGGTCGATATTACGCCGACGTCAGCATTGATGTAGGCGATACGCTTAGTTTCCAAGTATATACCGAAGATGTAACAGGACGTGGAAATTCGGGTGGTATTGGAACTTATGTTCGAGTTTCTTCTCCTATTTCAACTCAAATGACACTTCTTATTCAGGATGGAAGCATTGATACGCTCGATCTTTATACATCCGGCACTGGTCTAAATTCAATACTGAGTGGTAGCGAATTTACTCGATATTATATATGGAATGTGGCAGAGCGTGATGGGATTGACAGTTCGGTTGTTAATCATTCTACATTTAAAACGATTGTCAAGTATGGCTGGGGAGGTTCATCCATGGCCGCATCCGGTACAGATAATAACGGCTATGCTGAATTTTTAGACAGAGGCGGTCGCATTTTGTATGCGGATATGGATTATTTTTTCGCTGCAGGTTTAGGTGCATCTGGGTCTTTTAGTTCCGGAGATTTTGCTTACGATTATCTCGGCCTCGGGAGTTATGTAAATGATCCTGATAATGATGGGGATGCGGATAACGGCGGATATGGCGATGTTCAAATGACCGGAGTTACCGGGAATGCCATTACCAATAACTGGGTATCAAGCCCGTATATTATTGATTTTGAATCCATTGGGTGGCCCAATTGGGGTGATTTCCTTACAGCAAAAACCGGTGGGAATGCTGTAAAGATTTTTACAGGAAATACGAGCTACGAAGGCACTGGTGTTACCAATTATGATATGGGATCGAGTGCACCATTTAAAACAGTCTATTTTTCATTTCCAATAGAAGCGGGATCTGGAAATGACTGGGCAGATTTTACATCCTTGCTTACCAATGCGCATACATGGCTCGTAGGTACCGGCGGTTCTTCAGCAGCGCCGACGCCTGTTACGCCGGCAGATGGTTCTACAATTACAATCACAGATGCCAATGCATCGTTTGATTCACAATCCTTTTTCCTGAGTGCAGGGAATGTGTCTGATCCGGATGGTGATATGCTTGCAATTCGCATTGATTTTGGTGGAGGGCTCGCTGGGTTTACGATCCCGCCAATTGAAAAATCAACGGTAAACTCATTTAGCGTTTCGTATTTAGATCTGGGTACTTTTGTAGGTGTCGGAAATACCGTTACAGGAACCTGGACAGCCGTTGCAACCGACGGGATGTATGATACGGAATCTTCACCAATGAACCTTACAATTGATGCATCTGGATTAACTCAGTTAGCAGTGGATGAACCAAGTGTAGTTGAAGGATTTAATCTTCATCAGAATTATCCGAACCCATTCAATCCGGTAACCAAGATTCAATTTGAGGTTGCTAATCGTTCGATTGTTTCGGTTCGGATTGTGAACGTATTGGGTCATGAAGTTCGAAGCCTTGGATCTTCAGAGGTCAATCCCGGAATGCATTCTGCCATTTGGAATGGAACTAATTCTCTTGGTGAAAAAATGCCGTCTGGTGTTTATTTTTATGAAGTAACAGCGGTTGATCCAGTAACCGGCGCCGAATTGTTTAGCGACGTGAGCAAAATGCTCATGCTGAAATAGACGATTTTAACAGATGCCATTAAAGTCAAATTGTATGACCCCATTGAGTTTTCTCCCCTGTAATAGTGGAGAAGCGAAGAGGGGTGTGAAAAAATAAATGTTCATACAATTTTAATCTCGGAAGGAATATGACAGAAGTACGAAAAATATTACTGGTCTTTTTCGCCGCGGGAATTCTCGCGGCAGAGCATCCGGTTAGCTTGATTCAAGCAGACCTTGAGAAGGGATATATCAGCGAGATTGAGGCCGTAGAACTAAAGGCGCGTGCCCTATTCTTAAATGAAACACTTCCGGAAAAATATCAAGTTGCTGATGCAACTCCCTTAAAATGTGGACTCCCTTTTCATCAGGATGCCTTAGATCATTTGGATGAACTTCCATTTGATCTTCAAAACGGGCTGGTGAATTCTTCAACGACATCGTCAACCAGAACAAACCGTGTGATTTATACATCTTCCGGCGGATTATTTAGAATTTCGTATTCTACCAGTGGTTCGGATGCTGTTTCTAATTATGATGGAAATAACAATGGAACGCCGGATTACATTGAAGACATGGGCGACTATTTTGATGATGCAATCGACTGGGTTACAACAAACAGTTGGCACAACCCACTCGACTATACCGGAAATTCACAATTTATTGTAACGGTAGAAAATTTAAGTGGTGTGTACGGCTACGTTCCTGGAAATTCCTATCATCAGATTTGGATGGACAACAGTCTCTCTGATCGATATAATAAACTCACCGGATGCCATGAGCTCTTTCACTTGGTTCAGCATTCCTATTCTGTATCCAGTTCATGGTTTAAGGAAGCGTCCTCCATGTGGATTGAAGAAAAAATGTACGATTCGTTGGATGGATATGAAGGGTACGAAAGCGCCTTCCAAACTAAACCTCATTACAGTCTTGATACATTTCTCAGTGGAGAATTATATCAGTATGGTGCCGTTCTATGGAATTTTTACATCGAAGAAAATTTTGGAGCGCAGGCGATTAAATTGGTTTGGGAAAAACCAATCGGAAATGCTATTTCTGCTGCCAATTCTTATTTCCAAGATGAGGGCACCAGCCTTTCGGCAGAATTCCCAAAATTCACGGCTTGGAATTATTATACCGGCAGCAGAGCAAACGGAACCTATGAGGGTGGGCAGTATGAGGAAGCAAGTAATCTTACTCCCGGATCCCATGCCGGAACCTATACAAATCAAATATCCAATTTCACACCTACAACCCTCAATTTGCCTGATCATCTAGGTACAAATTATGTCCGGGTAAATCGTAGTGGAAGTTCAGGTCATCTTCTTGTTGAATTTGACGGCGATGCCAGCAGAGATTGGCATTTACAGATTTTTACTCGAGCAGGAAGCAATTATGATGGTACAGAAATTACTGTGGACGGCAATGGTGATGCGCTATACGTTTTAAATGATTGGGCCAATTACAGCAGCGTAACCATAAATCCGACGGTGCTAAACACCACCGGATCGAATGCACAGTATATCTTAAATGTAAATCCTATAACAACTCTTGTTTTGTTAGGGGCCGTAACATCGGTTGTGAGTGGATCTGATACATATCCCGATCCTGGCGAAACGGTTTCTCTCACCGTTTCATTTTCGAACTATGGAAATCCTGTTTACAATGCAACCGCTACTTTATCAACTACGAATCCTAATGTGTCCATCGTTGATGGAACCACAGCATCCATTGATATTGCGACCAATGGAACAGCAAGCAACGCAAATGATCCATTTGAAATATCTATCAATTCTGATGCGCCATCAGGTGTTGTAGAGTTTAGCATCAATCTAAGTGGAGGAAGTACGAATTATGTTACCGAAGACTGGTCTATGAATGTTGGTCTTCCGGGAGTGCTACTCGTAGATGATGATAATAGCGGAAGCACACAGGAAGTAATTGTGGATGCACTTGATGCGATGGGATCCTCTTACGAAGTGAAAGACAGGGCATCGAGCGCCATTTCATCAATGAATTTGAATTCAAGAAATTTAGTTATTTGGAACACTGGAAGTGTGAATTCAAGTGCATTGTCGCAGGAAGAACGCAGCGCAATCAAAGGGTTTTTGGATGCCGGTAAATCCTTATTTCTCGTTGGCGATCATTTAGCACAACAGTTGGATGGTACAAATTTATTGAATGACTATTTGAATATGCATTTTGGTGGTACACGCTCTTCTACAACATGGTTAAAAGGCGTTACAGGTGACCCACTTGGAGTTACTTCCTCTAATTGGGCGTTAATTACGGCTGATGCTTCAGGAATTGATTCTGTTGCCACAAAAGGAGATCCAAGAAGCCACATCTCATTTTACATTAATGGTGATGATGATCATGGTGGTATTCTTCGGTATTCATCGGTGGATTATCAAGCAGTATTCGCTTCATTTAAGTTGGATAGGGTGAACGCAACCAATTCGAGCTTTATGGAACCGGTTGATGTTGCTACTAAAATATTGGAATACCTTACATCAGCGGTTTCTTATCCAACTGCCGTTTCGCTCAGCAGTCCTTCGACCGGTACATCCCAAACACTTGAAAACGATGATGATGCGATTGATTTTATCTGGTCCGGTGAAACCTCCGATGTTACGTACACCTTTTATCTTTCTTCTTCAGCGACTAAGATTGATCCCTTATATATAGAGGACAATGTTTCCGGTGGAACTCTGTCCTTAAGTTACCAAGAAATGGTGGACAATTTTGGCTTTGTAGAAAACCAAACAGTTTACTGGGGCGTTTCTTCCGAAAAAGATATGGAAGTTTCCGTTTCAGAATTATCTTCTTTAACCTTTACAGTTAGTCAAAATGTAGGGGTTGAGTCAGGAGGAACGGTTCCGACGGTTTTTTCGGTTGGTTCAAATTATCCAAACCCGTTTAACCCTCAAACGCATTTTGACGTAGGAATTCCTGAAACCGGGTTACTGAAGGCGTCAATTATTGACATGAATGGAAGGGAAGTTTCACTTTTGGCAAATGAGATTTTTCAACCGGGGAATCATCGCTTTACCTGGAATGGGAAGGATAATAATAATTTCGCATCGCCAACGGGAGTGTATATAATCCACATCCGTTACAACGGAGAAATGCGGTCCCAAAAAATAGTTTTATTGAAATAGGGACGCACTTTAATTACTACAATAAACATAAGTAACTTACTGTTCGGAGTGAATCAATATGAAAATTAATCTCAATACTACTTTAGTTTTAAGTCTATTGTTTGGGTTGAACTTTGGTTTGGCACAGGATTGTCCCGCGGACTCCTCTTATCATGTAGATAGCCGTACTCAAATTTCGGACGGCATTGGTGGTATGATAGAAAATCCAACTTTTGGAGATACAATAGCAACAGGACTTTGCGCCTGCATAGATTTTAAAGCAACACTAGATGGGAATGAGAATTCGGTTACCTTAACAGTTTTTATAACTGATCACGAACCGGTTCGAGGTGTTGAAATAAACATTTACAACGATCAGAGCACACTCATCTCTAACAATATGAGCGAACCATTTGTGGATGCTGATGGTGATAATAGTTATGATAGCGGTGAAGATTTTACAGACTGGGACGGCAATGGTAATTGGACCTCGCAACTTTATTCAAAGGGTTCGAAACTGACTAATTTGGAAAATGAAGATGGCACGTCTGCCAGTTCTTCCGCGATGCAGCTCATTGCAAATGACATGGGTGGTTATATTAAAATAATGGCATATAACACAAGTCAGGTTCAAACGCAAGGTGACGGGACGCAAGGTGAATTGTTTTCCATTACGTTTGGTTTACCCAGCGGACAAGTCGCACTTCCGGACAATATCAGTTTTGGAATGGGCATGCCGAATGTTCCGGGGACCACGAATGAAAATAGTCTGCTAAATGTGGTGTGCAGTTATCCCGATACGAATAATATGACATCCTTCAGTTCCGATTTTCTTTCCATCGCGGAGTTAGGTGGCATACCGAATACATTTGCGCTTGATCAAAATTATCCGAATCCGTTCAATCCAACTACGCTGATTTCATTTGATCTTCCCCAGTTTCAGCATGATGTAAAACTCACCGTTTACAATCTACTTGGCCACCGCGTTGCCGAACTCTATAACGGTTCTGCTAATCCCGGAAGGTTTCAGGTAGAGTGGAATGGTTTGGATTCTTATGGACAGACCGTGGCATCCGGAATGTATTTTTATGAATTGAAAACGGGTGAATTCACTGCCAGAAAGAAAATGATATTGCTGCGTTAATTCGTTTAGACTTACCGACAAATTTTCTAAATTCCCCTATCCCTTCGAGGTAGGGGAATTTTTTTATGAATAGAATTACATTCATTTTATTGTGGGTTATGGTGGCGGGGCTCACCGCTCAAATCCAATCTTATCGCCAACCGGACGATATAAAAAACGAATGGCAGGATTATACATCCTTCCAAAAACAGGAGCTACTTTCTTTTTGTGATTTTCTTTCGGAAGAAGGATTTCATGACAGAGCTCTGCTCGCATATTTTCAGTTTCTCTACCGATATCCGGGTGATCCGTTAGAACCCTCGATTTATTATCGCATCGCCCAAAGCTATGAGTACACCCGTAACCTAGGTTTGGCCAGAACATATTACGATCGCGTACTTTCGGAGGCTGATTCGGGTTCGGTGGAATTCCAAGCGGCGGAATACAAGATGCATTCAC
>Ga0008649_10001348_pt1 | contig 19460 bp, 20 predicted proteins | sample SaaInlV_130m_DNA_2_FD_66601 | JGI IMG/M metagenome (GOLD analysis project Ga0008649, IMG submission 66601) | Marine microbial communities from expanding oxygen minimum zones in the Saanich Inlet - SI037_S2LV_130m_DNA | ecosystem: Environmental > Aquatic > Marine > Intertidal zone ... | reverse complement strand
GATTACGGATTATGGGTGGGAATGGATACGGGCTCGGTGGCCGGTATGACAATTGCAGGAGAAATTGGATAAATTCTGGCTCATTCTACGAGATTGCCTCACTGCGTTCGCAATGACATTGATTAGGTTAAGGCGATAGGTCAATGCGGTTATTCATTTATTTTTTTAATTACCTTTGCTGGCACTCCAACAGCAATCACATTACTCGGTATATTTGTATTTACCAAACTATGAGCTCCTATAATAGAGTTTTTACCGATTGTAACACCCGGAAGAACGGTTGAATGACTTCCTATTTTGCAATTAGTTTTAAGAATAACTTCACCCGAAGTATTGTCAATTGTAGATACCGAGTAAACAGAACAATGTGACCCAATTTGGACATCATCTTCAATAATTACGCCGTATTTTGCGTTGATATAAGTAAAAGCACCAATATCAGTTTTATACCCTAATTCCAATCCATCGATATTTTGTACAATCCAATTATATTTTGTAGGAACACCTTCTTCAATTTCTGGGTATTCCCAATCAATAAAGCGATCGTTATTTTTACCCATTATTTACTCCCTTTAAATTTTGGCATAGTTGCAAATTCTTTATGAGAGACTCCTTCTCGTTTGAGTACTTTCCAAATAGTTAAAAGTAATATTCTTAAATCTAACCGGAATGATTGATTCTTCACATACCAAATATCTAATTCAAATTTTTCTTCCCACGATATAGCATTGCGACCATTTATTTGTGCCCAACCTGTTATACCAGGTTTTACTTCATGCCTTCTCATTTGCTCTTTTGAATAAAGTGGTAGATATTCCATCAATAATGGTCTTGGTCCAACTAAACTCATATCTCCTTTTAGAACATTCCAAAAACTTGGTAATTCATCTAAACTTGTTTTCCTAAGAAATTTCCCGAATCGAGTTATTCTTTCATTATCATCTAATAAATTACCATGTCCATCTCGTACATTTGTCATAGTACGGAATTTAAAGAAATTAAATGTTTTCCCATTTAATCCTGGACGTTTTTGTTTGAAGATTATTGGGCATCCTATGAATAAACAAACAATACATGATAATAAAAATAAAATAGGGACAATTAGAATAATAAAAACAGACAAAATAAATATATCCCTAAGCCAAAATAACATCATTTATAGCTTAGCCCTTTGAAAAAGTAAATTTTTTATCCTAGTAACGTAAAATAAAATTAAAGACCAATTGGAATCAACATCATCTTGTTCCCTTAAAATTTTTAATGGAGGAAAAATAGCTTTAATTATTTCTAAAAAGGAATCATAAAGTAATAAATTAAAAAAGATATATCCTATTTTTGAAAACTTTTTATTCCTCTGATTATAAACTTTTGCTTTACTGATAAGCCTTTTAATTAGATAATAATTAATTGTCTTTGGTTTTAAATTATTAAAAACAAACATTGGTATTGGTGTATCTAATAATTTTTTTGCGTAATACAGAGAAAAATAAACAGATGTTTTTAAATTCTTATGAACTACTAGATTTATGAAATGATCCCAATTTATATTTTGGAATCTAACTATACGATCCACATCGGAGTGAAGTCTAAATCCCGGTGCCCTAACATATGAATGCTTTGCGGTATGTAAAGAGACTTGTAATAAATTATCTTCAGGGGATAATAATCTAACGGCAGAACCTTTTATCTCAATCGATCTATCTATTAATTTATCTCCATTTGGCTCATTGTGCGGCTGTATCCATCTACCTGCAATGGGACGCCATTGTAATTCTAACCAAATTTTATATCCATTAACAAATTTATAATACTCAGTACCCCCACTGCGAAAAGCTTCATTTAAATTTTCATTTTCAAACTCTGACCTAAATTTAAATGTAAAACCTAAATCATTAACAATAATTTCATGGGCTTTAATAAAGTCTTCCGATTTAACAAGTAAATCAATATCTCCCATTGGAGAGCATGCATAATTATTATATATACCTTTCGCTATACCTGCATTTTTTAATGCAACAATTTTAATATTATTTTCTGATAAAAGTTGAGCTATATTTTCCAGCTCATTCATTAGGCATATAATTCTATTTTCAACCCGTTGATACTCTATTTCCCATATGGGATCATACTTAATATTTGTATTTTTTAACACATCCGCAACATGACTACTAACTTCATCTATTTTAGCGAAATGATATAGTTTCTTTTCATCAATCAAATCCCAAATTGATTTTAGTTTAATAACTTTTTTCTCTATTTTAATTGAAGAGAGAGCTATATTCATTATGGTTTGATAATTTCGATTCAAATAAATTGACACACATTTGAAACAGAATATTTATGACTTAATAATCTTGATTGCTTCTGAAATTCATTAAGTAATTGTCTATCCGTTTTAATTAGTTTTTTTACTAGGGCATGATGACTATCCCCTGGTGTAATTGTAATACCACATTTGTTTTCTTGAATTAATCTTTCTAATTCTGAACCTTTCGAAGATATTGAAATAATAGCATTACCAGCTGCTAAGTAATAAAAAGTTTTACTTGGTAGAGACATTGACTCAAATCCTTCAGATTGCGAAACCACACCATATGAAGCAGTTGAAAAAGAATAGGGTAATACCTGCATAGACTGATATGGCAAAAAGGAAACATTTTTGAGCCCGTTTATATCAGCAAAATCGACTAGCTCTTTTTTACCCGACCCATCTCCAATAAACAAAAAATGAAATTCTTTTCTTTTACCATTAAAGTATTTTGCAGCATCAAGGAGTGGAAGTAGACTATGTGTCTTTCCCATATTCCCAGAATATAAAATAACAATTTTATCTTCTAATCTGAATTTTTTAGTAAACCAATTATTATTTCTTTTTATGGGGCGGATGTAGGATGTATTTACCCAGGGCGAAATGATTTTAATATTACCATATTCAGTATAACCTCCTAAAATTTTAGCCATTGATTTACTAATTGTAATTATTTTATTAACGTAATTAAATACCTTTACATTCAGCATTGACCAATGTTTATAAAGAAATGAATTTTCATTAATATATCCGTACTTAGCAAGTATATTTGGATAAATATCATATATCAACAGGTCAATTTTTAAACTTTTATCTAAATAGTTGATTAAGAAAGGAAGAAACGGTGGATTAGTCGAGAATAACAAACTCGGATGACCTTTTTGTTTAACAATATATAAAAAACTTTGAATAGTAAATAAGACCCAAGTAATAATCCTAAGATACAAGTTTGATCGATTGTACCGTGTTTGTCTAACTACAGTAATTTGGTTACATAATTTGCTATATGTTGGCTCAATTGCACCAGTTAAGAGAGTTACTTTTGAATATTTTTTCACATATTCATTTGCAATATCAATAAACATCGGGCCTGTAACTTGATTCACTAAAATAATGTTTTTAGGCATCAAAATATCTATTTATTTGAATACATAATTGTTCTGTTTTTACTCCGCATTTTTTAAAATTAAGGGAGAAATCTTCATTCATGCTAAATCTTAATTCCTCAATTATATTCAAATGCAATTCATCGTTGGTGATGTTAATACCATTTGGAGCATTTGTTTTTTTTGTTTTGTATATTGAGATAGCCTTTTCAATATCATTCATTGACCTGTTATTACTATAAAGGATAAAGTGATCAAACAAATAAAATCGGTTATCCGAATGCTCCCAATCAATGATTTTTATTTCATTGTCTTTTACTAAAATATTCGATAGTTGAAGGTCACCGTGGGAGGATGAAAGTATAATTTTATTAAGTTTCACATTTAAAAAAGCGACATGAAATGTTTTTAATATTAACTCATTTAATTCCATTTCAATGTTAAGACGATTTATCCTTAATATATTATCAATTTCTGATAAAACTAAATGTTCATATTCTTTGATTGAAGTTTCATATATTGTTGGTTCAATTACATTATCCCAATGTTTTGAAATTGCTTTATTTTTAATATTTTCTCTAACCCCCATATCCAATATTCTATTAAGAGGCGTTCCTTCAAAATATTCTTCCTTAATCCATGAGTTACTATAATCAAGTACTTTGGGACAATGGTTCAGGTTTAAAGTAGTTCGTAGTCTTGCATCGTTTATGCAAAATTTAGAGTTTTCACCCTTTTTTAATAAAATTAAACTATATGTTAAATCTTTAGGAAATAATCTAATTCTATGGTTACCACCAACAATCAAAAAATCTTTATAAATTTTAGGAAGATATAAAATGTTATGACTAAAAAGTTTGCGAAATTTTCTAGAAATAGCTAAATAGACAAATGCCTTTTGAATAAAACGTCGCCACCAAATTAGAGTATTAGAATATTCTTTTATTAAGATTCTAAAAGTTTTTTGGGGTAATGTTTTTGTTGCAATAAAGTTTAAATATTTATTTATAAAAAATTCGGTTTTTTGACTATCCTTTTTAGGAAAGTATTGTGTTTCATTTAAAGTCGCTCTTAAAATTGAAATAAAGTCTTCTCTTTTTTCTAGCAAAGAGATTCTCAAGTTTTTATTTGGGAATATATTTGACTGTGTATTTGTTCGATTGGCGCTTCACAATTGATTAACTTTATTTTTATATTATTTTTAGTATATTGAATATAACTCTGTAACCTTATGTTTAATATGGATTCACTATCAAGGAATGGTTCATTTTTTAATTTTAATCTGTATAATGCTTCTTTTGCTGATATAAGTAGGACAAAATGATTTTGGGGTTTTAAGGAAAAAATGTTTAAGACTTTCCAACGGAACCAAGACTCAACCTTTTCTTTGGGAAAATTCAACTTAAAATCGATTAAAGTATCCATCCGAAACCGATCGCATTTAACTACATTTCCTGCATTTTTTATTGTTCTCCATCTTACTGTGGTTTCTATCCCATATATATTAAATAAAAACTTGAAAATGGTAGTTTCAAATATTTTATCAAAAGCTTAGCGGAATGTCTTAAACCCAAGTTTTTAGTAGTGAAAATCAATAAGAAGGTTGATTCTCATTTTAATTTATCCCCGATATTGGACCAAACTTCATCAATTGGCTGCAATCCATCAATAATAAAATCCCACTTATTTTCATCAATTAAGTTTTGATACATATCAAATCTTTTCTTTCGCTGAATTAAATTCTCACTGAATGGTTCATTCTTCAGGTTGGATCTTCGAAGAGACTCATCAATTGGAATTGTTAATATAAGAGATATATCCGGTCTGGGGCTTAAATATACCAGGATTCTCCATAAAATATTTCTTTCAATATTTTCTTTTGAAAACTTTAGTTCAAAATCAATATAGGTGTCGTATAAATATCTGTCTGCGATAACGACACAACCCCACATTTTAAGAAACCTAATATACAGACAGTAAAAAAATGTCATATCAAAAAGAGCCATATCAAGCCATATCAAACGCACCCATTTCTTATTAAAAGTCTTATCCCTATGCTTTGATGCACCAGGCTTCGGTAATGCATCACCAGTAATTTTCCTTAGGATGGATTTGAAAATATTAAAAAGTGGTGTATAACCCCCTCTTGACCATATTACTTTTGTTTTTCTCCCACGACTCTTAAAATATTCAACAACCTTCAATATTTGAGTAGATTTACCAGCGCTGTCTATGCCAGAAAATGCTATTAACAAACTATCGAATCCCTACAATTGCATGTATTTCTTCTAAAAATTGTTGCGCTATTTTATTCCAGGTGTAGCCAGCATTTATTAATTCTTTCCCTTTTCCAACCATCTTGGAAACTGCACTATCTTCGGTAAACAATAAAATTGCTTCAGTTAATTGATCTTGATCATAATCAATAATCACACCCACTTTGTTAGCATTAATAACTTTATTAAAACCAACTCCAGTAGTTGTAATAACTGGTAAGTTCATATATAAAGCTTCCAAAAGCGCTATGCTTAAACCTTCCGATGGAGATGGTAATATAAAAATATCTGCAACCTTAAAGACTCCCAATTTATTAAAATCATCCAACATCCCAGTCATGGTTACATATTTTTCCAAACCTAATGCTGAAATTTCTCTTCGAACTAGTAATTCTCCCCCACGTTCATCAGGGCCAGCTAATATAAGATGAATTTTGGGATTATTATTTACTGCTTTATAAAAAGCGGGCAATAAAATCTCAAGTCCCTTTTGTCGGTAATTCAATCTGCCTAGAAATAAAAAAACATGTTTATTGCTTAACTGTGGATATTTCTGCTGGACTAATGCTCTGGAAGGCGACTTACTAAATTCTGCTGGATCAATTCCATTTGGTATAACCTTTCCATTTTCACTGTAATAAGACAATTCACGTTCTTCTTCGCAATTAAAAACAATGAATGCGGCTTCTCTAAAATTTTTTTTTTCAAACAGATTTATGTACAAATACTTCAGAACTGTATTTTTTCTTAGTATACCTCTTTTATTCAGACTACCATGAGCAAACACTATTAATGGTTTTTTTTCCCTTCGTGCTAATACTCCCGCTATATAGCTTGCGTATTGATAATGAAAATGGGTAATAACAATATCAGCTGTTTTTATTTCTTTAATTATTCTATATTTTATAGAAGGTGAATACCCCCACTTTAATTTTTGGACCTCTTCATAAAACACTTTAACTCCATCAATAAATACTGGTTTACCTAATGGTATATCCAATACTGAATTATCATCTTTTAAGTTTGTTGTGCACACCGTGACATCATGCCCTTTGGCTACTAATGTTTTCCCTAATGAATGAGCAACCCTTAATGGACCTCCAAATCGAAAAGCGGGGACATAATGAGGTATAACTTGTAGAATTTTCATTTATTATATCATCATTTTTTAATTATTATTAGCTTTCTGCAGGGAGGTAAAAAGGATAAATATTTTTGTGATTTTTTCCACATATTTATACTTTTAATAAATGAAAGAGGTAAAAAGCTACTATCTATTTTTTTTATTTTAGAACTGTTAAATTCTTTTAATAATGTAATAATTTCATTTTTTGAATACTCTCTTACAGGAGATTTTTTTTTGTACCATCTTGTCAAGTGTAAATCAAATATAAGTTTGCCTTGATCTCTTAATACCATCCATGAATCTTGTATTGTTTTTTTATCCCAAGAATGACCATAATACTCTAAAGAATCAATTATAGTAATTGTACTAGCAATATTTTTATTAAATGGCAACTGCAAGTAATCACATCTTGCAAAGTAAATATTATTTATATCGTAAATTCTGCTATAAGAATGAGCTCTATTTAACGCTTCGATAGAAATATCGCAAAATATAATTTTTTTAAAATATTTAGCTAATTTAAATGTTAAAAATCCAGAACCACCCGTTAAATCAATTAATAAATTATTCTCATTATTATTGCATTGTTCTATTATATTATTTGCCAAATCATTTAGAAAAAAACTTGATCCTAGATTATTTGATTGATTAAATCCCCATCCTTCCTTTTCATTCGCCATTAAAAATGGTTTCTTGTATTGACTATAATAATAGTTTGAGACTTTAGCTTCAATATTTTTATCTAATGGTTTTACTTTACTCGGGAGCAAATCTATCATCTTATTATTTTTTTTTATATATATTGCCTTACAAACTGAGCAGCTTATTGCATGAGTAGTTTCACTCAGATTTCCATATCCACAAGGACATTTTATTATTTTACTCCAATTAATTATTTGTTATATATCCCATCTATCTAATATCTCATCAATTGAAACTATTTTATTTTTTATTTTCAATAACAACCTATCTAATGAATTAAAATTGTCACCGACCTCCCACGCCCAATGTATAGTAATTGGCATTATAACTTTACGCTCATTTTTAATTTTAAATATATTTTTTTCTAACTCTACACAATGCCCATAAAATGGAAAATATGATGGGAGATATAACATTTCACCAACATTTTCACCAACTCCAAAAGGCCCCAAAGTATCTATCGTAAGTGGGCCTCCCATAAGTATTTTAAAATATTTTTGTAATATATTTGCAACAAATGGTTCTACTGCATTAAATGGTGGTATAAAAATTTTCGGCATTGATAAACCGATTTTATTAAAGTAATCATTGGTTTTATGAATAGTTTCAATAAGCTCTTTTTCAGTATATAAATTTAAAGTACCAATTATTTTTTTATTTTTTTTTAATCCATGGGTAAATCCATGTAAAGCAATAGTGCCCCCTCTCTCTATATATGATTTTAAATAAAGAATTTCATTTCTAGAAAGTGTATACTCTCTTTTTGTTAAATAGTAATTAAGAAAAGGTGTAACTCCAAGAATCGAACTAACTTTATGCTTTTTCAAAATATTATCAAATAACATATAGTTATCTAAAGATAAATCCCACCGGGGGAAATCATCAATTCTCAGCAAATATTGTATATGGCCATTTTCAAGCCCATCCCATTTCATTTTTGAGAAATGGTTTCTTAAATTAAAACCTAGATATTTTCTTTGTAAAAGTCTATATATCTTACCATTGATAAATGAGTACCTAATACATTGATTACCATAAATGTTTTTATCAAAATAATTCAATGAAGTTATTTGGTTGGTTATCATTTAACTAGATCAGTTAATTGTTAAATATTCTCAATTTTTTATTCCTTCAAATATTTTTTTCGCAACTATATTTGGTAAATATCCATTAGTAATAATACTTTCAACACAATTTTTTGAATATCTATTATTGAAATCATTACACAATAGATTTCGCCATTCTAAAATTTTTTGAGCTAATGAATTGGCGCACTCACCTTCAAACACATCACCATTTTGCCCTATATTTAATAAATCAATTTCAGGCCCATGTATTTTAATGTTATCAGATGTAATTATTGGAATACCGTAAGAGAAAGCGTGAACGATTGATAATCCAACAGCACCTGGTATTACTAATAAATCTGCTGCAAGTAAAAATTTATAAATATCTTCACCAAATTTTCCACCTACAAAATTGATATGACATTCCAATCCTTCATCATGAGATAGTTTTTTAAGCAATTTCTCTTCATTACCATCTCCAATAATAGTACAATATATCTTTTTTTCTTTCTTCATTAATATGCTTGTAGCTTTTATAAGGATTTCTATTTTTTTTGCCCGGATTAATTTACCTATATAAATAACATTAAATATTTTATCTTTGTCTACATCAGTACTTAGACTATTATTTAACCAGCCATAATCTTCAAAATTAATTGAATTATTAATCACTTTTATTTTTCTACTTTCTAACCCATTCTCGACCAGCATATCCCTACCAGGTTTGGAATAAACTAATACACCACTAGCCAACCTATAAAAGATCATCCTGAAAAATATACCAAATCTACCTTGGTTGCCATAATTTGCATGACTCCACCAATAAAATTTATTTTTTTTGATATATTTTAAATACAATACAATAAATATTAAATGCAACATATGAGGATCAAAACCCGAAATTATTATTTTATCGGTTTTGGCAATTTTCATCTTATTAAGCAAACCATGATACCAATAGAAAGTATGTCCGAAAATTGTAAATGAAGTTTTATTTATAATATTAAATACATTATTATTATTATTAATTGCAATATTTGATAAATATTTAGAAGCACCAAAAAATATAGATTTTGGGTTTATTTTTAATAATTCATTTACAACTGAAGACCTATAATGTGTCCAAATTGGTCCAATAAAAATTAATTTATCTTTCATATAAAAAGGAGTACAAACAATAATATTTTAACGATAATAAGTAAATTAGGTAGTGCTATTCTTTATGGTTTTTTATTATAAAACCATAATCCGTGCCCCATTTTGACACAAAATATAATTTATAACCGCACTTATTTAATAAATAAATAATTTCTTTTGTCATCTTCGGTTTTATTTTTTTAAACCTATGGTGAAATTCGATAAGGAGTTGTGTGGGATAGATTTTATTCTTTAACATATTTTTGATAAAATCATATTCAGCTCCCTCAATATCGATTTTTAATAAATCGATATGATTGTGTCCAAGTTCTTCCATAACTGTTTTAATTTTTCTCATCTTAACATTAATTGAGATCCCACCACCTTTATCATAAATACTATGAGAAATATGATTTTTATTTTCGGGTTGATAAAATTTCACAACGCAGTTTTTATTATAAAGTCCATAAGGATGCATAATAAAATTTTTAGTATTTAAATTCTTATTAACATACTTAATAGATGATGGCGTAGGGTCAAATGCATGAATAGTTACATTAAATTTGTTAATTAATGCTAAATCAAATGAAATATCTTCACCAACGCCTGCAGAATAAATAACTGAATCACAATTCAATAGTTGGGCCACTACTGGCCATCCACCATATTCGCTGCCAAATATATTATATTCAACAACAATATTTGTCTTTACAAATAAATCACGTCTTCTTATAAAAAGAAAGATCCTTCGAATTATTATAATAATATTTTTATATTTCAACTTGTAACCTTTGATAATATGTTTGTCAATAATATTAAAAAACCTTTTGAAAATATGTTTTGTTTCTTAACAATATAACTTTATAATAAAAAAAAGAATGTAGCATTAATAAAATTGAAGATGCTCTCATATTTCTCAAAAATTCTGTAGTCACCGAATAATTAAACATAATTATGCCTAAAGATATTACTATAAATAGCAATATAGAAATATATGGGTCAGTACCGCTTTTCAATAGAGATAGTGGTTTAAATATTAGGTATAATACCATTGACAAATAAATCAATAAGCCAAAAAATCCAGAGTCACCGTAGGTTAAGACTAACTGGCTATCAACAATATCTAATAAATTATTTCTGGATGGACCAGCTCCAAATGGGAATCTTTTTGAAGTTATTTCAATTCTTGAAGACCACAAGTGAGCTCTTTGTCCTGCTTCTTGAATTTTCAATGTACTTTCAATTCTTTTATTTACTTTATCCTTATTTTCATCAATCAAAATTGACCCTACTTTGTATAAGGATAAGAATAAAATAAAAATTGCTAAAAAATGTTGTATTTCTGCCTTCTTTAGTGTCGTGTATAAAAATAAAAAAATTAATGAGAATAGTGTAATTATACCAGTCCTCGAAAAAGTTATAAAAATAAGAAATAATAAAAATGTTATTAACATTATTGGTCCAAACATAAGTTTATATGACTTTTTATTGATTGCTGCTCTTAATAAAGCAAAACTAATTACGGCAATTAAATTAAGGTCAAATGAATTCCAGTTTGGATTTCCCACAGGCCCTACAACTCGCAAATTGTAATATCGTTCTGGAATAAGGCTCATTGAAAAATCACTTATAATGGGGATAGTGAACCCTATTATATAAAGAAATTGGATAAGAGAAATACTTATTGAATAAATTGCACCAAATAATAATAGAGAAAGCACAAATCCTCTTCTCCAGATTAAGATTTTATAATCCATTGAAGCTAGGTGAGCCCCAACTATTATATATAATAATAGCCTTAAAGGGGCGATAATAGAAAATAAGTCATTTACCAATATAATATCACCATAAATGAAAAGCCCTACCACTATTGATAGAAATATAAGTATACTTATGCAAATCAAACTAAAACAAACAAATTTTAAATAATTGCCATTAAGACCATATATCATTTTTTGCCTTGAGTTACATAAAGTAAAATAACTAAATAAAATAATTACAATTATATCATAGGCAGGTATTGTAAGATTCACAATTGGAATTATGAAATTTATATTTAAAAAAAATAAGAAAAGAATGATTCCAAAAAAAAATTCACTTATTCCTTTCAATGGATAATTTTTTTTAATATTTTTGATTCATATTCCCAATTATATTTATCTAGCGCTGCTATTCGACCCAATCTTCCCATTCTATTTTGTTTTCCAACATCGGATAACAAGTTATAAGCTTTTAAACATATATCTTTTGGGGAAGATGGGTCCACAAGTATACCGGAATTTGTTTGCTTCACTAACAATCGATTTTCAGGAAAATTACTTGCAAGAAATGGTATCCCCGCCATCATATACTCATAGACCTTTGAAGGAGTACAGAGGTAATAACTTTGATTATAATTTGCTATAATTCCAATGCCAACATCAGCTTGACGAATCCAATTAAAGAGGTCATCTATTGGCATCTGATTAATAAATAATACTTTAAAATGTCGATATTTAGATTCTTTTAAAATTGAGTATTCTTTTATGTTTTTCAGATCATTTTTCGGTCCCCAGCCTATCAATATCAAAGTAATAGATATATTATTACTTAAAATACTGAGACCTTTTATTGTTGTTAATAGTCCACGATTTTCACTTATTAGTCCTGTATATATAAAAATCTTATTATTTTTATCTATATTATATTTTTTTCTAATATCAATATTAGAAAATGAAAATATTTTATTTGGTACATTTCTGAGAACTTTAACCTTATTATATTTTAAAAAATTTTGGAAAGCTTCTTTTCGATAATAATCGGCTTGAAAAATATGGGAGCAAAAGTATGGTGTAGATTTCATTAAAAAATTTACATACAACCGTTTAAACAATGAATATTTTCTACCTATCTCCAACTCATCCCCCATATATATTATAGAGATATTATTTCTAATTATTTTAATAAAATAAGTTAGGACTAGGGTTAAAGGATCATGTACTAAATAGTAATTACCTCTACTTACATACAATGCTGCAAAATACTTAAACAATTTTATTATTCTACGCAGTAACCGACTTCGATTAAATATAATGGTTCTAGAAACACTAATATTTAGAATAACTAATTTATTTGTATCCTTTATTTTTATACTATCACTAGCAATCCCAATTATTTTATAATCTAAACAAAGACTTTTAATTGTTGAAGCAGCTTTCAAAACTCTTGGTTGGATTAGAACATCAGCCGCTTTTGCTACAACGATCATACTATACTATTTATTATCAGTAAAATAATCATTATAGTTTTTACCTATCAAATTAATTGTTGCATGAATATGTCCATAATCAGAGTAAAAACACCCTAAAATTATTATTAATGGCAAATACAAATATTCTATATTATTATTGGATCTAGCTTTATTATTTTTCAATAAAAAAATTGGACCTAGGATAGAATTTGAGTAGAAGTATCTTTTTACAATCATTAATATATATATTGATAAAAATAATATTAAAATATTTGGTGCGCAAACTGAAATCAATAATAGGATTGGAATTAGAACTAAATGAAGAAATATAAAAAATGATCGAATATAAAATATTAATGGTGATACCTCTTTTTTTAATAATTTGGAAATGATTGCTGAATAATAACCATTTTCTCTACGCGTCTTAAGCCAACTTATCATTTTATAAGGTTGAAGATGATAAACAACAGCTTTCCCTGTTATATATATTTTTAACATTTTACCCGCTTTTGCAAAGAATGCTGATTCATCCCCTCTTCTAGTAAACTCGGGGATAAAGCCACCGAGAGCATCTAAAAAAGCCTTTTTAAAAGCCATATTGGTACCAATAACAGTTTCTGGGGAACGCATATACCAATTGAAAATGCTATAATGTAAAAAACTTGCAAATCGATTATCTTTATTGAGAAGTTCAACAGCACCTCCAACACAATTAATAGATTCATTTTTATTAAATGCATTATCTATTTCTTTAAGATAGTTTTTTTCAGCTACAGCATCTTCATCAATATAGACAATTATATCACCTCTAGCCATATTTAATCCCGAGTTCCTAGCTAAACTCAGCCCTGCATTGTTTTTATCTATTAATTTTATTTTAAGATTTTTATCATTATTATTGCGAATAACAGATTTTATAATTTTAAGTGAATTATCAATCGAGCCATCGTTAACAATAATAATTTCATATTTAGATTTTGAATAATTCTGTTGAATCAGACTATTTAGACACATCTTAATTGTGCTTTCACCTCTATAGCAACATACCACTACTGAAAAATCTAATTTATTCATCTCTATAGGTTAGAATATGAGCTTTGTAAATACTCTTTTAGTGAGATTCGCCAATCTCGCATTATATACTCATCTCTTAATCTCAGTTTATTACAAATCAATTTTTCAGAATTTGGCCTAGGTGCAAAATATTCTTTTTTAAAATAGTCAGAAGATACTATATTGATTTTTATTTTTTTATCTAATTTAAGTATCCTAAGCATTTCACATGCAACATCATACCTCGAACAATCATCATCACAAACTAAGTTATATACGCCATAATAATTTGTTTTTAGCATATTAAACACATTTTTTGCAAAATCGTATGTGTATGTAGGTGTACCCAATTTATCATCAACAACATTTAGTTCTCTCTCTCCATTTTGTATTTTCTTTATTATTTTATTGACAAATTTTTTATCTTTTCCAATGCCACCACCCATCATCCAACCCGCTCGAAATACAAAATATTTATCCATATTTTTTTCGACATATAATTCGCCCATATATTTTGATCGTCCATATATATTAATAGGATTAGGTAAATCCCAATCATCATATTCATTTTTTTCACCATCAAATATACCGGCAGTAGAAATATACACAAGAGTTGCACCAATATTATTGGCAAGTATAACTGCATTTTCAACAGAAGTAGTATTTGTGCTGTAAGTATTCTCTATATTTTTCTCACAATACTCAAGATCTGTGAGAGCAGCCAGGTGCAAAATTATTTCGGGTTTAAATATTTCAACTTCCCTTTTGAATTGATCATAATTTCGAACATCTAAATATTCTATCCATTCTCTATTCAAATCAATATCAGTTGCTTTTATAGTATATTTGTTCTTAATTAAATTATAAAAAGCATCACCTAACATACCACCACATCCTGTAATTAAAATCCTAGTTTTATCATTTAGCTTCACTGTAAATCCTTACTCATTTATTAATAATTTTTTCAAAATATCAAATATATTTGTTAAATATATCGATTTAATCTCTTTTTTTTCTATTTCTTCACCATACACAATACATGTACCTTGGTTTTCATATTTAGTTGGGTCATACCCATGCATTCCTTTATATTTCTTTACTCTATGAAAAAAATCAGGAAAAACTAACACACCCGTATTCGCCCACCAAATTATATCACCATATCTTTGATCTCCCCAAGGAATTTTCTCCTTATTTGCAATATCCTTGTTTATAAAAACACCATTTTTATTAAACATCGATGATTTATTTAATGCGTGTTCAAATATATTTTTGGTCCCGCTTGTAAAAAACCACCAACGAACTACTGTTGAATCCAAAAAATAAATAAAGTCCTTTTTTAATTCCAATTGATGTTTATTCGCTATTGATAATATTTCTTTTTCAGCATCAAGGTATTGATTTACAGTTGCCATTCCATGATCACCTAAATAAATAAAATTAGTATTAGAATCTATTTCCATGATTTCATTTGTATATTTATTTAACTCTAGATCCACTTGTTTAAGTATTGCTTTAAATTCCTTCACCTCGGGTCCAAATTTATGTCCATAAGAATCTGGTGCAGAAATATATACCAAATAAAAATCCTTTTTATTTATTTTCATATCATTTACCACCATTTCAATCCTATTAACATCAGTCCCATTTGAAGGCATATTTAACGCTGTGAATGAATCATAAAAGTAAGTTTTCCCAACATCCGAGAGCAAAGTAAATATTGATGGTACCTTAAAAGCATTCTCATTACGAAAATCAATTTTATCTTCAGTTAATCCCCAATATTTCAATAGAGGAATAGGAATTTGTTGAGCACTAATACCATGAGTTTCCCTTATAATCCATTTATTTACAACGAATCTAAATTTTCGATAAAAAAAACTTTTGGATCCAATTCCTGGAATCTTAATATTTTTTGGCACTATTTTCTCAAGGTATTCTATCAATTTAAGACCTTTTATATTTTTGAATGGACTATTGTCAGGGTCATACCCAATCGCCGTAAAATAGCCTGATTCTTTGGGCGTTTGTCCAGTAAATATTTCAGTTCTTTCACAAAAACCGAAATGTGGGATGACTTTTTTATAATATTCTCCCTTATTTGCACATTTCCATAAAAAAGGTGTATGTTCCTTCGTAATGTAATCTGAACGCATTGCATCCATTAAAAATAAAACCGTAGGCATAGTCAAATTAATCTCAAATTGGCAACATGCATTCTTGCTTTGTCCCATGAAGAATTAAGATCTACAGATGAATCAATTGATTTCATTAAATAAATTGCTTTAATTAAATATTTTCCCTTTATTTTATTTTTATCATATGCCATTAATATATGGAGCTGGACCATATTTAAAATAATAGTTTCTTCATACTTAGTAGACTGGTTAATTAAAAAATAAATAATTCTTCTAATCGCATTTGTTGGATAATATTTCCATAAATAAATTAATTTTTCAGGCTTATTTATTTTAGATAAAAACCGTTTACCTATAGCAGTATACATCTCATGTATAAATATTTTATGTATTTTTGAGTATAAATTCACAACATCTCCTTTATCCATTTCGGGTGCTTTGGGTTCCATCTTTTCTGTTAAAGCCCAATCACATAGAATATTAAGCTCTTTTTTATATTCATATAATTTTTTAAATCGCTTTACTCTTACTTTGTAACTAAAATGGTATTTACCCTTTTGTAATAAACATACATCAACAACTGCGAGAACTGCTTTAGCCATTTGGTTTCTAAAGAATCGAGATGCATCACCAGTTAACCCACTATTAAAACCATTTTCATCTAATGAACCAAAAAAAGTCCACATTCTTGTTCTAAATAAAATATTTGCTTCTTCCAATGGAAGTTGTGAAGCATCAATGCCTGGAATATTTTCTAATATATTTTTCTGTCCAGAAATGACTTTACTGGCATATTTTAAATCGTAATTAAATATCGATGGTCTCAATTTTTTTAATTCTTTAATTGTCTTTTGTCCTAAATCAATCCACCTGATATCTATTTTCTCCAATAATTTTTTTTTCAATAAATTTAATTTAATGGTTGATTGCTTTTTATCAAGTATCAATAAAATATCATAATCATTATATGGTTGATAATCACCATCTTTGTTTTTATACCAACTACCTTCATTTCTGCCATAACTGCCATAAAGAATTATTGCTGTTATTTCAAAATTCTGTTGAGTTATGTTCGTTATAATATGCCTAATATGTGAATCTAAAATTTTTGTTTGATTAGACATAACACATAACCATTTCTCTAATAGACTTGAATTTTATATAATAAATTGTACCGTATGATAATGAAAAAAGACAAATTAAGATTAATTTTTCAGTCAATAGAAATTCCCCTGATACTAATAAATATGATAAAATGAGTTTGTAAAAAATCAATACAAAAATAGCGATAACAATAGGCTCAAATAGAATTTTTAAATATGAAGTATTTATTAGATTCTTTAAATATAATCCAACTATTGGAGTAATCAGTATTATAGATGATAAAACAACTAGCGCCATGCCTTCAATGCCATATAATTTAATCGAATAGAAACCAAATCCAGGAATATATATTGAGCTAAATATAGCAATTAATAATAAAAATTTTGTTTTTCCATAATACCAAAATACTGGATCCCAATAACTAGTTACTGCCCTTAAAGATGTTAAAACCATAAATATTTGGAAAGCCGTTGCAGCAGGTATCCATTTTGTTCCATATAAAAAACCAATTAAATCTTCACCTAATACCAGTACAATAATAGTTGGAAACATATAAATGACTGCTGTTAACTTTGTTACAATTTCAAATCCTTTTTTTATATTAGCTTCGTTATCCATCCTTGAAAAAGCGGGAAATACTACGGTAATAATCGAGCCCTTTACCTTTAAAAAATAATGACTTACCTGAAAAGCTAACCAATAATACCCCAGTTGAACTTCTCCAAGTAAATGTCCAACTAAGTAGTAGTCAATATTCCAATAAAAAAATACTAGCAGACTACTTCCCATCAATGGCCATCCAAAGCTGATGATACCTTTAATAATATTACTATTCCAAACTAATTTCGGCCTATAAGGTGTTATAATCCATATTATTAGTACTTCTGTATAGAGAGTTGTAAACCTCCAAAATAGTAAACTCCAAATACCATAATTATAATATGCAAGTAGAATTCCTACAGTCCCTCCGAAAAATTGTGCTATAACTGACGGAAATCGAGCGTTAAAAAATGAAAGATTTCTTTCAAAAAGAGAACGGGGCTTAGAAAGAGGATTATAGAAAAATAATAATGTAAGAAACTGCACAAATCTTGTAAGCTCCGGTTTCCCTAATAATTTCATTAAGAGCGGTGCAACACCTATGACTAAAATAATAAAGACAGCCGAAAGCAATATCTCCAATGTGAAAATATTATCCAACTTCTGATAAATATCTTTATTCTCTTTGATAATATATTTGTCACCATTTGCATTTGTAAAATTATTAAATAACATTGCCACCATAGTTGCAAAAGCAAGAGCACCAAAATGCGCTGGTTCAAGCATCCTTGCTAAACAAACCTGTGTTCCAAATGCAAATAAATACTGAAGCGCGGTAGCAGCAAAGACTATAAACCCACCATGAATGGATTTTTTTATGACTGTTTTATTGTCCATATTTTATATTTTAAAGAGCATTTAAAACTATACTATTTTAAGTACAGATGATTATACTCAATTAAACCCTACACCAAATTTTATATCCATCAATGTTTTTACATAAATTAAAATTATCTTTAATATACGAACCAAGCACCTTCATTACATCCAAATCTCTATCTGCACGAAAAGGATAACATTCAACAATAATATTGACATTATTAAATTCAATATCTTTAATAACAGACTGTTGATCTGATGTAGATGTTAAGTAGTGATGTGATATTAGGCGCTTTTTTATGCTGATGTGGTGTTGAACCATGAGAACCGGTAAGGTACGCTTCTTTGTAATGTATGTTATTAGATAAAATCTCTATTTTTTTGGCTGTTTTTGGTAAGCCTCCAAATAAATTTACAACACCGCGCTTGCCTACGACCTCAACTGCTTGTTCTTGTGTATTCGCCACCGGGTTTGCTGTAAAAATCAAATCTGCACCCAGCCCATCTTCACGATTGACCTGAACAGTCTCCTTCCCATCTTGATCAACATATACCTTGTTATCTGTCATGACACCATCGAAATCATAGTTAATAAGTTGGAAAGCTGAAAATTGTTTGTCTTAAAACTGGCAGATAAGCAGCCTTAGATATAGCTCCGCCCTGTGACTTACATTTATTTTAAAGCCTTAAGCTTTAAAATGGAAAAACGAAGACCGAAAACCGGAAAAGGGTAAAACATAGTAATCCCCGAAGCAAGTTCGGGGTTTCAGCTTCGCTTCAACAGTTAAAAACGGA
>Ga0008649_10001346_pt1 | contig 19465 bp, 17 predicted proteins | sample SaaInlV_130m_DNA_2_FD_66601 | JGI IMG/M metagenome (GOLD analysis project Ga0008649, IMG submission 66601) | Marine microbial communities from expanding oxygen minimum zones in the Saanich Inlet - SI037_S2LV_130m_DNA | ecosystem: Environmental > Aquatic > Marine > Intertidal zone ... | reverse complement strand
ATTCTCAACTTTCAGACCCATGCTTTTTGCCGAACCCGAGACAATACGCATCGCGGCCTCAACATCCTCAGCATTCAAGTCTTCCATTTTCACCTTTGCGATTTCCCGAACCTGCTCTTGGGTAACCGTACCCACAAAATCTTTACTCGGATTAGAAGAACCTTTTGCAATGCCCGCCGCCTGCTTCAACAATGCCGAAGCGGGAGGAGATTTTGTAATAAAAGAAAAACTCCTATCCTTAAAAACCTCAATAATCACAGGAATAATGCTTCCCTCCTGCCCTTGAGTCTTGGCATTAAAGGCCTTGCAGAACTCCATAATATTCACCCCATGCTGACCCAATGCCGGCCCAACTGGCGGCGAAGGGGTGGCCTGCCCAGCAGGAATTTGCAACTTAATCTGACCCATCACTTCTTTTGTTGCCACTATCTGATCCCCTTATTTATCCACCCATCTGACAAAGAGCCAGTGAGCAATAGCCTTATAGGTCGAGAAACCGCTTGCCTGCAACATAAAGACATTGCCAGCACTCTGCGGGGCTTCCCGCCCTGATTACAAACTAAACTCGCTCGATCTGAGGAAACTCCAACTCCACCGGAGTAGCTCGCCCAAAAATCGAAACCATAACCCTTACTTTACCCTTGTCGTGGTTGACATCTTCAACCGTCCCATTAAAATTCAGGAAAGGCCCATCCACAACTCTAACGCTTTCACCCTTCTCAAAAGAAAATTTTGGCCGGGGTCGCGCAGACTCGCCCTTAACCTGATCCATGATCGTCTTAACCTCTTCCTCAGACAAAGGAACAGGCTCGCCCCCTCCCCCAAGAAAACCCGTAACCTTGGGAGTGTTTTTGATCATGTACCAGATATCCTGATTCATCTCGACGTTGATCAGGATATACCCGGGAAAAAACTTTCTCGAAGAAACTTTTTTCTTACCCTTACGAACCTCGACCACCTCTTCAGTGGGTATTATCACCTCACCAAAGTTCTCCTTAAAACTGGAGTGGTCAAACTGATCTTCTATACTTAACTTCACCTTCCGCTCAAAGCCGGAATACGTGTGGATCACAAACCATTTATTGGACAAGATTCCTCCGCAAGAACATTAAATGATACTCTGCACAATCTTCGAGAGAATCGCATCGACAGTCCCTAAAAACAAGGCCATCAACAAAACCACCACAACAACCACAGCGGTGCCACCCAACGCTTCCCTACGGGAAGGCCAGGTTACCTTCTTGACCTCAGCTTTCACTTCAGCCAGAAATTCAAATGCTCTTGCGATCATAATTCTCAACAACTATCAAGTTTCAACAGGCCAGGAGGGATTCGAACCCCCAACCCTCGGATTTGGAATCCGACGCTCTACCATTAGAGCTACTGACCTAATTCGGAATCCGCGCCGGTCTCAGGTAAGGGGAGGGAATATTCCCGTCCGGTCGCTCGATACTAACGAGCAAGACCCTGTTCCCAACCGCCCGATATTTCTCTACTTAGTTTCCTTATGGGGAGTGTGCTTTCTGCAAAATCTGCAGTATTTCTTGAATTCCAACCTTTGCGTGGTGGTCTTCTTGTTTTTAGTCCCCGAATAATTTTTCCGATCACAATCGGAACACGCCAAATGAATGATTACTCTCATAACTCCCAATCCTGCTTTAAGCCCAACCCCTCCATACGGAGTCGAAAGACATTCAAAATTCTAAATAAAAACAACTTATCCCAAGTAAATCTGGAGCCCACGATCGGGATTGAACCGATGACCTCTTCCTTACCAAGGAAGTGCTCCACCACTGAGCTACGTGGGCGCGTAAACACCAATTCACCAAACCCGACCAAAGATGGAGCGGGAAACCGGACTCGAACCGGCGACCCTCAGCTTGGAAGGCTGACGCTCTAGCCAACTGAGCTATTCCCGCAAGTTCATCCAATCCTAAATTCAGGATGGGGAGGGGAGGATTCGAACCTCCGAAGGCTGAGCCGACAGATTTACAGTCTGTTCCCTTTGGCCACTCGGGAACCTCCCCGTCTTTATGGGTAAAACATAGCACCCAACACACGGTCAATCGCTCAACCCAAATCTCCGTTGCGAGGCACCAGAATCCTTTTTCATACCCAGTCAAAAAAACTGGAGCTGGCAAAGGGACTCGAACCCCCGACCTGCTGATTACAAATCAGCTGCTCTACCAACTGAGCTACGCCAGCTCAGCAAATAAAAAACCCCCATATTACACTTTGAATTTCAAAGTTTCAATATAAATAGGAGGTTTATGGCTATTTCATTAGATTAACAGGATGAATTGCCGCGAAAGGGTGATAACAACAACACACCATAGCATGGCTATATGCTTTTTGATAGGAAAAAACACCACCCTTTTATTTCAAAGTGGTGAATTTTAACACCGAAAATTGATGAACACCAGAATTATTTTACTTTTATTACAGACTAAAGAAAAAACTGTCTGTTTTAATAAAAATCCCCCTCAGAAATGGTTTCAGATAAAACTTACACATGGGTTGTTGTCAAAGAAGGCGAAAAAACCAAAATCTCTCATAAAAACAATGGCTAGTATCTGTTTCTCCCTATTCTTTGTTGCGCAATTTTCTTTCCGCGTTTCAAAGAATCATTCTTTTGGGAGTTTTTTTCCGACCCAAGCTTTTTTTGGGTGATCTGGAATTTATTTTTGCAGAAATGCGCCGTATATCGGAAATTATAATAGTCTACCGAATTTTGCGCATCTTGAAAAGAAACTATATAAGGAACTATTAGAGGAAAAGATATTAAATATATCCAGGCTTTCCGGGTCTCGCCAGTATACCATTGCCCGCCACCGGGAATCAACGAATACAACATGGCGATGTCTCGATCAAAATACTCGTATTCCTGATCACAGCCTTTCTGGATAAGTTTTTCCATTTCCATTTCCATCACAGGAGTTATACGCTTAAAGAGCAGGGGCGATTTGCCTCCACCCTTGATCCCGCACGCGGAAAGAAAAAACACCATCCCCGCCATCCCAACAATTTTAAGCAATTTAGGCATGCGACCTTAAATCAAATAATTCTTTTTATATCAATAGATTATACGAAAAACACTCGCCCCCGTCAACCATAGGCGAAATAGAAGTGCTAATTTGAAGAGTTGCTTGGTAAAAAAGTCTTAGGTCTTCCATCCAACATATAAAAATCTACCTCTTGGCGGTGGGATTCGAATGGGATATCTGACCAGGAACCTGAATAGGGCGGGGAAATTCGAAATCCAATTAAATCAGCCTTTTGTCCACAAGCCAGCTTGCCACATTGTAATCCCAGCGCCTCTGCACCACCAAGGGTTGCCATGGTGAGTATTTCCTTTCGACTGACATCAGGTAGAAGTTTATCTGCCATGCGCAGCTCTTGCAGAAAGTTTAGGGAATCATTGCTTGCCAGCGAATCGGTTCCCAAAGCAACACCAATTCCCCGATCCAACAAAGTGCGAACCGGCATAAAATCTTTTCGACCAAACCAATGGGTGCTCTTTGGACAAAATACTGCGCTAACTTTTTTTAAGGCCATGACATCAAGATCGGCAGCAATAAAATTGCAGTGGATGGCTAGGAGACTCTCTAAAATGTTTAAAGAATTCAAATATTCGATTGGGGATTTGCCAGGAGGTTTCCATTTAGGATCCCATGCAGACCTTTCCTTTAATAATTCTTCCAGCGAATCGTCTCCATTCTGGAGAAACCCGGACTCCTCCGGAATTTCCGCAACATGGCAGGAAAGCGGACAATCATATTGTTGCGCCAATTTCCCCAGAGACCGGAACAGATTGGGAGAAACAGAATAGGGAGCATGCGGAGCCAACCCCAGCCGGCTTAATGGTGAAAAGGGATCACCCTTTAAAGTTTCTTCGAGGTTCTTACAAATTGCCAACGCTTTTTCAGAATGAAACCCTATTGTTTCCAAAAACAGCACCGACCTAAATTCCAACCCGCCCATTACTGGCAACAAGTCCGGCTCTGCAACATAATCTCCCAGTGCAGTAACACCAGAACGTTTCATTTCTTCAGCTCCAGCACGAATTCCCCGCACCCGGCTCTCATCATCAAGACCAGAATTTATCGAGATTAATGCGCGAATCCAATCGGCAAAAGATTTGGCAGGAGAAAGTTTTTTTTCAAGGGCAGTCAAACCGAGATGGGAATGCGCGTTGACAAATCCCGGCATGAGTAAACAGTCGGAGAGATCCAACGCCGTAGCATCATTCCCCTGTGATGTTGAAATCTCGACAATGTTACCCGCATCAACAGTCAACTCACCATTCTCAACGGTTTCTCCACACATTGTCAGTAGAGCTCGGAATTTTATTTTCAACGCCATAACCTGATTTTTAAAAAATTGTGGAGTTCTTATACTCTTGATAGGTAGGGCCCAATTGGTCCAACAAAACTTTCTCTTCAGCCCAGGCCCGAAAAATATTTAATGGGATCACCACCACCACGACATAGATCAGACAGGGTATCGAGCCGCAAGCTACAAACAATCCGGTCAACGTTAAAACAATTCCTATATATACCGGGTGACGAAAAATCCGGTAAACTCCTTTAGTGACCAGTTGATCAGTTCCTGGAAGAACAGCCAACGAGGAACCCAAACTCCACATGGCAGAAATCCACAATAGAACGCCTACCGCTCCAAAGGATAAGCCAACATAAACCAAACCGCGAAACCCAAAACCAAAATTTTTAGGACCGAAATAAGCCAGCACCAAAGGCAACAGGTAAGCCAACGGCACAACAATATTAAGCATAAAGCGCTGGTTTGAACTGAGGTTTTTTATATCAATCATAATAAACCCGCTTCCGTGGGAGGGCGTGAAATTCGTCACTAATCTTCATGTCCCGAATGGGGTATCACGCTGGCGGGTGATTTGTTTGTTGAAGGTTTCACGCCCTTCCAAAATTTCGAGTTCAATCACCACTTTATAGAGGGGCAATGAAAATTTCATCCCCTTGAGTTTCACTGCGTCCTTTTCCGACACAAGAAGAAACCGAGCTCCCTCCTTTATGGCACGGGCTTCCAACTCTTTAATACCCTGTAGCGTATAAGAGTGATGATCCGGGAACGCCTTGAAAAATTTTAGTTGGACTGGTGAGTCCAATAAAATCTGCCGGAAGCCTTCCGGTTTCGCAATTCCACAAAACGCCGCGACCGGTTCATTTTTTAATATCTCCGCATCCCGAACGGCTTCATCATCCATGCTAATAATGGAATCCAGACGGAGGTGCGTTTTAATCTGAGGAATGGAGCCTAAGATAGTTTGATCGAATTCGATGGAACTGCGGGAACAGCGGGTAAAGCAGACCATATCCGCCCTTCTTGCTTCTCCAGCAGGTTCACGCAGTTCTCCTGCGGGAAACAAATGACCATTACCGAGCGGCCTGGAATGATCAAACAGTAGAATGTCCAAATCCCGGTTTAAAGCCAAATGTTGAAAGCCATCATCCAGAACTAATGTATCTACATCAAAGTGCTCGAGCGCATAGCTTCCTGTCTGGTAACGGTCCGGGCCGGTCAAAACCGGAACGTTTTTAAGTTTTTCTGCCATCATGACCGCTTCATCGCCAACCCATTCCGGGGTAAGAAGCATTTGTTTTCCATCGCAGACAACATTGACCGGGTCTCCGGATTTCCCGCTATAACCACGGCTAAGAATGGCAGGCTTGAGCCCGTTACCTCTGAGTGTTTCTGCAATCATCATGACAAAGGGAGTTTTTCCCGTTCCCCCTAAGGTCAAGTTGCCAACACTTATCACTCTACAGTCTAGCTTTCGGCTGGGAAATATCCCCCACCTGTATGCCCATAGGCGAAAATGGTGACCTAACAAATAAAAGAAGGATATAAGTTTAAATATCCAAAATACTGGGAACCAGTACCATTTCCGATCTGGAGATATGATTTTATAGAAAATTTCAGACATGTTTTCCGGCCAAACTTTTAATCGACATATCTAATCATTTGTACTTTCAAGTTTGGAAATACGCAATTTTTAGAGGCCCTCTAATATTTTAGGAGTATACTCTCAGGCTATGGGTTTTTTGTATAATATTCTTACAGGGGGGCTAATGCTTTTGGCTTCTCCTTTTATTATTTTAAGGGCACTGGTTTCCTCCTCTTTCCGCAATCAAATTAAAGACAGGACGGCGGGAGCCCGCTCATTACCTGAATTAAAGGGCACCCTATGGATTCATGCCTCATCTGTCGGGGAAGTGCGCCTGGCTAAAACCCTTATCGCGGGTCTAGTACAGGATGGAGAGTCTCGCCCCATCGCCTTATCCACTTTTACCCCAACCGGTTTTGCTCTGGCCAAAGAAGAAAATCTTCCAAATGCTTTCCGACTACCTTTGGATTTTTCTATCTGGCTGAATCCTGTTTTTGAAAAGATCCAGCCCTCACAACTGGTTCTGATCGAAGCAGAATTATGGCCTTGTCTACTTCGTCAATGCAGGAGCAGAAACATTCCCGTAATCCAAGTGAACGGGCGGGTCTCGGAAAAATCGGTTCAGCGGTATGGAAAGTTTCCGGCCTTCTTTCTATGGATGGCAAAATCCATCAAACAGTTTTCCATGCGATCCCAAACCGATGCAGACCGGTTATTACAATTGGGCGTAGCCAGGGAAAAAGTCAGGGTTACAGGAAATATAAAATTTGATGTAACAGCCATCCAAAACGAGGACAAGCAAGAGTGGAAAACAGATGGTATGATTCTGGTGTTTGGGTCCACCCGGCCTGGCGAAGAAGGCCCGATAATGGAAGCGTTGCTGAAACTGCAACAAGAGTTTCCAAGTCTGACAGGAGTGATCGCCCCCAGACATATGGAGAGATGCCGCGAAGTCGAAGATTTGATTCGGGAATTCAAAGTAGAGTATACCCTGTTCTCTCAACTGGCTGATCAATCAAACTGGTCAGGCACCCTATTGCTGGTAGATAGCCTGGGGAAACTCAATTCCCTATATAGTAAAGCTACCGTGGCTTATGTAGGAGGCGGGTTCAACCCACGATTTGGCGGACATAATATTCTCGAACCAGCGGGATTAGGGAAACCCGTATTGTTCGGTAAGTACATGAACAATTTCGAAGAAGAAGCCAAACTTCTCACTCAATCTGGAGGGGGCATTCAAATGCAAAGCGAGGAAGAATTATATCCACACCTTATTCGCCTCCTTAAGGATTCGGCGGAACGCCAAAGACTCGGCCAGTCTGCAGAAAAAACAGTGAAGGCCAACAGCGGGGCCTTGCGCAGAAATATTGAACTGATTCGCTCGACATAACCTTGATTGATGATTTTTCTATATCACCTTCTATCCATTTTTTTGGCAGTCCTGCTAGTTCCCCTTTTCTCACTCACAGCCCTGTTTTCCAAATATAAGTGGAGAGGACTGGCCCATCATTTTGGCTGGGTTCCTGCTAAAACAAGACCCAGCGAAAAAACCCTCTGGTTGCATGCCCTTTCGATGGGAGAAGTGGTCGCCGCTACACCGGCCCTCAAACAACTACGACAGCAAATTCCCGATCTCTATATTGCTCTTTCTGTCACGACTGACTCCGGTTATGCAACGGCTATCAAACTAGAATTTGTTGACAGCGTTTTTTTCCATCCACTCGACTGCCTGCCATTCACCCAACTGGCCTTGAATCGGATCGACCCAGACCTTTATGTCGTCACCGATACTGGATTTTGGCCCGGTTTGATTGATCTGTTAGATAAAAAAAAGATCTCTGCTCTTTTATTAAACGGTCGCATCTCCGAACGATCAACTCGGCGGTATCTTCGCTTTGGTTTCCTTTTCAAAGAAACCTTCCAAAAATTTAATCGGCTCTGTATGCAAAATTCCAATGGGGAAAAAGCCGCTCTGGCACTGGGTGTACAGCAAGATCAAATTGAAGTGATGGGTGATCCCAAATACGATGCCCTGCAACCGCTGAACAACGAGGAAAAAGAACAATTACGGCAATCTTTCAAACTAAAGTTAGAAACTCCCGTATGGATAGCAGGAAGCACTCATGCCGGTGAGGAAGAAATTATCTTGAACGCACACCGGCAATTGACGACGAAACAACCCGGCCTGGTTTTAATTCTTGCGCCAAGAAGAATGGAACGAGTGGAAGAAGTGGCCACCCTTCTTAAAAGAAAAAACTTTTCTTTTACCCGCCGGTCATCGCTGGAACATGTAGAGTCTGCTTCAATTATCCTCCTCGACACCATGGGGGAATTGGCCAGGGTTTATTCATTAGGGCAGATATCGTTTGTGGGCAAAAGCCTGATCCCGCCGGGTGGAGGCCACAGCCTGATCGAACCTCTATCCTATGGACTGCCTGTATTGCATGGACCCTATGTAGAGAATATCGGTCATGTCTCAGAAATAGCGAGCAAACAGGGGCTGGTCTTTCAGGTGGCAAACGCTGAAGAACTGGAACAGCAAGCCCAGACTTTTTTGGGAAATACTTCTCTCCGCTTTGATATCGCCGAAAAAGCAAAAACCTTCATCGCCCAGCAACAGGGTACCTCAAAAAAGATGGCACAAGTCATCTCCCAATACCTGGACATCCCTGAACAGAACTAATATATTTACCCCCTACCTGCGCCAGAAATTTAAAACCTTGCCCCAATAAAACATATTGCCTCCCCCAAAAAAAGCCTTAGACTATATATAGTCCAAAGACCTTATACCCTGCCTCTTTCACCGGTTAATAAATGAGGAAGTTTCATCATTTCGGATTAAAAGTTTAAGGAAATTCAATTTTAATGCTCATATGAGAAGTCTCGATTTATGAAAGTAAGCACACGAATCATTTTAAGCTTTGTGATATTTAGCGTTTTCATAATTATCGCAAACTTTATGGGTATCCGGCCCATGGAAACCCAAATAAAGAAAATCAGCAGTTTTCAATCAGATTCGCTTTATTCCATTCAAAATCTTGGTGTGGCACTGACCGAAGCAGTAGAAGAAAGTTTTGCTTATGTGGTTTCCGGTGATACCCATGAAAAAGAAGAGTTTTTGCAATGGGCGGACCATTTTAAACAGGACGCAGAAATATTTTCACAACACGCCAATGAAGTTCTTGAGGATCTGAGTAGAGACGGGGAAGATGAAAAAATTCTTTATGAACAGCTTGTCTCCGGACAACTGGATTTGGTAAAAAAAGCCAAAGCCATGTTTGAGGAATACGAGAGAACCGGCAGCGTAACCCAAGAAACTTTTCAGAAATATGAAGACACCATTGATAAGACTATCACTACTTCAAAAAAACTTGTGGAAATCGAAAAAGAGGAGGTTGAGCAATACCGCCTAATTGCTCTGGAAGAAATCAAGAAGTCCCAAATGGTAGTTTATCAAGTTTCGTTTATAACTATACTTCTGGCCATTGGATTAGGATTGTTTATATCCAGAACCATTTCCGCCCCGCTATTGAGACTACAGCAAGCCCTAGCTGCAGTCGGGCGGGGGAAATTTGCCACCCAGGTTAAAACCTCGTCCCACGATGAAATCGGATCGTTGACCAATATCTTTAATAGGATGGCTAGTGACCTGGAAAAGACCACCGTTTCCCGGGATGAACTGGAATCTGCAAACCAGGCTCTTCAAGCCAAGGTCACTGAAAAAGAAGAAGCCGATAAAAAAGTTTACCTTGAGAGACAGAATCTTTACAACATGCTGGACTTTCTGCCCATGGCGTTTCATTTGCAAGCCTCAGACTATACCGTGCCGTTCGCCAATAAAGTTTTTCGTGAAAGATTCGGCGATCCACAAAAAAGGCTGTGCCATGACTTGATGCATAAACGCTCTAAACCCTGTGAGGTTTGCACCACCTTCAAGGTTTTTGAACACGGAAAAGATGAAATCACGGTCTGGGATGCACAGGATGGTCGCACTTATATTACGGTATGCGCTCCTTTCACCGATGTGGATGGCAGTCCCCTGGTGATGGAAATGGCCCTCGACATCACCGATCAGGAGAACGCCAAAAAGGATGCCCTTCTGGCTAAGGAAGAGGCAGAAAAAGCCAGCCATGCCAAATCCGAATTTCTCACGAGCATGAGCCATGAGTTGCGGACTCCAATGAACGCCATCTTGGGATTCAGCCAATTATTGGATATGGATTTGGAGAATCCTTTGAAACCCATGCAGAAAAACAATGTTCAGCATATATTGAAGGCAGGCCAGCATTTGCTGGATCTCATCAACGATGTTCTGAATCTGTCTAAGATGGAGGCTGGACATATACCCATTTCTATTGAGGAGGTTCCTCTCAATTCCTTGATCTCTGAAGTTGGCAATCTAATTCAGCCCATGCTGGATAATAAAAATTTAAGCTTTAAGATCATGTCTACCGAAATGACAGTTCTGGCTGACCCTGTTCGGCTAAAACAGGTGTTGCTGAACTTAATTTCCAACTCCATTAAATATAATAATCATGGAGGAAGAGTATCTGTTGAGTGTAAAAAGCTTAAGAACCACAATATTAAAATCAGCGTTCAAGATACTGGCATCGGAATCAAACCGAAGGACCTAGAAGAAATTTTTAATCCCTTTCAGCGGATTAACTCTAAAACTGAAACCATAGAAGGAACCGGAGTTGGGTTGACCATTTCCCGGAAATTGACCCATCTTATGAACGGTTCACTTGAAGCCCAAAGTGAAGAAGGGCAAGGTAGTTGTTTTTCTATAATTCTTCCTGAAGGCAATAATATTTCCTCTATCAAGGAACCGGAACCCGCAACTTGGACAGATTCGGCCAGTTCTGAAAATAGTTTCAAGGTTCTTTACATCGAAGACAACCCTTCAAACATAGAGTTGGTCGCATCTATTTTGTTCCGCCAAAATTTGAAATTTTTGCAGGCACCCGATGCAAGATTGGGCATCGAACTTGCCAAGAGTCACCAACCTGATTTGATACTGATGGATATTGAATTGCCGGGCATGAACGGGTACGATCCTTTAAAAGTTATAAGGGAGGAGCCGGCCCTTGATTCGGTTCCTGTTATCGCCTTGAGTGCGAACGGTATGGAAACCGATATCCAAAAAGGCTTGTCAGCGGGGTTCACCGATTACATTACCAAGCCCATTAAAATTACCCCCTTTTTACAAAAGGTAAATCAATATCTAACTTGGATACAACCATAGTGATTCTTTCCTCACTTTTATGGGCTGTAAGTAAACTCCGAGTCCTCCTGCGAAAGTTTCTTGCCATTCACCATAGCCAATACAGTCTATCTCTTCTCCTTGTCCACCATTCTTTACAAACCTCCTCTCATTATTTTAAATTTTTGGAATTCTGTTCTTTCTCAATAATTTAAATCGAATTTTATTGAAACATGCTTTATCTTTAAATAAGGGCACTCTTAAAGCTTTAGTTTTGGTGCGAACACACTCCATTCAAGCAGGTTGATACCTGTTCAAATTCTAAAAACATATAATATCGTTTCTTTATTACCAAATATGGAAGACAAAATCCTGAGATTCACAAAAGAAGAATTAGAAAAACAAGTGCAGGTGCAAACCCATGAATTGGAAGAGCACAACCGCAAGCTTTTGAATGAAATTGCTGAACGGGAAAAATTTGAAGAGCCGACACCGAACATGGCTGTCTTCCCAGAAGAAAATCCCAACCCGGTTTTCCGAGTCTCCCTGGAAGGTAAAATTCTTTACGCTAACTCCGGCAGCAATTACATACTGGGAAAATGGGAAACAGGAAGAGGCAAAGTCCTCCCTGAAATGTTTTCCAAAAAAATCTCCTATGCTTTTGAGCTGCAAAAACCCTTGGAGGTGGAATATCAGGTTTCAGACCAGTTTTATTCCTTCGTTATCAGCAAGGTTCAAAACAAAGATTACGCCAACATTTATGCGCAAAATATTACCGAGAAGAAAAAAATCGAAGAAGCATTGCTGAGCGCCAAAAATGAAGCTGAAAATGCGAACCAAGCCAAGTCCAACTTTCTCGCGAAAATGAGCCACGAGCTGAGAACCCCTCTGAATGCAATTTTAGGTTTTTCTCAGATTTTAAAAATGAATTCCGAAAACAATTTAACTCCGGTTCAGACAGGAAACGTAGATCATATCCTCAGCGCCGGAAATCATCTTCTTAACCTGATCAATGAAGTTCTCGACCTCGCGAAGGTAGAGTCGGGAAATGTTACCCTGAACTTCCAACCCATAAACGTCGTCAACTTGATAGAAGGTATGGAAAGTATCTTTCGATCAATAGCAAATGAATATGGCATTCGATTATCCCTGGTGCTGGATCCTTCCTTGATGCTTACTGCCCGAGCCGATAAAACTCGTTTAAAACAGATTCTTTTGAACCTTGTTTCCAACGCCATCAAATATAACCACAAAGACGGTTCCGTCACGGTGGCCTGCAAGCCTTTAAACAGGGAACGCCTTCAGATCGACATTATAGATACTGGGTTCGGTATATCTGTTGAAGATCAGAGCAAACTGTTCGAACCTTTTAACCGACTGCAGAATGAAAACTCTGAAGTAGAAGGCACAGGCATTGGCCTCACGGTAACCAAGGAGTTGGTCGAACTTATGGGAGGGTCCATTGGCTTAGTCAGCCAGTTAGGAGAAGGCAGTCATTTTTATATCCAGTTACCCGTTGCGGAAAAACTTTAATCAAATTACTGTTTATACTTTTTCCAACCGGGCAATTATTTATTGGCGGTTATTTTGCTTACAAAATAAATGGCCAGGGTAGCTAAAAGAAAAGCTGGGACCAATTCATAAATCATCGCATCGGACAATCCGGTTACTTTCCAGATAAGGGTTGTTAAAAATCCAACCAACATTCCAGCGATGGCTCCCTGCCGAGTTAAATTTTTCGAGTACAAGGTAAATAAAATTAGCGGACCAAAGCTCGCGCCCAGTCCCGACCAGGCAAACAACACAAACCAGAATATAACCCGAGTCTCACCCAGCGCAATAAGCATTGCTCCTATCCCCAAAAGCAAAACCGTTGCCCGGCTGACAAATAAAATTCTATCGTGCGAAAGTGTTTTCTTAAGTATTTTGGAATAAACATCATGCGCCACCGCCGAAGCGGCAACCAGAATCTGCGCCGATACGGTAGACATGATTGCAGCCAGGACTCCTGTTAGAACTACCGCCGTCAACAGGGTAGGCAATAATTGTTCGGCGGCTTTCGGGAACAAATGTTCGGGATCCTCCAACCCTGGAAACAAAGCCTGACCACAAATTCCCAACAGTATGGATGAAGAATAAACCATCAGACCCCAGCCCAAAGCAATCCAGGTTCCTTTTTTGATCGTTTCAGTATTTTTCGCCGCCATGTAACGGGTGATGACGTGGGGTTGACCCGGGTAGCCAAGCCCTATCCCTAACAAGCCGACCATAGACCCAAAAAATACCGCAGTAGATTTCCCTCCCATCCAAGTCAACGTTTCGGGGGAAACTTTGCCCACCTCCAACCACATCCCGGAAAAACCGCCCAAACTGGTCAATGCCACCCCCGAAAGAATGACCAGTCCTAATACCATAATGATTCCCTGCGCAAAATCAGTCCAGGCCACTGCCCTCACTCCGCCCATCATCGTATAAATCAGCACAATTGCACCCCCCACAGAAATACTAAGGATATGCGGTATTCCAAAAACAGCATCGAAGGTTTTTCCTATGGCGGTGAATTGTGCCGCCACATAAGCCATCATGCAGGAAAAAATGATGACCACCGAAATTATGCGTAGGATGTGGGTTTTGTCATCGAAATGATTTTCAAAATAGTCGGGAAGGGTGATGGAGTTGCTCTTTTCAGAATGTTTACGCAGTTTCTCAGCAATGAATAACCAATTAATAAGATAGCCCAGCAGGCAACCCGGCATGAACCAGATTGCCGACAAACCTTCCTTATAAGCCAGGCCCACGGTTCCCAGCACGGCCCAGGCGCTTTCTGAACTAGCAGTGGAAGAAATAGCGGTCACCCACGCCTTCAAGGACCGGTCGGCAAGAAAAAAATCCAGCGGAGAGCGTGTCATCCGGGAAGTCCACACACCAATACCCAACATGGCCAGCACATACAGGGTGAATACAACAGCAATGGTTCCGGAAAGTTCAGTCATCACCCACTCCCGTGGGAGGGAATGAGACAAAGGCTCGTTGAGCCTAGACAACTTTTTGCTCCCCAAAAATAGTTATTACCCTTCCGGGGCACGAAGGCTAAGGAAGAATATAACGTGCTCGTTGGCTCGATGCCTGGTGGTTTGCAAATTGCCTCCCGCGCTAGCGGATGGTAGAATTCTTCTTTTATCATTGATTCACCTTTTTTTTGGATAGCGCTTATTCTATGACCCCCTACGAACCCAATTCCATCGAAGCCAAATGGCAGGCTTACTGGGAAGAAAATAAAACCTTTCGAGTTGAACGAGATTCTTCTAAAGAAAAATATTATTTGCTAGAGATGTTTCCCTACCCTTCCGGGAGAATCCACATGGGCCATGTACGTAACTACACCATTGGCGACACATTGGCCCGGTTCAAACGCATGAAAGGCTTTAACGTCATCCACCCACTGGGTTGGGACGCGTTTGGAATGCCCGCTGAAAACGCCGCCATTAAAAACAATACCCACCCCGCCCAATGGACGTTTGAGAATATACGCACCATGCGACAGCAGATTAAGGCCCTGGGACTCAGCTACGACTGGGACCGAGAGATCGCCACCTGTCATCCCGGCTATTATAAGTGGAACCAGTGGCTTTTTCTAAAGTTCCTTGAAAAAGGACTCGCTTATCGGAAAAACTCCACCATCAACTGGTGCGAAGACTGTCAAACAGTTCTCGCTAATGAACAGGTTGTAGACGGGTGTTGCTGGCGATGCGATAACGAGGTCCTGCAAAAACAACAAGAAGGTTGGTTCTTTAAAATTACAGCCTACGCAGACAGGCTTCTGGAAGGTTGCAAAACCCTTTCTGGAAAATGGCCGGAACAGGTACTGACCATGCAGAAAAATTGGGTCGGTAAAAGTTTCGGCGCAGAGGTGGACTTTAAAGTCCCTCAGAGTGACGAAGTAATTAAAATTTTCACAACCCGCCCTGACACCTTGTATGGAGCCATGTTTATGGTGTTGGCTCCCGAGCACCCACTCACAAAAAAACTGTCACGCGGAACGGAACAGGAAAAAGCCATTGATGCTTTCGTGCAGGAAGTAAAAAAACAAGACACTATCGCCCGGACCAGTGAGTCCGGAGACAAGGAAGGCGTATTTACCGGAGCTTACGCAGTGAATCCCTTAACGGGAGAATCCATCCCTGTGTGGACTGCTAATTTTGTTCTTATGGATTATGGTACCGGCGCGATCATGTCCGTTCCTGCTCACGATCAGAGAGACCTGGATTTTGCCCGCCAATACCAGTTACCTGTTCGAGTAGTCATTCAATCAGAAAATCATTCGCTGGATACTGATACGTTGACGGAAGCATTTACTTCCGATGGAGCCATGGTAAATTCTGGTAAGTTTGAAGGCTTAGTCGGTCAGGAAGCCCGCCGAAAAGTTTGCGAGTTTCTGGAGATAGAGGGGATCGGAAAAGCCACCATCAATTACAGGCTTCGCGATTGGGGAGTTTCCCGGCAACGTTACTGGGGAACACCCATTCCGGTTATCCATTGTTCTGATTGTGGAATCGTACCCGTGCCCGAAGACCAACTACCCATTGAGTTACCCCTTGATGCGCAATTAGGAGAAAAAGGCCAATCGCCTTTGCACAATCTGGAATCTTTTTATAAAACTTCCTGCCCAAAATGCGGGGCCAATGCCCGCCGCGATACTGATACGCTAGACACTTTTGTTTGTTCATCCTGGTATTTTGACCGCTATGTGTCACCCCGACTGGAAAATGCACCTTTTGGCAAAGAGGATAATAATTACTGGATGCCTGTCGACCAATATATCGGCGGTATTGAGCATGCAATATTACATCTCCTTTATTCCAGGTTCTTCAATCTGGTATTAAATGATCTTGGGTTGACGCAGGTCCCCGAACCTTTCGCTCATCTTCTGACACAAGGTATGGTCATCAAGGATGGAGCAAAAATGTCAAAATCCAAAGGCAATGTTGTGGACCCAGACGAAATCATCCGCACCTATGGCGCCGACACCGCAAGAATCTTTATCCTGTTCGCCGCACCGCCTGTGAAAGATCTGGAATGGAGTGACCAGGGTGTGGAAGGATGCTCACGGTTTTTAAAAAGAGTCTGGCGCATTTTCGGCGAATTCGTCGAAGAAATCAAAACCGTAAAAATGCCTGAGAAATCTTTTACGACCGCTGTCCCTGAAATCAAAGCCCTTCGACGAATGACCCATATCACCATAAGACGGGTGACAGATGATATTGAGACGCGAATGCAATTCAATACCGCAATTTCCGCGATTATGGAACTGGTCAACCACCTCTTCAACTTCAAAGAATGGTGGCAAAACAATAAAGATGAAGCAGCGCGTATGGCTGTACGAGAAGCACTGGAAACATTGATGCTTACTTTGTCACCGTTCGCTCCACACATTACCGAAGAAATGGGATCTCGAATGGGACTATCTAAAACCCTGGATCAGTTGCCCTGGCCTCAATATATTGAAGCGCTAACGCAAACGGATGAAACGTTGATCGTCCTTCAGGTCAATGGTAAAGTAAGACAGAAACTTTCTGTTGAATCTGATATCAGCGATGACGATTTAAAAACCCGTGCTCTTGAAGACGCAAAAATTCAGGAGTGGACCCAGGGTAAAGAAGTCAAAAAGGTCATCGTCATTCCCAAAAAACTTGTAAATATTGTTGTCCAATGAATCGAAACTGGCTTTCGTTAAATTTCTTGATACTCCTGACCACTTCTCTTTTCCTTAATGGGTGCGGGTATCATCTAGTAGGAACTGGTTCCTCCCTTCCAACGCATTTAAAAACCCTATCAATATCTGTTTTCAGCAATACCTCCTCGGAACCGGAAATTCACCGAGAATTGACTAGCAACATTATTGATTCGTTCATTACAGATGGCAGGCTTAAAGTTGTGCGGAAGGGTAGTGCCGATATGGTGATGAGCGGCACTCTTTATTATTATGATTTGAAAGCCGTCTCCTTCAGCTCCACAGATTTTGTCTCAGACTACATCGTAGAACTGGGCGTAGATGTTCAGGTAATCGACAAGGTAAATGACAAGCTGTATATGAAAAACAAATTCAAAACCAAATGGGATTACAGAGCCACCTCCGATATTGTCAACACCGAATCAGCCCGGCTTGCCGCTCTTGAAGAAGCCTATAAAGAATTGGGAAATCGTTTGGTGAGCCTGCTCATTGACCAGTTTTAATTATTTTTTCGACCATGACTCCAGACAACATACTTCTAAAAATTTCCAAAGGGCAGATTGAACCTTTTTATTTTCTCTATGGCCCTGAAATTTTTTATCAAATTGAAGTTATCAAGGCCCTAAACCAAAATTTGATCACCGATGATAATCGGGACTTCAATCTTGAGACCTTCGATGCTCGGGAAAGCACGGTGAATCACTGGCTTGGGTCGGCTAGCACCATTTCTTTCATGGGTGGAACAAAACTGGTCGTCGTACGCAATTTGCACGATGCAATCCCAAAAGATCAAGACGCACAAATCCTTATTGACTACGCAAATTGCCCCATCCCTGAAGCTTGTGTGGTGATTACCTCTGACAAGGTAGATCGCAAAAGAAAATTATTTAAAACCCTAACGAAGCTGAACACTGCAGTCGCCTGCGAAGCTCCCAAAGAAAACGAGTTGGCAAGTTGGCTCCGGAATCGGGCAAATGAAAAAGGGTATGCGTTAACCCCTGATGCAGCACGTTCTCTAATCAACCGAGTAGGTGCCCGACCGGGAATTCTGGCCAAAGAATTGGAAAAAACTCTTCTTTATGCAGGAAAAAATAAATCTGTGTCGGAAAAGGATGTAGCTGAAGTTGTGGGAGAAACCAAGTTGGAAAATGTTTTTGCCCTTACCGATGCATTGAAGACAAAAAACCCGGAAAAAGCTCTTCAACTACTCAATAACCAGATCGACCACGGAGAAGAGCCTATTAAAATCCTGGGTACCATAACCTGGCAACTTAGAATGATCTGGGAAGTAAAACATTACCAGCAAAAAAACCTGCCATCCGGCCAGATTGCTAAAGCAATGGGAGCCAATCCTTATGTGGTCGAAAAAGCCTTGCAACACACTCGTCGATTCAGTATGCAACAACTGCGCAATGGGTATTTGGAGCTGGTAAAAACAGATAGAAGTCTGAAGTCCACCTCAATGGATCCTATAGCGTTAATGCAAACGCTGATCCTTAACCTCTGCTACCAGCGTACCGCTGGATGAGACGACCCATCGTTTTATCTAATTAACCGGAAGTATAGTATCTCACTGGCTTTTGTGCCCCGGAGGGGAAAGCGGCTCTTACCAAATAGCCACCCGCACTATTAAGCAGTTCGATTGACTAAACGAGTGAGGCTGGAAATTTTTCGGGATGCGGCTCGAGAATGAAGAATACCCTTACCACCAACCTTGGCGATAACTTTCTCGGCGACCTTTAATTCTTTCTGGGCCTGCTCTTTGTTGCCTGCCTCAGCTTCAGTACGTACTTTTTTTGTTAACGTTTTGACCAAGGTACGATAACCCTTGTTCCTCTCGTTTCTTTTTTCATTTTGCCGATTACGCTTCAGTGCTGATTTATGATTAGCCAAAAACTATTCCTTTATATTGGGCGTTTAATACACATCGCCTCTAAACGGGCGACAGACAATAGCGGATTGATTTTTATACTGTATTCCTACTTCATTGTCAAGTTTCAGTCGGAAAAGTCCAAATTCCCAGGGAAGATGGATTATCCACCCTCTGGAGGTGGCGGGAGAGAATTGAGATATTCCAGCAATCGCTTAAATTCTCGTCTGAAAACTTTATACAGCTGAGGTGCCTGGCTCAAGTCTTTATTTCGACCAGCCCGTTCCAAGTGGAGAGCGGCTTCTCGGACCGGTCCCGCACAGATATTGGAAGATGCCCCTTTTAGCGCATGTGCCCTTTCTTCTACCTCATGGGCATCGCCTGCCTCCAAGGCAAATAGCAGTTGCCGAGAATGCTCGGCCGCGTCTTCAAGATACGCCGCTACAATTTCGAGGAAAAGCTCTTCATCATCGTCGCAGAGTTCTAAAGCGGCCTGTTTATTCAAAACAGGTTCCTGCTCATCCGGCATTGTCTTGATCCAGCAAAGCTTGAATTTTTCCTATTAAGCGTTTGATATCCACCGGCTTGGTATCATAATCATCGCAACCGGCTTTGATAGCCTTATCCCGGTCAGTAGTCATTGCATGTGCCGAAAGGCCTAAAACAGGAATGGGTTGGGTTTCGGGATTATCTTTCAATGTGCGAACAGCTTCCCATCCATCCATTACCGGCAAGCTC
>Ga0008649_10001335_pt1 | contig 19573 bp, 18 predicted proteins | sample SaaInlV_130m_DNA_2_FD_66601 | JGI IMG/M metagenome (GOLD analysis project Ga0008649, IMG submission 66601) | Marine microbial communities from expanding oxygen minimum zones in the Saanich Inlet - SI037_S2LV_130m_DNA | ecosystem: Environmental > Aquatic > Marine > Intertidal zone ... | reverse complement strand
GCGGCGGGCGGCATTCACGGCGCCAACCGGCTCGGCGGGCTGGCCCTTATCGACAGTTATGTGTTCGGTCTGCGCTCAGGCATCGCGGCGGCGCAGGAGGCGAAAACCCGCGAGGCGCCCGATCCCGAAAGCGGCAATTGGCAAGACGGCCTGGCGGATCTCGCCGACAGAGCATCCAGGACCGGCACCGGTCCCTCGGCAAGCGATTGGCGCCAGAACGTCCAGGATCTTGTGGTTTCTTCCCTCGGTCAGGTGCGGTCGGAGGAACGCCTGAGCTCCGGTCTTAACGAATTGGCCGCCGCCGAAGGCGCATTCAACGATGTCGATAATTCAGGCAAAACCAAACGCCAACGCTGGGATTGCCTGCGCCGAACTTACGAGACCCGCAATCTCATTGAAGTGGCGCGCATGCTGGGCACGGCGGCCCTTGCCCGCAAGGAAACACGGGGCGGGCATTTCCGCATGGATTATCCCGAGCGCGACGATGCCAACTTCCTCGGCAATTATGTGGTGTCGAAGGCCGGTGATACTTGCCGGGCCGAACTGCGCCCAGTGCCGGGCCGGGACGCCATCGCGCCGCCGCCGCCGGGAGAGCATTCGACGGCTTTCGATACTGTCTCCGAAGCGTAAAGCGAACGCCGCCGGTCATCAAAGCTTCTGGAGTGCATTCTTTATGCCCATTCGTATCGCTGTAATCGAAGTCAGCCATTGGCACGCCTTGAAGGATGCCGCCTACCTTACCCATCTTGCCAAAATTCCAGAAGCCGAAGTGGTTGCGCTGCAAGACCCGGATTTACATCTCTGCCGCCGCATCGCCGCCGAGGCCGGCGTTGCCGATAGCTATACCGATTACCGGAAAATGCTGAAAGAAACCAAGCCCGATTTCGTGCTCGCTCTCGGCCGCCACGCCGCCATGGCCGAAACCGCCCACTATTTACTGGACCAAGGTTATCCGTTCCTGATGGAGAAGCCCATGGGGCTCAATGCCGTAGAGGTATTGGCAATCGCCGAAAAGGTGGAGGCCAAGGGAGCCTTCGCGGCGGTGCCGTTTTTCATGCGTTATTTGCCGTTCGTAGCCCAAGCACAAAAAATGATCGCCGATGGCAGCTTCGGGACGGTCTCGCATTTTTATGCACGCAACAACCGGCCCACGTCGGAGCGCTATGTCAACTGGGGCTCACCCTGGATGCTGGACCCGGCGGTTGCCGGCGGCGGCACCTTGCGCAATTTGGGGCTGCACGGCCTCGATATGTTTTTGTATCTGATGGGCGAGGGCGCACATGTGACCGGCGCTCAAGTTTCGGGGCGCGCCCTTGGCCGCGATGTCGAAGATTACGCCTCGGTGCTTTTGCAATCGGATAGCGGCATTCTGGCGACGGTGGAGGTGGGCAACATCTTTCCGCAAGTCACGAAGCCCGCAAATTTGGAGGCGCCCTGGGTCGGAACCGACGCCGAATACAAACTGTCCGGCAGCCATGCCTTGTTGACGTTCAAGGATGGTGTTCTCCGGGTGACCACAAAAGAGATCCAAGGGCAGGTGCCGTTTATCCCCGGCGAAGCGCCGGCTTACCGGATCCTCGATGATACCTTGGCCAGGTGGCGGGGCGGCCAGGCGCCGCTGGCGTCCGCCCGCGACTGCTACCGGGCGGTCGAACTTGTCGATGCGGCATACACTATAGCCGAGAAATATTGAATATTGCTGCAAGCCAATTGTCTCGTGTAAATTTATGCATGGCTCACACGTACTACATTGATGCCGGGCTGAATTGTGCCTTCGTTAAATATTTCGGCGATTTCGAAAAATTTGAAGGCTTTGAGGCTTTAGGCGAAATTACCTGCGATGCGTCGCATCGTGGCGGAATGAATATGCTCCACGACGTGTCGAGAACGACCCTGCCTGAAAATTTTGGCGACGGGCCCATATTGAGGGCTGGCCGCGAACGGCTTGAAGAATATGACCAGAAAATTGAAATATGCCATATCGCTTGGGTCACTGGTTCGGCATTGGATTATGCGAAGGCGCATCGCTGGGCTGTCTCCACGCGATTGACAAGCAAAATCGAACGAAGAGTCTATCGCGACCTTGCGGCAGCCAAGGAGTGGCTGGACATACCGGAAGATTATGTAATCACCTATCCGGCGTAACTATTTTGTGCCCTTGAGGCCCGCGTTAAATTACAATGGCCCTGCGAGCCGCCAGGGATCAGCAAATTCGGAGATACCGCCATGGGTCACAATGTCGAGGTCATTAAAGTCGCGCCGCATCTGGGTGCTGAAATCCGGGGCGTCGATCTGAGCCGGGCGCTCAGCGACGAAGAATTCGCCGCCGTCCACGACGCGGTGATGGAAAATGAAGTCGTTGTGTTCCACGACCAAAAGATCAATGCCGAACAGCAAATCGCCTTTGGCAAACGCTTTGGCGAATTGAGCGTGCATCCGTTTTCCCCCAACCAGGAAGACACACCGGAGCTGATTATATTCGACAATAACGAAGACAATCCGCCGTTCGGCACCGACCGCTGGCATTCGGACGAAACCTTCCGCGCCGAGCCGCCTTTGGGCACCATGTTGTCGGCCAAAGTCATACCGGCCTATGGCGGTAACACCATCTTTGCTTCCATGACGGCGGCCTACGATGCTTTGAGCGAGACCATGCAAAACTTTCTTGATGATCTGGAAGCCATCCACGACATGGTCCTGTTCCGTAAATTGTTCGGCGGCGGCGAGGATGGGCTGGCGACGATGCGTAAATACGAAGAACAATACCCAAACCCGGTGCACCCCGTTGTTCGCATTCACCCGGTCACCGGCAAAAAGGCGTTGTTCGTCAATCCCCAGTTCACGACCCGCATCAAGAACATGCGCGAAGACGAAAGCCGGACGTTGTTGGATTTCTTGTTCCGCCAGGCGGCGATACCCGAGATACAATACCGGCACCAATGGAAGGCCGACAGCTTCGTGTTTTGGGACAACCGCTCGACCCAGCACTACGCGCCCCACGATTACTTCCCCCAGCGGCGTTATCTGGAGCGCATCACAATTAAGGGCGACCGGCCCTTCGGTCCCGCCGGGCCCACCTATTTCTTGCAAGACAATCCCGAAACAAGTGCCGCCGGCAGCGCCGATGAATTCGGTGGCCACCGGGCCAGCATACGCCCCATCGACCGAGAAAAAGATATCTAGCAGGCTGCTGAAAAACCCCTATCATTTAAATTCATAACGTGATTCTGTTATTCCGTCGAATGATGGAGGATCGGATGCGCGGTCGGGATCGTAAGAGCAGCAGTCTTTTCAGCTATGTTGACCTTGAGGCACGGGTTCCGGGGAACCATCCCCTACGGGTGATCCGCGTGATCGTGAACGACGTGCTGGCCGTCCTGTCGTCGGATTTTGAAGCGGCCTATTCACACACGGGCCGTCCGTCGATCCCACCGGAGAAGCTGCTGCGGGCGTTGTTGTTGCAGGCGTTCTACTCGATCCGCTCGGAGCGCCAACTGATGGAGCAACTTGACTTTAACATATTGTTCCGTTGGTTCGTGGGGCTCGGCATGGACGATCCGGTCTGGGACGCAACGGTATTCTGCCATAACCGGGATCGCCTTCTGGAGGCCGAGGTGTCGGCGAAGCTTCTGAACGGGGTGGTCGAGCACAAGAAGGTGCGGCGGCTTTTGAGCCGGGATCATTTCTCGGTGGACGGCACGCTGATCGAGGCCTGGGCGTCGATGAAGTCGTTCCGGCCCAAGGCTGGCGGTGATGATGACAATGGCTCTGGTTCTGGACGCAATCGAGAGCGGGATTTTCATGGCGATAAGCGCTCCAACGAGACCCACGAGAGCGCCACCGATCCCGACGCCCGGCTTTACCGCAAGGGCAATGGCCGGGAGAGTAAGATATGTTTCATGGGCCATGCCTTGATGGAGAACCGTAACGGCTTGGCGGTTGGCGGCGGCGTCAGCCTGGCGACGGGCACGGCGGAACGCGAAGAGGCGCTGGCGATGATCGACAAGTACCGCCCGCTGGATGGTAAGGGCGGCAAGCGGCGGATCACCTTGGCTGGCGACAAGGGCTTTGACGTCGCCGACTTTGTCGAGGAACTGCGGGAGCGCAAGGTGACGCCCCATGTGGCGGTCCAGGACCACCTCACTAAGACCGGCAAGCGGCGCAAGACCAAGATCGATGGCCGCACCACGCGCCATGCGGGCTACGCGATCAGCCAGCGTATCCGCAAACGGATCGAAGAGATCTTCGGCTGGGTCAAGGTCCAGGGCGGCCAGGACAAGACCAAGTTCCGGGGTCGCCAGCGCATCGATGCGTCCTTCACCCTGGCACTGGCCGCCTACAATCTGATACGGCTGCCAAAATTGCTGGCGGAGATACCGCCATGACGACACCCGGAGTCTGTCCAAAACATCCAAATACAAGATTTTCCGCGGAAATGACCCCGAAAAACGGGGCCAAACCCCTTGCCGCAGGATCAAAACCCCACAAACCCAAAGCAGCGGCCGCAAGATGGTAGGTTTTTCAGTAGCCTGCTAGAGCGGTTCCGGCAAAATGGAAGGGTAATGGTAACGGTAACGGTAACGGCTATGACATTATCCAAACAGGCACTGGATAATAACCATCACATCTATACTGGCAGCTTGCCGGATGAATTGCTGCCTTCCGAAGAGCAGTTTGAACGGCTTTGGGAATTACACCCCAAAAAATTTCCAACCTGTATGATTTATGGGCGGGAAATGGCCATGCCCCGTTGGCACCAAGCGTTCGGCAGGAACCACCGCTTTTCTGGCATCACGCGCGAGGCATCGCCGGTTAATGCCGACCTCGCTCCGTATTTGGCATGGGCTCATCAGGCCATCGATGGTGAACTAAATGGGTTGCTGGTGAACTGGTTCGACGGAAAATTGGGACACTACATCGGCAAACATCGTGACAGCGAAATCGGGATACAGGAAGGCAGCTCCTACGTGACCATATCGTTCGGAGAAACCAGGATCTTGCGCTTGCGAAAATGGAAGGGATCCGACCGCCTCGATTTTCCTGTCGAAAATGGATCTATCGCGATTATTCCCTATGCCACCAACCGAGCTTGGACCCATGAAATCCCAAAATCGAAACGTGCTTCAGGCCGCCGAATTTCCGTCACAATGCGGGCATTCAACAGCGATCCGTAAAAATCGCCCAGTGGTTGGAGCGGGAGCGAAACTGGCCTCGGGAGCCACCACCGTGCTAATGGATTTTGCCCGCCTAGTGGAACTTCACGTATTCGAATTCAACGTCCTGGCCGTGAATGCCGCGCGCCGGAGCGGCAATCCAGTTGGCCATCTGGCCGGGTTGGGTCACCGGCACCATCAGCGATTTGACGTGGGCGCGGTCGGCGTCGTTGGGCAGCCAGGCGTCCACGTTCCGGTCCCATTCTTCCTGGGTGAGGATTTCGCCGGTGGGCGATGCGTTGACGTCCCGGAAGGTGCCGATATTGCGGTTGAAAGCGGTGTGCGGCAGGGTTAATTCGAAATCGACGCCAGCCGCCTTGATCGCTTTATTCCAGCGGCTCAGGCCGCGCAGGCTGTCTTCGCGGTACTCGTCACGCAAGACTTCGTTGATCGCCGTGAGCGCGGGCTGGTCAGACCAAACAACCTTGCCGCCTTCGATATCGGGCAGCTTGTAGCTCGCGCCATCAAGCATATGGTCATCGTCGATCTTGGTCTCGCCGAAGCGGCCCTTGAGGCCAGTGGTGTAGAAGTTGGCGGCGTTGGTGGAGCGCTCCTGGCCAAACAGATCCAGGCAGATGGAGAAATGAAAGTTGATGTATTTCTGGATCGTCGGCAGCGGGATGCCGCCATGGGCTTCGATATCCAGCGTGTCATGCTTGGCCGATAGCTCGGTCGAACGCTGGATGATACGGCCAACGCCGCTTTCGCCCACAAACATATGATGCGCTTCCTCGGTCAACATAAAGCGGCAGGTGCGCGACAACGGATCAAACCCGGATTCGGCGAGCGCGCTAAGCTGATACTTGCCGTCCCGGTCCTGGAAATAGGTGAACATAAAGAACGACAGCCAATCCTCGGTGGGCACGTTGAAAGCTTCCAGGATGCGCGGCTTGTCCACGTCGCCGGAATGACGGGCCAGTAATTCTTCTGCTTCCTCGCGGCCATCGCGGCCGAAATGGGCGTGCAGCAGATAGACCATGGCCCAAAGATGGCGGCCCTCTTCCACATTCACCTGAAACAGGCTCCTGAGATCATAAAGCGAAGGGCAGGTGCGCCCCAGGGCGCGCTGCTGCTCGACGCTGGCCGGCTCGGTATCGCCTTGGGTCACGATCAGGCGGCGAAGATCGGAGCGGTATTCACCGGGCACGTCCTGCCAGGCGGCTTCGCCCTTGTGCATGCCGAAATTGATTTTGCGGTCCGGCTCGGCATCGGCTAGGAAAATTCCCCAGCGATATTCCGGCATCTTGACCATGCCGAACTGGGCCCAGCCGTCGGCGTCGACGGCGACCGCAGTGCGCAGGTAGATTTCCATCTCGGAACTATCTACGGGGCCAAGCTGGTTCCACCAATCGAGATAGGCGGGCTGCCAGTTTTCCAGCGCTCTCTGCAGCCGGCGGTCGTCACCAAGGTTCACGTTGTTGGGAATTTTCTGGCTGTAATCGATAGAGCTCATAATTTTTATATCCGTTTTTTGTCAAAGTTGGATTGTTTGCCGGTGCCGAACAATTTCAGCGCGCCTTCATCGCCGACCGCGTTGGGGCGCTGGAATATCCAGTTCTGCCAGGCGCTGAGGCGGCCGAAGATTTTGGTCTCCAAGGTTTCCGGCCCGGCGAAGCGCAAGCTGGCCTCCATGCCGGTGAGGGCGTCGCCGGAAAAGCTGGCGCGCTCTTCGATGGCGATGCGCACCTCGTCTTCCCAGTCGATGTCATCGGGGGCGAAGGTCACCAGGCCAAGTTCTTCGGCCTCGGTTGCGTCCAAATCTTCACCGATCTTGGCGCGGATGGCGTTCAAGGCCTCGTCGCCGTCTAAAAAACGGGTTTCCAGGCGACTCAGATCGTTGCACATGGGCAGCGCGCCGAAATTCATAGCCGTTGGGCGGAGGCTTGCGGCGGGCACGTTAGAGCCTTCGAAGGTGCCGTCCAGCATAAAGCTACGATCCGCCGCCAGCACAAATTCCAGCAGCGAGCCTGTAAAGCAACTGCCTGGCTCTACCAGCGCGATGATCGAGCGGGACGAAACATCAAGGCGCTTGAGGGCGCGTTTCAGAAACAAGGTGATCTCGCGCACCAGCCAGTCATCGGCGTTGTCGATAAGCGCCTTGTCGGCGGCCTCGACCAGATCGGCATCGCCGGTGGCGCGCACTACCCAGGTGGATATTTCGGTCTCATTGGCGCGCATGTGCAGGATGAAGTCGTCCAACTCGCGGGCGAAGGCGAGTGGCCAGAAATTGACGCCGGCGGCGTGAATGGCGCCCGCCTCGGTCTCGGACGCGGCGCTCGGGCCGTGCAATGTTACTTCGGCGGTGGCGTGGGCCCGGTCCAGCTTGGCGGTCAGATGCGTATAACTGATCTCATCATCGCTGATGTTTCGCTCCAAAGGCGTCAGCGCGATACCCTTGGCGCCGTCCGGGCGGGTGGAATTTTCGGCGAATTCCCGCGCTCTCATCTGGGCTGTCTCCATCAGCTTGGAGCGCGGCACCAATTCATCGACCAGATCCCATTCGACGGCGCGCTTGCCCTTGATGCCCTCGGTCAGGGTGCAGAAGAAATCGGCGCGGTCGCGGCGCACATGACGCTTGTCGACAACCCGGGTCAGGCCACCGGTGCCCGGCAAAACCGCCAGCAACGGCACCTCGGGCAGGGATACCGCCGAAGAGCCGTCGTCGATCAGCATGATATAGTCGGCGGCCAGGGCCAATTCGTAGCCGCCGCCGGCGGCGGTGCCGTTGATCAGGCAGATATAACGCTGGTCCGAAAATTTGGTCGCATCCTCGATGCCGTTGCGGGTTTCGTTGGTGAATTTGCAGAAATTCACTTTGTGCGCATGGCTCGACGTGCCGAGCATGGAGATATTGGCGCCTGCACAAAAGACACGGTCCTTGGCCGATGTCATGATGACGCTTTTGACCTCGGGATGCTCGAAGCGGAGCCGTTGGATAGCGTCATGCAATTCGATATCGACACCGAGATCATAGGAATTGAGCTTCAAATCGTAACCCGGAACCAAGCCGCCGTCTTCGGCCACGTCCATGGTCAGGGTGGCGACCGGGCCGTCGAAATCGATGGTCCAGTGCTTGTATTGGTCAGGCGATGTGGAGAAATCGATCATTGGTCTTATGGTTCCATGTGTTATTGCGTATTAAAGGCAATCTTAATTCGGTCGAGCGAAGCAAAATGTGAGAGGCCTTGGACGTTTGATTCCTATGAGATTGCGCTGCTCAGGCTTTGATCGTTGCCTGGATATACCGTGATAACAGCAGAAACAAGCCATATACAGGCTTAATATGATAATAGTAAATAAATCGGTACTGTAATACCTATTTACAATATGCGCTCCTCGCTCCATTGTGTCAACCGGCAAGTCAATCCGCCTAATTTGAGAATTGCATGCATTTGAGAATCGCCGGATATTGAACCCGCATTTTTTGATCCCTTGAGCTTCACGAGGTCCACCCGGTGCCCGATACCGCCGCCAACCCGTCCGAAACCATAACCATCCGCGCCGCAGGTGAAGACGATTGCGAGCGGGTGACCGCGTTGGATGCGCTGATCACCGGATTGCGCAAAGAGAGCTATTGGCGGCAAACCTTCGAACGCTATATCGGTCGTGATGGGCGCCACGTATTGATCGCTGAAAGCGCTGGTGATGCGGCGGGCGAAGGCGGCTTTGCCGGTTTTATCATCGGCGAAGTGCGCGCCTGGGAATTCGGCTCGCAACCTTGTGGCTGGATCGTCGCCATCGGCGTGGTTCCCGAGCAACGGGTGCACCGCATCGGCGAGCGCCTATTCAACGCCATGTGCGAAAAACTGGAAGCGGATGGGGTTGAGACGGTACGCACCATGATCGCCCGCGCCGACCATCTGAACATGTCTTTTTTCCGGGCCCAGGGGATGATGGCGGGGCCATTTATCGAGTTGGAAAAGCCGGTCGCCTGGAAGTTCGAGAATGAAGAATAAAGCGCTTATTATTTGGGAGCGGCTGGGATGAGGCTGCAAAAAGCTACCTTGTTTGGCCTTTATTCTATCTTGGAGCTGGCACGCGATCCCGAGCGTCAGCTTTCGGCAACCGATATCGCTGGCATCTACGGTATATCAGCCAACCATCTGGCCAAAGTGTTGCGTGATTTGGGGCGCGCCGGGCTGGTGGTATCGGTGCGCGGCGCCGGCGGCGGCTACCGCTTTTCCGGCAACGCGCGGCGCACCACGCTTTTGGACGTGATCAATATCTTCGAAGACATTGGCGCAACGGGAAATGCCGGCGGCAATGCCGGGCCGCCGGGGGAAGGTGAGGACACCGATATCGGCACCGCGCTTTTAAAGGTGCAGGGCGAAATCGATGATATCGCGCGCGCCACTTTCGGCTCGATCACTGTCGCCACCTTGCTGCGCACTATGCAATGGTACGGCAGCGGAAGTAGCCCGGCGGGGTAGAGCCCGACGCTGAGGCGCCTGCGAGGTAGAGCCCCCTGGCCGGCGCTTCGTTCAGTCGGCGCTGGCCCGGCCGGCATCAACCGCCTCGGCAGTAGGCGCGGGTGCGTCCAGGGAAAATTCAGCCCAGAAGGTGCTGCCCTTATCTTCCTCGCTTTCGAAGCCGAAATCGCCGTCCAGTATCTCCATCAAGTGCGCCGTAATGGTCAGTCCAATTCCAGTGCCGTCGATCTCTCCTGACTCGCGCCCGAGCCGATTGAAAGGCTCGAACAATGCGTCCTGTTTATCCTTGGGAATTCCGAAGCCGGTATCGATGATATTGAAGCGCAGGCGTGGCCCAGCCTTGCGTTCGCAATTGATGGTGACTGATCCGCCGGTGCGGTTGTACTTGACCCCGTTAGACAGCAGATTGAGAATGATTTGCCGGAAGCGTAATTTATCCGTGGTTATAAAGGGTAGCTTGCCGCCGGTATTAATGGTGAGTGCTATTTGATTCTCGCGGGCCCGTTCCTGGACCATGTCCTTGCACTCTTCGAGAACCCGCTCCGGATCAAAGGTTTCGAGAGACAGACTGATCTTGCCGGCTTCAATTTGCGATAATTCTAGAACTTGATTGATAAGTTGCAGAAGGTGGCCGCCGCTTTCCAAGATATGGCGCACATGGCTTTGGTGTTCTTCGGACGCCTCTCCATCCATATCTAATTCCAGCAATTGCCCAAACCCAAGAATCGCATTCAATGGCGTGCGCAACTCGTGGCTGACGGATGATAGGAACTCCGATTTCGCGGCGCTGGCTTGTTGGGCGGTCGCTTCGGCTTCTACCAGCGCGGCCTCCGTTTGTTTTTGTGCGGTGATGTCCAAGATTACTGACAAGGATCCGAGGAAATTCCCGTCTTCGTCCTGTTCGAGCAAGGCCGAAAGCAAAGTATCAATAACCTCGCCATTTTTCTTGACGAACCGTAGGGGTACGTTGGAGCGAACGCCATTTTCTAGGAATTGGGGTATTCCGTCGTTGCGGGAATATTCCTTGGATTGTTCGTCTTGAAAATCGGTAATGCTTTTGCCAATTACTTCGTCACGGTCGTATCCCAAATGGGCCAGCCAGAAATCGCTTTCGCGGGTGATCGTGCCATCGGCCGCGATCGAGTGAAGCATGACCGGGGTCTCGTTGTATAGCTTGCGGTGTCGGCTTTCACTTTCTGCGAGCGCCGCTTCAGCCAGTTTGCGTTCGGATATGTCGATGACCTCAATGAACAGATGGGGTTCTCCGCCAAAATCGGCGACGGCGGCGCTGAACAAGACTGGAAGCGGTGATCCATCGACTTTTTTTAATAATATTTCATTGTTTTGAATCAGCCCCGTTTCCTGCAGGCGGGCCATTAGGGGCGCGCGCTCTTCCGGGTTGAAATAAAAGTCCTGCGCCCTTCGCCCGACCATCGTTCCATTTTCTACCCCAAGCATTTTACTCGACGCTGGGTTGGCGTATCGCAAGAGGCCGTCAGATACCCGCGAGATTGAGATCGCGTTAGGCGACGTTTCCGCAATCAGCCTAAATTTCTCTTCGCTTTCCGAAAGCTGGGCAGTGCGTTCGGCAACCAAATCAGCCAGATTCTGGGCCAGATTACGTTCGATTTCCAGTTGCCCGGCGAGAAGGCGGCGATTTCTAGTTACCAGGAACGAAATTATGGTGCCCGAACTTATTCCCATCAATATCGGCATGAGGACGCCCTGCACGCGGATATTCACAAATCCCTCGGCCAATGTTTGGCCGACAACCGAAGTCAGACCAAACAGCAGAGCGAGGCCAATTGGCACCATCGTTGCAAATTTGAACAAATTTTTGAATTTGTGGTAGTCCATTGGGGGTACGACAACCTCATCCAACATAAAATCTTGAGCAACGCTCGTGGTGGTTCCTTGAATCAGAACGGATCAGCACGGCGTGGTTGCCAGTCGAATTCTCAGAAGAGCCCGGAAACAAGATCGATACTAGACGCCGAACGACCGCTCAAGTGTTCGAATTTCAAATGGCAATTTTTTGTCTATTTTTCAAGTAAAGCTGCCTATGCGCCGCAGCTTTTAAGTTGCCGCGCGTGCGGCACCGTGAAATTATTCCCTGCGGGAAGTCCTCAGAAAACCCCATTGGGACATCATGAAGCGCGCGTCTAGAGCAACAATTCAAACTTCTATGCGGCTGCTGCGGTTGTTAATCCTGGCCGGTTGGCTCGCCGCGTTGGCGGCTTCGCCCTTGCGCGCGCAAGCGCCAATCCGTATCGGCACGTTTCTGTCGGTGACCGGCGCCGGCGCCTTTTTGGGGGCGCCGGCGCTGGCCACGTTGAAACTTTATGTGGATTTGACGAATGCCCAGGGCGGCCTTCTCGGGCGCCGTTTGTCGCTTATTCAATATGATGTGGGCATCGATACCCGCGCCGCCCAGACCGCCGTCCGCCGCCTGATCGACAAGGACAAGGTGGACGCCATCATCGGCGGCTCGACAACCGGTGCCGCCATGGCGGTGATCCCGATTATCGAGCAATCCGGGGTTCCGTTTCTGGCCCTCGCCGGATCGGCATCGATTACCTCGCCGGTGCGCAAATGGGTGTTCAAATCCTCGCCGACCGAGCGCCTCGCCTGCGCCAAGATACTGGCCGATATCGTCAAACGGGATATCAAATCCATCGCCCTGTTGTCCGGCGATGACGGCTTCGGGACCGCCATGGCCGGCCATTGCCGGCAATTGGCCGGACCCATGGGGGTCACGATCATTGCCGACGAGGTGTACCGATCGCGCACCCGCCGGGTGTCCCTCCAAATGCAACGCATCCAAAAAAAGGCGGGCGTTGGGGCGTTGGTCAATATCGGCTTCGGCGGCACCACCGCCTATATCACCCAGCAATTCCGGCGCATGAAATTTCAGGTGCCGCTCTATCAGAGCCACGCCGCCGCCAACCAGGATTTCCTTGATCTGGCCGGTCCCGCGGCGGAAGGCGTGCGCATGCCGGTGGCGCCGCTGGTATTGTTGGATCGCTTGGCACCTGGCGATCCGGTGCGCCCGGTGATCGCCGCCTATAACAAGCTCTACCGGGGCCGCTGGGAGGTGTCGCCGTCGGTTTACGGCGCCCACGCTCACGACGCCATTCAGATCTTGATCGCCGCCATCCGCAAAGCCCGCTCCACCAACAAGGCCGCTTTGCGCCGCACCATTGAAGGCACAAAGGGTCTGGTCGGCACCAGCGGTATCTTCAAGATCAACGCCGACGATCATCTGGGCCTCGATGTGACCTCGCTGCGCATGGCCGAGGTGCGTTCCGGCGCTTGGGAGCCGGTTGACTGATTTCACGTTTCCTTAACGGGGGCGGCGGTAAAATCTGCCCATGATTCCAAAGATCATAAAGGTGGGCGGCGGCGATGTTGCCGAGGTTCAAATCGGCGGTACATTGCCGCTAGCATTCCTCGGCGGGCCTTGCGCTATCGAGACCCGCGCCCACGCGTTGGAAATGGCGGAGCGTATCGGCGAGGTCTGCGTAGGCCTCGATATCCCGTGGGTCTACAAATCCTGCTACGACAAAGACTGCCGTTCGTCGGAAAATTCCTTCCATGGCATTGGCATGGATGCCGGGCTGGATATACTGGCCGAAGTGCGCAGCGCCTACAAAATTCCCGTGGTCTCCGATTTTTCCGACGCCGCCTGGGCGGCGCGCACCGCTGAAACGGTCGATCTGTTGCAGATACCGGCCTATCTTTGCCGGCAAACCCATGTGCTCAAGGCCGCCGGCGAAACCGGCAAACCCCTGCACGTGAAAAAGGGCCAGTTCATGAGCCCGTGGAACATGAAAAATTCAGTGCGCAAGATCGAAGCCACCGGCAACGAGCAAATTTTGCTGACCGACCGCGGCACCTTTTTCGGCTATAATATGCTGATCAACGATTACCGGAATTTCCCGATCATGCTCGAAACCGGCTATCCGGTCTGCTTCGACGCCACCCATTCGGTGCAAATGCCCACTTCCATGGGCAACGTGTCGGGCGGCCAGCGGGAATTTATTCCGCATCTGGTGCGCGCCGCCGCCGGCGCCGGCATCAACGCGTTGTTTATGGAAGTGCACGACAATCCGAACGAAGCCCTGTCGGACCCGAACACGCAACTGGATATCCGCTATTTGAAGAATATACTGGCCCAGGCCAAGGCGATGCACGCTGCGCGCCAGGAATTGCTTGAGGAATGGGGAGAGGACCGTGTCCACCTCGACGACTAGGACTATCGCAGACATTCTACTCCCGCCGGAAGCAATCCCGGTGGTGCCGCCGCGTACCCTGGTCAAGGAGGCGCTGGAGAAAATGTCGGCCAGCAAGCTGGGTCTCGCCTGTATCGTCGATGATGACGGGCGGCTGATCGGGCTGTTCACCGATGGCGATTTGCGGCGCTTGTTACTGCGCAGCCAAAAGCCGCTCTCGGCCCTGTTTGCCGATGACATTATCGATCACGCGCGCCGGGAGTTTACTTCCGTTCGCGCCGATACCAGCATTGATGATGCGCTCAACCTGTTGCAGGAGCGGGAGATTTTCGATCTGCCGGTGCTCGACGAAGGCGGTCACTTGCAAGGGCTGATCCATCTGCATCCGGCGCTCCGGGCGTTGCTCGGCGAATGAGCACGCTGGCCATCATACCGGCGCGTATGTCTTCCACGCGCTTTCCCGGCAAGCCGCTGGCCGATATCGCCGGCAAGCCGATGATCCAATGGGTGTGGGAGCGCGCCAGCGAAGCCGCCACCATCGATAACGTGGTCATTGCCACCGAAGACGACGAAATCATGGACTATTGCGCCGCCAATGGAATGCAGGCGGTGATGACCTCCTCCGATCATCTGACCGGAACCGACCGGGGCGCCGAGGTGGCCGATAAAATGAACGCCGATATTTATGTGAATGTGCAGGGCGACGAGCCGCTCATCGAGCCCGCCGCCATCGACGCGGTGGTCAACTGCCTGAGCGATAACCTCACGCGCGGCATTGAAGTTTCCACTGGCTATATTGCCGAAGCCAGCGACGAGCAACTGGATGATCCGTCGGTGGTGCATCTGGTGCCGAGCCTGGATGGCTGCGTGATGATGTTGTCCCGGTTCCCACTGCCCTTTCCGATGGCCGAGGCGATGCCGCGCACCGTCCATGTGGGCCTCTATGCCTTTACCGGGGCCGCGATTGCGCGCTTTGCAGCCTGGGAGCGAGGTCCGGTGGAGCGCGCTGAAAGCGGCGAGATGCTGCGTTTTCTAGAACATGGCGAACGTATCGCCTGCGTCGCCGTGGCGCCCGGCTCTATCGGCGTCGATACGCCTGAAGACGCGGCCCAAGTGGCGGTCATCTTGGCCGGCGGGGACTGAACCGCATGGATGATTTGTTGCGTGGGCGCCTGGCTGGGCTGAAGTTGTTGTCTCTGGACACCGACGGTGTGCTCACCGATGGCGGTCTTTATTATACCGATGCCGGCGACGAGATGCGCAAGTTCAACGTCAAGGACGGTATGGGCATGCAGATGCTACGCCGCGCCGGCGTCGAGGTGGTGATCATAACGGCAAGCTCCGCGCCGGCCATCGCCCACCGGGGTCACCGGCTGGGCTTGGAGCATGTGTATCTGGAGACCGAGGACAAGCTGGCGGCGCTGGTCGGGCTTTGCGACAAGATGGGCATCGATCTGGATCAGGTGGCCCATATGGGCGACGATGTAAACGATCTGCCGGTGCTGCAAGCGGTCGGCTGCCCGTTGAGCGTTCAGGACGCCATGCCGATGGCCAGGGATGCGGCCCTGTACGTCACCAAAAAAAACGGCGGCAATGGTGCCGTCCGTGAGGTGTGCGATCTGATCATTAGCGTCAAGCAGAGCGGTTAGGCATCATGCCTGTTCCCGGGTCCATCAAGATCAAACAGCTCGATCTGGAGCTGAACGGCGGCTGTAATTTCAAATGCCAAATGTGCCCGCAGGCGGATGGCCGGGAGCGGGGTTTCTTGAAAAAAATGCCCGCCGAAACCTTGGAAAAAATTCTCGATGACGCCATGCAGTACGGCGTCGAATCAGTCTCCCTGCACGGCTCCGGCGAGCCGACCATGAACAGCGATATGCCGGACGCGGTGGCCGCCATCAAGGCGCGCGGGCTCATCTGTATCTCATTCTCCAACGGCTACCGGCTGGATGAAGCCATGGCCGGGCGCTTGATCGATGCGGGGATCGATATTTTGCGGGTGTCGGCCATCGGCGCCGATGCGCAAAGCTACCACCGCTGGATGAGCATGGATGTGTTCGAAAGCGTGCGCGCCAACGTCACCCGCTTTGCCCAAATGGCACAAGGGACGGGGACCGAAATTCACCTCTATCATCTGCTCACCGATGCGGCGCGGCGCGATGAAGAAATTGCCGCCTACCGGAAAAACTGGGTCGAGGCGACCGGTGCCTTCGCCGAGATTTGGATGATGCATAACTGGTCGGGCGGCTATGCGTCTCCCTACGACCGCGCAGCGTTGACGGATGCGCCGGTCAAGCGGTCCTGCGGACGGCCGTTTTCCGAATTACTGCAGGTGCGCGCCGGCGGGCTGGACGGCCATCACGGCGCCGTCGTCGCCTGCTGTATGGTGCTCGGCAAGGACGGCGAGGCGACGCTCGGCCATCTGGATGATCAGAGCATCGCCGAAGTGGTTGGCGGTGCGCCTTACGAGGAATTGCGCGCCGCCCATCGGGAGGGGCGCTTCGATGACATCTCCTACTGCGCCGATTGCGATCAGCTTTATGATTTTCCAGACGCCCTGGTGTGGAGCAATATTCCGGGGCGCAGCTATGGCCAGTCCAAAATTGTCGGCGGCCTCGACCACCGGGCCTATACCTCATGACCAATTTGGATGCCGCGGCAGAGGCCAAACTGGCCGAGATTGAAACCATCGCCGAACAGGTGCTGGCGGCGCAGCCGGAAAACGCCGATGCCCATCATGCTTTGGGATTGATCCGCATGCGCCAGGCGCGCTGGCGGTCAGCCGCCGGATTGCTGCAATCGGCCCGTAATTCAGAGCCCGGGCGCCCCGAATTCACGCGCAATTATTTGCATGCCTTGAACGGATTAGCCAGATTCGAGATCGACAAGGGTGCCTACGGCGAAGCCCGCGCCGCCTTGGCACAGGCGCTGAATTGCCGGCCTGGCGATACCGATTTTCTCTGCCGTATGTCGTTCGTGCTGTCGCGCATGGGCCGCGCGCACGAAGCTCTCGCCGCCGCCCAGTTGGCGATTCTGGGCGCAACCGAATTGCCCGAACCGGAAGACAAGGCCGGGCTTGCCTATCTCGCCATGGGCAAATCGGGTCTGGCCGTCCAGGCCTTTGGCCGTGCCGTTGACAAGGACCCGGGCTACGCCGCCGCCCATGTCAATCTTGGCAATGCCAGCCTCGGCGCCGGCGATGCTGAAACTGCCGCCAGCCATTATGATCGGGCCATCAACCTTGATCCCGCCAATGCGCAGGCGTTCAGTAATTTGGGCCTTGCCCGGGCCGCCCAGCACCGCTGGACCGATGCCGAAAACGCGCTGCGCCAGGCCATCAAGTCCGACCCTAAGTTTCCCGAAGCCCATTTCAATCTGAGCCGCATCTTGTTGATGGAGGGCAATTACGAAGAGGGCTGGATCGAAAACGAATGGCGCTGGAAATGCCATGATTTCCCTTCCAGCTGGCGGCAATTCCCCTATCCCCAATGGCAAGGCGAGCCGTTGAAGGGGCGCCGGGTCCTGGTTTGGTCGGAGCAGGGCATCGGCGATGAGATCATGTTCGCGAACCCGATCCCCGATCTGCTGGCTTCGGGCGCCGAGCTGGTTTTGGAATGCAACGACCGCTTGGCACCCATATTCCAGCGCTCGTTTCCGGACGCAGCGGTGGTGGCGCGCAGCGATCCGCCCAGTGGGCTCATCGACGGGGCGGGCATCGATTACCAGGCGCCGATGGCGTCCCTTTGCACCTATTTGCGAAGCTCGAAAATCAGCTTTACCGCGAACCGGGGGCGCTATCTTGAACCCGAACCCACGCGAGTTGCGGAATTGCGGACACGTTATCAGGCACTCGGGCCGGGGCTGAATATTGGTATCTGCTGGCGCAGCGGCAATCCCATCGTCGGCCATGAGCGAAGCGCGCCGCTGGGGCTTTGGCGCAATATTCTGACCCGGGCCGGGTGCAACTTCATCTCTCTGCAATATGGCGAGACCGCCGGCGATATCGAGGCGGCGCGCATCGCCTACGGCGCCGATGTCTATGTGGATGGCTCGGTCGACCCTCTGACCAATGCCGAAGATTGGTTCGCCCAGGTGGCGGCCATGGACTTGGTCATATCGGTGGACAATTCCACCATCCAGGTTTCCGGCGCCCAGGGCATTCCCACTTTTACATTGCTCTCCAGCGCGCCGGAATGGCGCTTCGGGTTGGCCGGCCACGACCACGACTGGCATCCATCTATTCAGGTGTTCCGCCAATCCGAGCCCGGCAATTGGGACGATGCGTTCACAAAATTGGCGGGCGCGTTTCAAATTTTTCTCGGCATCCATTGAGGCGTAAAAGGTAAGATCATGTGGCCCAACCGAAGACTTCTGGATTTGTTGGGTACTGAATTACCCATTATTCAGGCGCCGATGGCAGGCGCCAATGGCGCGGCCATGGCGATTGCAGTCAGCGAGGCAGGCGGCCTCGGCTCCTTGCCCTGCGCAATGCTGGACGCCGACAAAGTGCGCGCCGAAATTGGCGTCATTAGGCAACAAACGACGAAGCCGTTGAATACAAATTTCTTCTGCCATACGCCTGAAGAGCCGGACCCTGATGCCGAAATTCAATGGCGAAAGGCGCTTGAGCGATTTTATTTGGAATTGGGACTGAATTTATCGGCGGCGGCGCCGGCTCCCAACCGCAGGCCCTTTGACGACGAAATGTGCACTATTGTCGAAGAGGTTGTCCCTGAAATTGTGAGTTTTCACTTTGGGCTTCCCGCAAAGGAGCTTGTGCGCCGTGTGAAGTCCGCCGGCTGTACCGTCATCGCATCGGCCACCAGCGTTGCCGAGGCCAGTTGGCTGCAAGATAACGGATGCGATGCGGTCATCGCCCAGGGCTATGAAGCCGGTGGCCATCGTGGCATGTTCCTGGCTGAGGATATCACCACCCAGGCCGGCACCATGGCCCTGGTGCCGCAAGTCGTTGATGCAGTTTCCGTTCCGGTGATCGCATCTGGCGGCATTGCCGACGCGCGCGGTATTGCGGCGGCCTTTGCCCTCGGCGCGGCGGGCGTTCAATTGGGCACCGCTTATCTCTTGACGCCCGAAGCGACGATCTCTGAACTCCACAAAGATGCCTTGCGTAGCGCCAAGGACGATCAAACGATGCTGACCAATATATTTTCCGGCCGGCCGGCGCGCGGGCTGGTAAATCGCATTATGCGTGAAGCCGGGCCAATGTCCGATGCCGCGCCGATCTTTCCAACCGCTGGCGGCGCATTGGCGCCCTTGAAAGTCAAAGCCGAGGAGAACGGGCGCACCGATTTCTCGTCGCTCTGGTCGGGCCAAGCGGCAGCGCTCGCCTCCGAAATGGGCAGCGGCGAATTAACGCGGCAATTGGCTGAAGATGGTCTGAAATTGTTGGCGAGGCTAGGTGGGCGCGCGGCCCAGAGCATCCTATGAATAGGATGAATTGAAAAAGGGAATTCCCAAGAACCATGGATTGCGGTTCAAGATGTTGGCTGAAGTTAATTCGTTACAGTATACTAATTAACTATTTTAGCATGCGTTAATTAGTATACTGTCACGAAATAAACGCGGGTCACCAAATAGAGTCCCAATCGTCACATCGGGGCAACTACGAAACGAACCCAATTCGTATTATCGTTATATAATAAAAGCTTATATCAATAATCGAGGTCGGCGGCCCCAT
>Ga0008649_10001328_pt1 | contig 19674 bp, 24 predicted proteins | sample SaaInlV_130m_DNA_2_FD_66601 | JGI IMG/M metagenome (GOLD analysis project Ga0008649, IMG submission 66601) | Marine microbial communities from expanding oxygen minimum zones in the Saanich Inlet - SI037_S2LV_130m_DNA | ecosystem: Environmental > Aquatic > Marine > Intertidal zone ... | reverse complement strand
AGAGAATGGTAAATAATGGTACTGTTTTAAATAATGATGGAAAATATGATATTGAAGACCCATTTTTCAAAGAGTGGATTAAGCGGAAAAGATCGCATAAGCTATAACTATTCAACTTTCCAACTTTCAACTTTCAAACTTTCTCACTTTCTCACTTTATGACTTTCTCACTTTATGACTTTCGACTATTTATGACTTTATGACTTTTGACTTTTTTCGCCTTTCAACTTTTGACTTTCAACTTATTAACTTAAGGACTTAACAACTATGCTAAATAATAAAACAATTTTAATAACAGGTGGAACAGGATCTTTCGGCAAAAAGTTTATTAAAACAATACTTGATAAGTATTCGCCAAAAAAGGTGATTGTATACAGCCGTGATGAGCTTAAACAATTTGAAATGCAACAAGAGTTCCCGGATAATGACTACCCATCTATGCGGTACTTTATTGGAGATGTGAGAGATTATCATCGATTAAAAATGGCTATGTCTGATGTTGATATTGTTATACATGCAGCCGCATTAAAACAGGTACCTGCATGCGAATACAATCCGTTTGAAGCAGTTAAAACAAATATTATTGGGGGGCAGAATGTGATTGATGCGGCTATATCTTGTGGAGTTAAAAAAGTAATAGCATTAAGCACAGACAAGGCAGCGGCTCCAATTAATCTATATGGTGCTACGAAGCTTGCATCCGATAAATTATTTATTGCTGCAAATAACTATTCTGGAGGGCATGATATAAAATTTTCTGTTGTTCGATATGGAAATGTTATGGGAAGCCGTGGTTCGGTTATACCTTTTTTCAAAAAGAAAGCGGACACGGGAGTGTTACCAATAACAGATGAACGCATGACTCGTTTTAACATTACTCTTCAGAATGGTGTTGATTTTGTATTACAATGTTTGGATAAAATGTGGGGCGGTGAGTTGTTTGTTCCAAAAATCCCATCCTATAAAATATTAGATGTGGCAAAAGCCATTGCTCCGGGAGCAAAATATGAAATCGTTGGAATTCGACCAGGCGAAAAACTTCATGAAGAAATGATTACTGAAACAGATGCTTTGAATAGCATTGAGTTTGAAAAGTATTTCGTAATTTTACCGTCAACGCAATTATGGGACATCGATAAATTCAGAGAAGAAAGTAATTTATCAATTGGTAAAATGTGTGAATTTGGTTTCTCTTATAATAGTGGCACGAATAAAGATTTTCTTACGGTAAATGATTTAAAAGGATTGATTAATAACCATATATAAAATGATTTCTTACGGAAAACAATCAATAGATCAAACAGATATAGATGCTGTAGTTGAAGTTTTAAAAAGTGATTGGCTCACCCAAGGACCAGCAGTTGAAACTTTTGAAAACGATTTAAAAAGCTATTTTGGGACAAAATATGTGTGCGCGGTATCCAATGGTACCGCAGCTCTCCATTTAGCCGGATTAGCATTAGGATGGCAACCGGGGGATATTGTCATTACAAGCCCAATTACTTTTTTAGCGACTGCAAATTGTATTGTTTATGCTGGTGCCACACCAGATTTTGTGGATATTGATCCAATTACATATACGATTGACCCAAACCTTGTCGAAGAAAAAGTAAAATTTTATCAATTTAAAGGAAAAAAAGTAAAAGCAATTATTGGCATAGATTATGCTGGTCTTCCTTGCGATTGGAAAGCATTGCGAGAAATAGCCGATAAATATGATTTACAATTAGTGAATGATAATTGTCATGCTTTAGGAGCTTCATATTTTAATAATAAACAATATGCAGTAAAACATGCTGACCTTACCATACAAAGTTATCATCCTGTAAAGCATCTTACAACCGGTGAAGGCGGAGCAGTTTTAACCAATCATTCAGAGCTTGATGAAAAAATAAGACGTTTACGAACACACGGAATGATTAAAGATAATTCAAAATTCAGCATTCAGCATCAATCATTAAATGAACCATGGTATTATGAAATGCACGAATTAGGTTATAACTACCGCATTACTGATTTTCAATGCGCATTGGGTTCTAATCAATTAAAAAAGTTGGACAGATTTGTTCAAAAAAGACGTAAAATTTCTAAACGATACGATGATTCATTCTCTAATATTGAAAATATAAAAATACCTGAATTGCTAAGTAATGTCGAACCGTCCTATCATCTCTATCCATTGCAAATTGATTTTAAAAAATTACTATTTTCAAAGGTAGAATTATTTGAAAGAATGAAAAAAGCAGGAATTAACTTACAAGTGCATTATATCCCCATTCATTTACAACCATTTTATAAAAAAAATTATGGATTTCAACAAGGAGATTTCCCTATTTCAGAGCGTTTTTATCAAAATGAATTATCTTTGCCTATTTATCCTGATTTATCAGATAAGAATGTATCTTTAGTGATTGATAGTATATTGGAAATTATACCTACATGAATGTAGCTGTGATACCAGCCCGTGGTGGGAGTAAACGTATTCCCCGGAAAAACATCAAAGAATTTTGTGGGAAGCCCATGATAGCTTGGCCAATTGAAGTGGCAAAAAAAAGTGGATTATTTGACCGTATTATTGTCTCTACCGATGATGAAGAAATAGCGGAAGTGGCCAAATTTTGTGGTGTGGAAGTGCCCTTTATGCGAGCAACAGATCTTTCAGATGATTATACTGGGACAACGGAAGTAATAGCACATGCTGTATCTTGGATGCATGAAGAAGGCTGGAAACTAAATGCTCTTTGCTGTATTTATGCCACATCTGTTTTTCTCAATGTGTGTGATCTAAAAAAAGGATTAGAAGCAATAAACACCGGTGATTGGCAATATGCATTTTCTGTAACGGATTTTGAATCCTCAATCTTTCGTTCATTTAAAGAAATTCCGAGCGGTGGCGTAAAAATGTTCTTTCCAGAACACTTTAAAAAGCGTTCACAGGATTTACCAATAGCCCTGCATGACGCGGCACAGTTTTATTGGGGGAACCCAGAGGCTTGGCTTAAAGGGTTGGAATTATTTGACAAACATTCTTATCCTGTGAAAATTCCTCATTGGAGAGTCCAAGATATTGATACAGGTGATGATTGGAAACGGGCTGAATTATTGTTTAAAACAATGAAATAGTAAGGTATATATACAATATGGAAAATAAAGAAAGGCAAATAGAACATTATTTAAAAATTATTGATGAAGTTGAAAAAGTCAGAACAAAGAATAATGTTAATTGGATGGATTTATTAAGGCTAGCATTCACTTATGCACCAAAAGAAGCAAAAAAATTAATGAAAAAAATAGACCATGAAGATAATAGAATATCTGACCTAATCAAAAAGCTGTCAGAATAATTTCATATTTATCAGGATAAATGATTAAAAATTATGTATTAAGAAGGGCTGTTGAAGAGGATGAAGCCTTGCTGTTTGATTGGATTAATGATCCTGCTGTGAGGCAATGGTCATTTAATAAAGACACTATTACATTAGATGAACACAAAGCCTGGTTTAATAACAAGGTAAACGATGTCAATGTATTAATTTGGATTTTTGAATATGAAAATGCCCCTGCAGGAATGGTGCGACTAGAAAAAGAAGATGATAATGTTAATCTAAATTATCTAATAGCATCAAATTCACGTGGAAAAGGTTTAGCAAGTAATATGTTAAAAATGGCAACAGTAGAGGTCGAAGGCTATTGGCAAAATATCAATATATTTGCATATACATTATCAGATAATATTGCTTCCATTAAGTCTTTGAAAAGAGCTGGTTTTTCTAACCATAGCGCAACAAATGATAAAAAATGTTATATTTTTAATAAAAAAGAAACAAATAGTAAATTCTAAAAATGATAAAAATCGGTAATATAAATATAGGTATTAATCATAGACCATTCATCATTGCTGAAATGTCTGGAAATCACAATCAGTCTCTGGAGAGGGCGCTTGAGATTGTTGAGGCAGCGGCTTTGGCTGGGGCACATGCGCTGAAACTGCAAACCTATACTGCGGATACACTTACGTTAGATATTAATGAAGGTGAATTTGTCATTGAAGATAAAGATAGTCTTTGGAAAGGGAAGTCGTTGTACGAACTATACCAAGAGGCCTATACACCCTGGGAATGGCATGAACCTATCATGAAGCATGCCAATGAATTGGGTATGATTTGTTTTAGCACTCCATTCGATGATACGGCAGTAGATTATTTAGAAGATTTGAATGTGCCTGCGTATAAAATTGCTTCATTCGAGAATACTCATTTACCCTTAATCAAAAAGGTAGTATCTACTGGTAAGCCTATGATAATCTCTACCGGGATGGCCAGTGTTGCCGAAATGGATGAAATGGTTCAAACAATTCGTGATGCTGGCTGTGAACAGTTCATTTTACTCAAATGCACAAGTACCTATCCCGCAACGCCAGTGAATAGCAATGTTTTAACCATTCCCCACATGCGAAAATTATTTAATTGTGAAATAGGTTTATCTGACCACACAATGGGAGTTGGTGCATCTATAGCAGCGGTTGCCTATGGAGCTACAGTAATTGAAAAACATTTTACATTAAATCGCGCAGATGGAGGTGTGGACTCAGCTTTTTCATTGGAACCGGAAGAGATGAAACAATTAGTTATTGAAACAGAACGAGCATGGGAGTCGTTGGGCAAAATAAAATATGGCACAAGTGATGTAGAAAAAGGATCATTAACGTTTCGTTCTTCACTTTACATAGCTGAAGATATGAAAAAAGGCGAGGTATTAACGAAAAATAATTTACGTATTGTACGACCAGGTTTGGGTTTACCACCAAAATATTACGAGACATTTTTTGGCAGAGAGGTAAATCGAACATTAAAAAAAGGTACCCCGGTGGATTGGGATATTTTATAAATGGGTATTTGTGCGCTAATGCCAATGAAGAGTCACTCTGAAAGAGTTCCAAACAAAAACCTTAAACTGTTTTGTGGAAAACCATTATATCATTCAATGATGAATCAATTACTTTTAGCTCAAACTATAGATCGGATTGTTGTTGATACTGATTCTCCTGATATTAAAAATGATATAAAGAAAAATTTTGAAGATATTATTATAATTGATAGACCAGCGTCAATTCAAGGTGATTTTGTTTCAATGAATAAAATAATTGCATATGATCTTTCTATTCTGGAAGGAAAAGATTTTATACAAACACACAGCACGAATCCGCTACTAAAAGCAAAAACGATTGATAATGCCGTTAAACAATATTTGACTGATATCAAAAAATATGATTCATTATTTTCTGTAACGAAGCTACAAACACGACTTTATGATAAAAACCTAATCCCAGTAATGCATAATCCAAGAAAGTTAATAAGAACCCAAGATTTAGAACCACTATTTGAGGAGAATTCTAACTTTTATATTTTTTCTAAATCATCATTCAAAAATGCAAAAAAAGAAAGAATTGGGTTAAAACCAAATTATTTTGAAATAAACAAGCTTGAAGCAATTGATATTGACAATGAAGAAGATTTTATCATTGCTGAAGCTATAAAGAGAAGAACATAGTTTATGAAACTAAAAGAACGTCTTAAAGCAAATACCTTATCCATAGGTTCTTGGGTAACCATCGGACATCATTCCATCGTTGAAATAATGGCATCGGCCGGATTTGATTGGTTGGTAATCGATATGGAACATTCTGCTATTTCACTTGCTAAAGCTCAAGAATTAATCATGGTAATTCAATCTAAAAACATGGCTGCACTTGTTCGTGTAGGCGCGAATGATGAATTAATTATAAAACAAATAATGGATGCCGGGGCAGATGGTGTTGTTGTGCCTATGATAAACACAAAAGAAGATGCAGAAAAAGCTGTAAAATCAGTGCAATACCCACCGGGGGGGAATCGGGGCGTTGGATTAGCGAGAGCACAAGAATATGGAATTGGTTTTGATGAATATAAAGAATGGTTAAAAAATAATTCGATTATTATAGTACAAATAGAACATAAAGATGCAGTTGAAAATATTGATGAAATAATTTCTGTTGAGGGTATTGATGGAACTATTATTGGGCCCTATGACATGTCCGCATCTTTTGATATTCCAGGGGAATTACATAGCCCCATATTGTTAAATGCAATTAAGAAAGTTGAAAAGGCATGTCAAGATGCAAACTTCCCATTGGGATATCATGTCATTAAACCAAATCAATTAGAAGTCCAAGTAAAGGCTGATTCAGGATATTCATTTATTGCTTTTAGTCTTGATTTCTTTTTTCTTGGAGAGAAAGTGCGAGAAGAAATGGATGCGTTAAATAATGAGTGATATAAAAAAGGTAATCGTATTTGGCGGATCAGGATTTTTAGGTAGCCATGTAGGAGATTCTCTTACAAGCAGAGGATTTGGAGTAACAATATTTGATATAAGAGAATCGCCATATTTGCAAGAGTCTCAAGATATGATTGTTGGTGATATTTTAGATCAAGATCAATTAGATAAAGCAATTGAGGGACATGATATTGTCTATAATTTTGCGGGAATTGCAGATATTGACGAGTGCCATGATCGACCATTAGATACCATTAGGTATAATATATTAGGAAATGCACAGATTTTAGAAGCAGCTACGAAGAATAATATTAAAAAATATTTATTTGCCAGCTCTGCCTATGTGTATAGTTCTTCGGGGTCTTATTACAGGATTAGCAAACAATCTTCGGAACTGTTTGTTGAAGCCTTTGCCGAAGAGAATAAAATGGATTTTACCATTTTACGATACGGTTCACTGTATGGCAATAGAGGCGATAAAAGAAACAGTCTCCACCGAATAATTGAAACTGCCGTAAAAGATGGGAAAATTGATTATCATGGTGATGGTTCGGAAACACGAGAATATATACATGTAAAAGATGCGGCCAATTTAAGCGTGGAAGCATTAGATAAAAAATATAAGAATGAAATATTAATGCTTACCGGGACAAAATCAATTAAATACGGTGATTTATTAGTAATGATAAACGAAATGTTTTCAAATAAAATTGATATAAAAATGCATTCGATAAAATCAAAAACCCATTATAAAATGTCACCCTATTCATTTAATCCAAAAATGGCAAAAAAATTAGTTTCTAATCCCCATATTGATCTTGGACAGGGTATTCTTAACCTTATTGAGGAAATTCATAGCGAACTTAGTTTATAACCAAAGATACCAATGATAACCGGTGATATCGTATATACTGGAAGTTTAAATGAATTTGGCATTTTAATTTCTAAAATATTGATCAATATTATTTCAGATACAATTAATAATGATGGCAAGTGCAATATGGCTGTTTCTGGAGGTCGCACACCATTGCCCGTATATAATATATTCACACAAAAAAAGTTTCAAGACACATTGGATTGGTCAAAGGTTCACTTGTTTTTTATAGATGAGCGTTGTGTGCCTGCAGATGATAAAGAAAACAATTTCAAGTTATGTTTTAATGCGTGGCTAAAATATTACCCGGAAATAAAATACCATCGTATTCAAGGGTGGCTTAAGTCTGAAGAAGCAGCTACAAATTATGAAAATGAAATCAAATCTGTAATAGATAAAAAGAATGGATTGCCCCAGTTTGATCTAATTTTTATGGGGATGGGTGAAGATGGTCATATAGCATCATTATTCCCTGAATATAATTTTAAAAATAAAACTAATCGTTTTATAGAGAATATTCATGTTAAAGCAAAAAATATGAATAGAATTACCATGACATTGCCCATACTGAATAACGCAAAAAATAGGATTATTGGAATTATTGGGGATAAAAAGAAACTAATTTTTCAGGATTTATTAAAATCTGATTATAAGCAATACCCTGTAGCGAAATTACTTTCTTCTAATGCTAAAGATACTTGGGTAGTTAATTAGTTGAAATACAAGAATTTCATATTTGATTTTGATGGTGTTTTGGCTGAATCTGTTCATATTAAAACAGAAGCATTTTATAAATTATATGAACCCTTTGGGCGGGAAATAGCCGAAAAGGTTGTTTTGCACCACAAAGCAAATGGAGGGATGTCTCGATTTGAAAAATTCCCTTATTATCATAAAGTTTTTTTAGACATAGATTTAAATAATAATGATATAGAGTCTCTTTCCATGGGATTTTCGAACCTTGTCGTGCGGGGTGTAATTGAGTCAAATGAAGTCCCAGGTGCATTATGGTTTTTAGAAAAATATTCAAATATAAAAAAATGGATTGTTTCAGCCACACCCACAGATGAAATATGTGAAATTGTCAATAAAAGAAATATGACAGAGCATTTTATAAAGGTATATGGTTCACCAGAAAATAAGACCCCTATAGTAGAAAAGATTATTTGTGAGAATAATCTAATAAAAAATGAAACAGTATTTTTGGGCGATGCATTAAGTGACTACACTGCGGCAAAAGAGAATAATATTGATTTTGTTCTCCGTTCAACACCCGAAAATAAATCATTATTTCTAGATGCTATAAATTTGATTAGTTTCAAAGATTATTTTGAGCTTGATAACCAAATAACTAACTAATATATGAAAATACTACTTACTTCAACATCGTTTCAAGATACTCCAGGGAAGCATCATGATGCATTACTTAATACAGGTTTTAAAGTTGATAAAATTAGAGGACCGGCAACAGAAAAGATATTACTTCCTATAATATCTAAATATGATGGAGTTATCTGTGGTGATGATTATTTTACGCGGAAAGTAATAGAAAAAGGGAAAAGAGGTAGACTTAAAGTATTATCTAAGTATGGCATTGGTTTGGATAAAATAGATTTAGTAGCAGCTAAAGAATTGGGAATAAAAGTGACTAATTGCCCAGGGGCAAATCACATGGCGGTTTCCGAGCATATTTTTGCATTTATTCTAGCTTTTTATAAAAACATACCAGATGAAATAAACTTTACGCGTATAGGTGAATGGGAAAGATTAATAGGACATGAAATTTATGGTAAGAAAATAGGTGTTGCTGGTTTGGGTAGAATTGGCAAAGAAGTGTTATTACGTGCGAAAGCTTTTGGACTAAAATTATATGCATTTGATAAATACATAGATATGGATTTTATAAATATGCATGAAGTAAAAGTTTGCGATACGCTTGAAGATCTTTTTTGTAAATCCAATATTGTTTCTTTAAATATGAGTTTGAACGATGAAAATAGTCAATGTGTTAATAAAAATATTTTAGAAAATCATACAAATAAAGGATTATTACTAATAAATACTGCACGTGGAGAGTTGGTAGATGAAAAAGCAATTATTTATGGGATCAATAATAAAATTTTGAGTGGCTATTTAACAGATGTTCTAGAAAAGGAGCCCATGGATAAAAATCATGCATTCATAAAGTATAATAATATATTAATAACGCCACATATCGGCTCAAGAACTTACCAAAGTGTTGAGAGACAGGGTTTGATGGCATTATCAAACCTTACAAAATACTTATCTACAGCAATTTAGCTGATAAAATAATAATAAAATTGGAAAGTCCTTTATTCTATTTTATAGTTGGGAATTAATTGTAGAAGATCATGGGCAACTTTGATAAAATAAATTGGGGTAATATTTACAAAACCCACACATACTAAAAACGGTTTCAATATATTCTTTTAACCGCTTTTAATGTTATTAGATATAAAAAATCTTGAAAAATGTTGATTATATATTTCCGGGCTAATGATAATATCTAACCAAACAAATCAAAACCATTTGGTGTATATAATAATATTAAATTATAATAATTATGATTTAACATTTGAATGTATCGCATCGCTTAAAAAATTTAATTATTCAAATTATCGTATTTTGGTAGTAGATGATTCCCCCTTTTATAACTCTATAGAAAAACTAATTTTTTATTTTCCAGATACCCAATTAATTCGGAATAAAAAGAACTTAAACTATTGTAAAAGTTTTAATATTGGAATTAAGGAAGCATTAATAAATTCACGCTGAATATATAGGAGTAAGCTATTGCAAAAGCCATGAACATAAATAATTTAAATATGCAAAATGAAAAACCACTTTTTGTAATTATTACAAGAAATCATAATAGATATCTTTTAACTTGTGAATTTATTGAATCAATTGAAAAGATTTACTATGAGAACAAGAAAATAATAATAGTTGATGATGGCTCAACTGACAATTCCGGATATGAAAAAACGGTTTGGTGTTGAAGTAGGTCTATCAGATCATACAATGGGTATTGTCGCGCCGGTGGTTGCCGTGTCGCTGGGTGCAAAAGTAATCGAAAAGCACTTTATCATGGACAAATCAATTGGCGGCCCCGATGCTTCATTTTCTCTCGATGAAAATGAGTTTACTGAAATGGTTAATGCTGTCCGCCAGGCTAAACAAGTTCTAGGTTATGTGAATTATGAATTGACTGAAAAGGCAAAAGCCAGTAAAAAGTTTGCCCGGTCTTTATTTGTTGTAAAAGATATTAAAGCGGGTGAAAAATTTACCGATGATAATGTAAGATCGATAAGGCCGGGGTTTGGTGGACACCCTGAAAATATAAGAAAAATATTGGGGAAAGAGTCAGAAGCAGATATACTAGCAGGAACTCCTTTGCGGAATGACGTTATTAAAAAATTGAAAACTAAAAAATTATGAAATTTTATTAAAAATATTAACTTCTAAATGCAAGAGCTTCCGTTAAATTTCCTTTCAGTTCGTTGTCTAATCCATAGTGGGGTATAGAAAGATGGATCAAAATCCGCTGGTTTATATAATATTATTAAATTACAACAATTATAATTTAACCTATGAGTGTATCTCATCTCTTAAAAGGCTGAGTTATTCAAATTATCGTATCTTGGTAGTTGATGATTCACCTTTTGATACAACTATAGAAAGACTATCTGTTGATTTTCCAGATGTGAAATTAATTCAGAATAAAAAAAACTTAAACTATTGTATAAGTTTTAATGTTGGAATCAGAGCGGCTTTGGAAAAAGATGCGCAATTTATATTTTTAGTGAACAATGATACTAAAAACTTTTCAACCAATTATATTGAGCAAATTATTTATACATTTAATGAAAACCCTAGAATAGGGCTAGTAGGTTCAAGGTGCTATGATTATGATGGCGGTGTTCGTCTTGGCGATAAGCCCAGTATACGTTTTGGAATAGACTTTAATGTGCCAACAGAAGGCTATGTTATAAAGCGAGAAGTCTTTGATAAGATAGGATTGCTTAATGAAAACTTGGTTATTTATTTTGAAGATTTAGATTTTATATTTCGAATGAAGCGTGCTGGTTACATTACCAAACCAAACCTATCAATTAGCTTTGATCATTTGGGGGGTGGCGCAGTATCAAAGAAGGTGTTTTCATCTAATTATTACCGGATAAGAAATTCGATTTTGATGACAAGAAAATATTGCGGAGAATATTCTATAAAATGGCAAATAAAAGAAATTAAAGGTAATTTAGGGGTACACTTCCGCAAATTACTATCGCTTACTAAAAATGGTCAAATTCTTTTATCTTTTAAAACTATTTTTGCAATTATTTTGGGTGTGTCAGCCGGTTTTTTAACACCGAAGTTATACATATGGAAAGAATAGAAATGGAAAAAATATTAATTATGATCAATTATTCTTTGTGAAAAATAAGGCTTCAGCATTTTTGGATCCTTATAGCCATAGTCAGATTATTGTCATTGATGATGAATACAAAGGTTTAATCGACTACTTGGAATTTGAAAATACAAAACTATACAAATTCGGGTCTAATAATGAATCTTATTCCAATATTTTAGTAGTGAAAAACTGGCTTGAGATTATTACAGATATTTCCCAAAAATAATTTGGTTTTATGAGTAATAGCAATACAAAACATATATTTTATCTTCATAGTCAAACCTGCTATATAACTTCTTACAAAGTTATTCAGTATGAGAACATCGATGTAAACAATGTGATATTCCTTTTGGCAAGAAATACACCGATTATTGAACCAAAATTCAAACATATTTATATCTACCCAAAAATAGATAATTGGGGATTTTATACACTGAGAAGATTGAAAGATTTGAAATGGTTATTTAATCGTAGGATAGTTAATATAATTGATAATATAATAGAAAAGAATGTACCAGAAAATTTCGTCTTTTATTCGCAAAATGGAAGACACTACAAGTATAACATATTTATATCATCGAAAAAATGTATTAATAATAATTACATTGAAGATGGCCTAGACATGTATTCATCACACAAGGAATTCAATATAAAATATCCTAATCCGCTAAAAATAAGATATATACTTATCAATAAAATACTTTCCCTTTTTCAAGGATTGAATAAAAGAATTTTTCAGTTAAATGATCCATTTTGGGCATCTAACAATAATACTAAATTTTATACACTACATGAATATTCAATGAAGAATATTAAATGTAAACTTGAAAAAATTAATTTAGAAAAAACTCAGTTACCTATTATATGTGAAGAATTAGAGGGCTTGCCCATATTTTTACCTAGTGCTTTGGAAGAACAAAATATTTGCAATAATGACTCTGTTTTAAAATCATATTTATTATTTTGCAGTAATCATAATATAACCAAAGCGTATATTAAATGGCATCCTGCCCATACAATACAATCAAAGAATTATTTTCTAGAAACATTTAGTAAAAGTAATATTGAAATTATTGTGTTGCCTAATGATTTATTAATGGAACTATATTTTAGCTCAACAAACAAAAAACATAAAGTAATATCCAATGGAACATCACTATTAATTTATGCAGCTTTATTTGGCAAAAATTGTACTGCTCACATTATATATCCAATTTTACATAAGGTTTTAGGTAAAAAAACTCCTCGCTCTGACTATTGGATAAATACTTACTCACAGTATACTATTAATAATCTCTTTCTCGAGTCTTTTTGATTGCAAGAAATTCCTGTGCCTACTCGATTAAAGGAGTTTGGTGATTAAAAACAAGACATCGGTCTACATGGATTGTAATATTCGAATAAACTCTACGATTTATTACTAAATTAAAAAAAAGGAATTAATAGAGTTAATTCAGGATCAAACAATATTTTAATAAAACAACAAACTTAAAAAGTTCAATCATGATTAGAATTACTAAAGCGCTCCGAAATATTAGAAATATAAATGAGTTTCTCTTTGTATTATTCAACCAGTTTTTTCCGTTAAAAATATTTGGAATTAAAATTCCTAAGAAAAACTTGAAATTAGTTCTTGCATACTTACGTTTAAAAAAGCATAAAGCACAGTTTACAATTTCTTCCGAAGAGATTATTTTCAAAATAGGTAAATATACACTAACATCCTCAGTTTATGATGAGAGTATCTTGATGTCTTTTGAAGAGAACATTATAAATGATGAGTATCAACTAGATTCAATTGATGTAAACAACAAAACAATCATTGATATTGGTGCAAATATTGGAGATACAGCATTACATTTTATACAAAGAGGAGCAAAGCGAGTTTATTCACTGGAACCCATACCCCAAACATATAGTTATTTACAGCAAAATATATCGAATAATTCTCTGGAGGACAGAATAATTCCTTTCAATTTGGGAATTGGCAATAAAAATGAAAAGTTTACCATTCCAGTTCGTGAGAACGCTTCAGGAGGTAATTCGCTTACTTTTATTGAAAGGAATAAACAGAATAAACAATATTCAAAAGATGTAGAGGTAAGCGTAATTACATTAGAAGAATTAAGCCAGCAGATAAGTTATAAAGTTGATATAGTAAAGATTGATTGTGAAGGGTGCGAATATTCAATTATACAAAATGACTATCTTATGGATTTTTTTAATCCTGAAATTATAATAATCGAGTACCATATGGGTGAGCAAAATATTCGAGATTGGCTGAAGAATAGAAACTATGAAATATTCAAATCAATTTCGAAAAATAATAATCTTGGATTAATATTTTCAAAAATTTTAGTGTAATTACCTATGTACTTGATAACAATAATATAGATGAACATAAATGATAAAAATTGACATTATTTATCCCAGATCTCTCGCGGCTGCTATTGGGCCAAGCCAAACTATTAAGAGGTTAATTAACTCTAGAGATATCTTTCTTAAACACAATATTGATTTAAATGTATTTTACCTAAATGTAAAGAATTTCAAAGGTAAAACATTTTTAAAAGAAAAGATCCAAAATAAAATATTAGGTTCAAAAAGACTTTATGCGTATCTATATTTGATTAGATCTGAATTCAACACCGGCAAGTTTATTAAGAACTATTGCAATAAGAAAAGGGCTGTAGATATAGCCGTTTTTCACAATGTCACAGCTTTCATTTTTTTTACAATGTTCAATAAAAATAAGAGTACCAAATTGGTCCTATTCCAACATAATAATGGCGATATATCTGATATGGGTAAAAAACAATTCCCACAATTAAAAAACTCTCCACATATAAAAATCATTGAAAATGCATTCTTTAATAGAATTACCAGATTGGATAGAATCGTATTTATTTCAAATTTTGCTAAGAATAATTTTGATAGTAAACATAAGACGTTTAAAAATAAAACCGCAACAATATTAAACGGGATACCCGATATTGATAAAAATGTAAAATATAACGTAAAGACAAAAGAACCGATAAAATTGATTACAGTTGGAACTGTGTCAAAAAGAAAAGGTCAAGATATTATTCTTAGAGCATTAGCAAATTTGGATAAAAATTTGTTAAATAATTATCATTTAACGGTTGTTGGAGAAGGGCCTGAATACGTGCAATTCAAGCAATTAGCTGCAGATTTAAATATTGAGAAGAATGTTCAATTTGTTGGGGAAAAAGAACAACATGAAGTATTTGAACACTTAAAAATGTCTTCTATATTTATTTTGATGAGTCATAGTGAAGGACTTCCTCTTTCAATATTAGAAGCGCTTAGATTTGGATTACCTATTATTACTACTAATGTGGATGGATGTCCCGAAACAGTTAGCAATAAAAATGGTTTTATAATTAACCCTGATGCGGCAGAGCTTACAGATATAATGAAGAAAATAAATATAAATGAGTTAAAGTCAATGTCTGATAACTCAAGAGAATTATTTGAGGAAAACTATAAATTTGAATTATTTTTAGAAAAATATATTAATCTAATGGTTGACCTTTAGTATGGGTTTAATATTTGATATGCGTATAGAGTTTACTTTAACAAATCAACGCATTGAATGAAATGCTCAACAAGAGTTCATAATCATTCTTATTTAAAGATAGATGAGCCTAGTTAATTTTAAAAAACTCATACGAAACAATTCTGTTATATTTCAAAACTTTTCGTATATAGCTTTTCTTGAAATATTTATTGTTGTTTCTCCACTTGTAACATACCCTTATCTTATAAAAACTTTAGGGTCTGAACTATATGGTTTTGTTATTTTAGCCCAGGTTATTGCCGGCTATGCTGTTATTGTTGTTAATTTAGGATTTAGAAGGATATTAGCAAAAGATATCTCAATACATCGGAATGATTTAAATAAGATATCCGAAATTATATCCACTGTTTTAATAGTACGGTCAATTTTATGGGTTGTAAGCTTTATCATTTATTATTTTGTTATTACCGCCATTCCCAATTATAATGAACATCTGCTTCTTTTTTTATTGTCATTCGGCATAACATTCAATGATTTATTATTTCCTCAATTCTATTTTCAAGGAATTGAAAAAATGAAATTTATTACGTTTATTAATATTGGGATTAGCTCAATCTTTATTCTGCTAATTTTTCTTTTTGTTAAAGACCAGACCGATTATTATCTTGTTCCGTTATTCAAATCAATTGGGTTTTTTATTGGTGGAACAATTTCTTTATTTATCATTTTCTTCCAGCACAAAATAAAATTCATTATTCCAAATAAAGAAATATTAAGATATTATATAAAAAACGCCTTGCCAATCTTCTCAACTGAACTTATCACGTCAATAAAAGACAAATTAAGTTACATTTTATTAGGATCATTTGTTGGAATGAGTGAGCTCGTAATTTATGATTTAGGAGCGAAATTTACTAATATCCTAATAAAACCAATAAAAATACTAAGTGTGGTTCTTTTCCCTAAAATTGCCAGAGAAAAAAACATTTTGGTTTTTAAAAATACAGCCCTGGGTTCTTTTATACTCATGGCTATCATCATTTTTGTCTTCAACCTGTTTTTACCTTATATCGTCAAGTTTTTCCTTTCCGAAACAATCAACCTATTGCCTTTACGTATTTTTTTACTGGCCCCATTATTTTTATCATTAAGCTCTTTTATAGCCTCAAATAGTATAATTGCATTTGGCTTTAATAAGTATATTTTTTACAGCATCATCGTTACTACAATGATATACGTTATCAGTACTGGAATATTTTATTTAGCAAATGCATTAAACAACATTTTAGCATTTATTATTATAACAGTAACTGCTTATTTCGCAGAATTTATATACAGACTAATTATAGCAAAGAAGATAATAAGACAAATAAAACATAATAGATTAACTGCAAACTAATTTGCAAATCCACTTGGCTATCCTGGTTATTTAAAAAAGGTAGTTTAATAAATTCACTTTTAATCTCATGAATAAATCATGTCGCGAAATGGAAAATCGCTAATATAATTAACATACATGGAAAGTTACCCTTCAACAGCAATTGCATATATTTTAGCTTTGTTCTTGGCTTTTATATTTGCTAGACAAGCAGAAATAACTAATCACAAACAAAAAAGAAATCTTTTTTGCATCCTGTCTTTATTGGTTATTGTACTTTTCTGTGGTTTAAGGTTTTTTGTAGGGAATGATTATCATAATTATTTCTATAGTTTGCAAGCTATTTCCAAATATAATTTATCATTTTTCGAACAAAGGTGGGAACCGGGAACATATTTATTAAGTCAATTTTTTCAATTTAGCAATATAGGCTACATCTATGTCCTTTTTATATCTAGTTTATTAACCTATGTATTTACTTTCAGAGCTCTTGTTTACAACAATATCTTAAAGTGGGGGGTTTTTTTCACATTCTCTTTAGGCATGTTAATAATGGCAAACGATCAAGTAAGGCAGGCTGTTGCATTTAGTATTTTTCTATTCTCAATAAAGTATATTGAGCAAAATGACTTTAAACAATACTTTAAATGGATAATTATAGCAACTCTTTTCCATTACAGTGCTATAGCATTGACTCCAATCTTTTTCATCAAGAAAATCAGACTCAATTCGGTTATTTTTTCTATACTAATTATAGCAACTTATATAGGTTTTCGCCTTGGAATATTTTATAACTTTATTTTTATATTAACTGAAAAAATTCCGTATTACGGTGCTTATTTTATTGAACGAGAACGTTTTTTCATTATAGATCATTCTGGTTCCGGATTAGGAGTTTTATTTAAAACTCTCACGGCACTCTTCGTAGCAGTTTTTTATAATAAAATTAACAAGCCGATATATGCTACTATTTTTTTATTTGGAACCATTATAGCAAATTTAAGTGTTGGATTTATGCCAATTGAGCGTTTTTCAAATTATTTAGTTTTTACCAATATAATAGCAATACCAATGATGTTTAATAATAAATTCACAAAAACTTTCGCAAAGGGTTATGCTATTATTGCCTTTATATATTTCCTATTGGTTTCTTTGTATGGTTTGGAAAAACATGGTGCAGTACCGTACCGTACAATTTTGAATGAAAATTTAGCTTCTCCAAAAATTGAATATATTCAGAATAAATAATTAAAAATAGAGTTAAATAAAATTAATAGGTTAACAAAAAATATTCGAAATATAGGAGTGTTATTATTAAAAAATTATTCACTTACTCTATTTATTTATAATATTTTTTTTAAAATAAGAAATAAAAGACGCTTTTATAATGAAATAAACAAACGTAAAAACACATCTATATTTAATTATAAGGAATTATCCCAACCAGTTCCTTTCTACCCAATTGAAAAAATAAAGGATGCTAATTTCTATGGAGTCTGTCACTGTCTCAAATGGTTCAGTGGTGTAAATAGAATTTCGCCATCAATTGAACATGGTCTTTATTTAGGGAATTATGTGCCCTTTGCCACGAAATTAAAAACAACAAAATCAATTATAACATTTAGTAACAATAGAAAAAAGCATTTAATTAATGCCAATATAGATAAACCAATATTTACTATTGGCCCTTACATACACTACGCATATAATATTATTTCTGATAAAAGATATAGATTATTAAAAAATTCTTTGGGAAAAACACTACTTCTTTTCCCTTCACATTCCATAAATAATTTTAATGTTATTAATGATATTCAGGAATTAATTAATAAAACAATTAAGATTGCTTCTAATTATGACACTGTTATGGTATGTCTATTTTATAAGGATATAATTAATGATATTTATCCAAGGTACTTTGAAGAAGCAGGGTTCAAAATTGTTACTGCTGGTCATAAATATGATTTAAATTTTTTATCGCGACTGAAATTAATTATTCAACTGGCTGATTTAACAATTTCAAACACAATTGGAACTCATACTGGCTATTGTATATATTTAAACAAACCTCATTATGTTATTCAACAACAAATTATCAAAAGAAAGGATAATGATTGTATCATAAATGAGATTAGAAATGATGAACAATTAAAAACCTTTCAGGAAGAAGAAAAGGTTATATTAAACGAGTTTATTGTTTGCTCTGAGGTAATTACTGAAAATCAAAAAGAAATAATTGATAAATACTGGGGAATAAAAAACATTAAAACTCCTGAACAACTAAGAAATATATTAACTAAATGAAAACACCCATAGAAATTTCCGTATTGATTTCTACCTATATGAATGATAATCCAAAACATTTTGATAGAGCTTTAAAAAGTATTTGGTCTGATCAAATAGTAAAACCAAGCGAAATAATTTTGGTTATTGACGGCGAAATACCCCCGAGCCTTAATCAGGTTATTATTAAATGGAAACAAAAAATTGGGCCTAAATTTAAAACGTTGTTTCAAGAAAATAATATTGGATTAGCAGCTTCCTTAAATAATGGCTTGAAATTATGTAATGGTCAGTATATTGCAAGAATGGATGCAGACGACATTAGTTTACCAAACAGGTTTAAAGTACAAAAGGAATTTTTATCATGTAACCCTGGCATTGTTGATTTAGGTGGTGTAATTCAAGAATTTGAAGACGGTAGAAATACTTTTTACAATAAATCATTCCCATTAACAACTGAAGAAATTTTATTATCAATTCCCAAGGGTTCTCCTTTTGCTCATCCCACAGTAATGATTAAAAAGAATATTCTAAGCAGATTCAAATATAATGAGCATCTGTTCTTGACTAAAAAAAACATTACATTTGGCAATGAAGATATAGACCTATGGTTTAGAATTCTTAGCCAAGGGTATAAAGAAGTGGACCCCCCAAACTGGACAGTGTGTTAAGTTATAAATTCTGCCTGCCAGCGCTCCTTATTCGGGAGCAGGCTGGCGTCAACAAATAGCAAAGGAATAATAGAAATGAGTAAAAAACGTAGAAACCATTCAGCCTCATTTAAAGCAAAAGTAGCTTTATCCGCGATAAAAGGTGACAAGACAATGGGAGAATTATCTGAGATATATACG
>Ga0008649_10001288_pt1 | contig 20036 bp, 15 predicted proteins | sample SaaInlV_130m_DNA_2_FD_66601 | JGI IMG/M metagenome (GOLD analysis project Ga0008649, IMG submission 66601) | Marine microbial communities from expanding oxygen minimum zones in the Saanich Inlet - SI037_S2LV_130m_DNA | ecosystem: Environmental > Aquatic > Marine > Intertidal zone ... | reverse complement strand
TTGGATTCTGAGGCGGCTATCGGAAACATTGGTGGAGTATTAGAACTCCATACGAACAGTGAAATTCAGCCAGTTACATTAATACGCATAATAGGAGAAATAGAGTAGGGCTGAGTTCCTAGTCTGCAAATATTAAGATGACCAGGATTAACAGTAAAATTTCCGTTGTTAAAGCTTTTGTTTTTGTTTCCCTGTTACTGATTCTGTCTAATCAGGGCTGCAATAGCCAAAGTGGAAAAGAACCCGGAGACAGTCTGAATAAAGCATCACCATCACCAACCATACACGTTGTCTTTACCGGCGAAGAAAATGGTTATCTGGAACCTTGTGGATGTTCGGAAGTACAGCTTGGTGGCTTCCCAAAACGACATACATTAATCAACCATCTAAGGGGAAAAGATGAAAACTGGATCCTCTTAAGCTTAGGTGATCTTCCCGGTAAAGTCGGCAGACAAGACGAAATCAAGATGGAGACAGCACTTGACGCATTAGGCAGGATGGGTTATGTCGCGCATAACATAGGCGAAAAGGACCTTAATATGGGAATTGATTTACTAGGCTATCTTTCCCAAATAAGTAATGTAGATTTTGTATCAAGCAATATTGTTGATCTTGATACATCGGCTTTCAATATAAAACCTTACATTATAAAAGAGATAAAAACGGAAGAATCTATTTTAAAGGTTGGTATATTAGGCATAGTTTCTCCAGAGCTTATTGAAAGCGCTTATCTGGACGTAACGGTTGTGGATCCCGTTTTAGCACTTAAACCTTTGTTAAGTGATCTGTACGATAAAACAGACATCTTGATATTGCTTTCTCATGCGGAAATGGAGGAGTCGATAAAGATCGCAGAAGTCTATCCTGAACTTGACTTAATAATCTCAGGACACCTGGTTGACAGGCCAGATCTCTATCTTAAAAAAGTGGATAATACATACGTAATTCCCGTAGGAGAAAAGGGTAAATATGTTGGAAAGATTACGCTATCGACACGCCGGAAAGAATCAGGTGAAGATGAGCATGTTAATAGTTCTTCACCTGCTATCGAGACAACGCCTTTAGATGGAAAATTTGAAGATTCATCTGAAATCACAATGCTATTAGAAATCTATCAGGAGAGACTCAAGGATGAGGAGTTACTGGCACAGGTTTTTAAGAGTGATCCACCTTCGAACCTGACCTATATCGGTAATGATGATTGTGCTGCCTGTCACAACAAAATCTTTAAACACTGGGAAGAGACAGGTCACGCTTCAGCTTATGAGACGTTAGTGAAGGCTGAGCATGAGTACGACCCTGAATGTGTAGAGTGTCACGTTATTGGTTTAAATTACTTCACCGGTTTTGAAACTATAGAATCAACACCGGCACTGAAGGGAGTCGGCTGTGAAAGTTGCCATGGACCCGGAAGTGATCACAAAGAGACATTATCAAAAGATTACGGTAAGGTAGGTATCGAGAACTGTGAAATCTGTCACAATGATGAACACAGCCCGCATTTTGAATTTGAGGAATACTGGCAAAAGATCAAGCATCCGGCAGAAGAGAAATGAGAAATGGAAATCAATTCACTTGCCGAACGTTAATAGTATTCAGGTGCGATATAATTTGTTTCCAATTTATTTTTCTCCCAGTACAGATTTAAATAATGCTACATATTTATTCGCACTTTTTTCCCATGACCAATCCTGTATCATGGCATTTTTTATTAGCGCGTTCCATTGTGTCTTTGATTTATACATTTCCAGAGCCCTGTCGATAGCAAAGAGAAATTCCGTAGCGAAAAAACCTTTCATAGTGTATCCCGTGGCAACTCCATTTTTGAGATTTTCATCATTTGCATCAATTATTGTATCTGCCAGACCTCCGGTTTCACGTACTACAGGAATGGTCCCATATCTCAAACTGTACAGCTGATTTAAGCCGCAAGGTTCATATTTTGAAGGCATCAGGAAAATATCAGAGCCTGCTTCTATTTCATGGGCCAGTTTGTTATCAAACATGATGTTTACTGAAAGCTTGCTGTTGTATTTGGGCACAGCGTCCTTAAGCATTTGATGGTATTTTTCATCACCTATACCCAGTATTACGAGTTGAAGATCTCTTTCCATCAGTTCATCCATAATGACGATCAAAAGGTCGACACCCTTTTGTTCCGCAAGGCGGCTGATCATACCGAGAAGTGGTGCTTCAGTTTGTGGAAGATTTAGTATTTTCTGTAAGTGCTTTTTACATAATGCCTTTCCACTTGAGTCATCAACACTGTATTTGGAAGGTATAAGATTGTCAATTTCCGGTGACCACTCAGAGTAATCAACGCCATTGATTATTCCGTAAAGTTTGCTTTCGTATTCTTTGATGACATCTTCCAGGCCACATCCAAACTCAACGGTTCTTATTTCCTCTGCATATTTTTTAGAAACGGTTGTCACAAAATCGGCAAAAACGATTCCACCCTTTAGGAAGTTTACGTTTCCCCAGTGTTCAAGATTTTTCCAGTTAAACAGCGACATGTCTAAACCGGTAAGTTTCATCTCTTCCTGCCGGAACATCCCCTGATATGCAAGGTTGTGAATGGTCAGCACTGTTTTTATAGAGGAGAGCTTTTTGTCGTGCGTAAACAATGTCTTCAGGTAAATAGGTATTAATGCCGTCTGCCAGTCATGACAATGAATAATGTCTATTGATAATCCCAGTCTTTTAATCGCCTCTATTACCGCTCTGGAGAAGAAAATGAAACGCTCTGAGTTGTCCTGGTAATCACCGGATTCTGTTCCGTAAAGCGCATCTCTGTCGTAATATTCATCACGTTGTATGAAATAGATTGCAATGTTTTTCGAGCCATGGTGAGTGCTTTTCCAAAGATTTACGGTGTATTCTCTATCGCCAATTGGAATATCAAAAGTAATATCTGAAAGCCTGGTATCTATACTGGATTCTTTTACCGACTTATAAAGCGGCATGAACATTGATACTTCATGTCCGGCCTTCTCAAGGTATAAGGGCAGTGTTCCCGTAACGTCTGCAAGGCCGCCGGTTTTAGCGTAGGGGATTATTTCCGAAGATACTTCTGCTATTCTCATTTTGTATTTGGGATTCGTATAATCTCTCATTCCCCCCCAGAAAAGAGAGAGATTCTCGTTCCTAAGCTCTGCTTGGGAACGTATATTTGATTAAAAGTTTTACTTTGCTTAAGTCTCAATTAAATCAATTTCTATACGCCCTTCACCACAAAGATAATTTTTTGCACTTGAATAGATCCAATGTTCTACATCTTCGACTAATCCTTTTTTCACCGGATTATTATGGATGTACTCAACTTTCTGTTTAAAAATATCTTCTTCTGTTATAATCTGGGGATGATACCCTTCTTGCCATACTTGGTGCTTACTGTCTTTCTTGTATTTCTTTTTGTAAAATTCAAGTTGATTCAAAAGCCACTTTTTTCTGTCAACTTCTGCAGCCTTTATTATTTCGCGAGCGGTATGGCTTTTAAAGTCTTTTATTATTTGAGTTAAGTTGTCAGCGGAACAGATAAGATGAACATGATTATCAAGTATTACATATGCATATAATTTTAATCCTTTATTCTCTCTGCAATAACTCAGTGAATTAATAATTATTTCAAAATATTCTTGCTTTGTAAAAACCGGTATCCATTCGACAATGGTAGATGTGATAAAATACACACTATTGCTATTACTGTCTAATATTTGATAACGGGTTCTCATGTTTTTCTCAAAGCAAAGCTTTGTCACATTGACGTTCCCAAGCTGGAGCTTGGGAACGAGAAATCAAGGGATAATCATTTTATATACGCTTCAGTAACATATCTCAGCATCATTCTATGAGTGTTGAAAAAGTAGGCATTTTTACCAATCGCACTTTTCATCATACTGATCCATTTGTCTCTGTCCTGGTAAAAGGTTGGGATAATAACTTTTTCGAGTTTGTTATATAGATCGTTTGTGTCTATCTCATTTGCATTATCATCAGGCACAATCTCTGTTGATTCAGGACCGATAGACCAACCGGTATCTCCTTCTATATGTCCTTCAATCCACCATCCGTCAAGAACACTGAAGTTCAGGACCCCATTATGTGCCGCCTTCATACCGCTTGTTCCAGATGCCTCAAGAGGTCTGATAGGGTTGTTCAGCCAGACATCCACGCCTGAAACTATCTTCAGGGCGGTTTCCATGTTATAGTTATTTACAAAGACAATTTTTATCTTTCCTTTTAGTTTGTCTGAATATGAAAATATATCTTCTATAAGCTTTTTGCCTCCTTCATCTTTTGGATGTGCTTTTCCTGAAAAAATCACCTGGATTTTACCGGATGCAATTCTCTCAAGCCTTTCAATGTCATTAAATAAAAGGGAGGCTCTCTTATATGTGGCAAATCTTCTTGCAAACCCTATTGTCAGTGTCTCATAGTCCATACTCAAGTCATGGACAGAATTTACATAATCAATGAGAATTTTCTTTGCCTCTGAATGTGCATTCCAGAGTTCCTTGTGGGGGACCATATCAGTTCTTACAAATAACTCCGGTTCGTTTGCCCAGCCAGGTATATATTTATCAAACAGTTTTTTAAAGCTGTCACATGTCCATGTATAAGAGTGTACGCCATTTGTAATTGAATTAATTTTATAACCCGGAAACATATTCTGTGATACCTCTCCGTGCTTTTTGGCAACTCCATTTACATCATTACTCAGATTTAAAGCAAGAAGTGTCATATTAAGATGATCTTCCCCGGCAAGGTCACGTATAACCTTCTCCGGAAAATAGTCGCCAATTACGTTCCTGTACAGTTCATAAGAAAACTTATCATGTCCTGCTTCAACCGGCGTGTGTGTTGTAAACACACACAACTCTTTAACGGCTTCAAAGTCCCACATAAATGACTCATCCCACACATCCTTTAAATCGTTTTTCAATTGATGTAAAAGCTCAAGTGTTAAGAATGCCGCATGCCCTTCATTCATATGATACTTCTTTATTTGAAACCCAAGCATCTTTAACATCTTAACTCCACCAATCCCGAGGACCACCTCCTGCTTTATCCTGTAACTGTCTTCGCCTCCATAGAGATGGTCTGTTAACATTCTGTCTTCTTCGCTGTTTTCTGGTAAATTAGTATCAAGAAATATTACAGGAACTTCACCACCTTTGGGGCTTTTAACAAAATAAACCCACGCCTGGATATGTACGGTCCTGCCTTCAATTATGACATTTACCTTTTTAGGTACAGTAGTCATGGTATCTGAAGGTTTCCATATTACGGGTAACTCTATCTGTCGGCCCTGATCATCCATATCCTGTTTAAAGTATCCTTTATGGTAGATTAATGTTACTGCAACAAGAGGAAGATTTAAATCAGCACCTGATTTAATAGTGTCTCCGGCAAGTATACCCAATCCACCACTGAATGTTGGTATATCATCCCTAAGCCCAATTTCCATAGAGAAATAGGCAATCTTAGATCCATTCGTCTGTTTTTCTGTTATTGACATGTAATTATCCCTTCATTGTGCGCCCGCCTGTATGCAGCAACCATGCTGTTAACTTCTAATCTTTTAATTCAGTGCTAACGGTAAAAAACTGTTCCTGACAGCCTCTGTGCGGTGCAATGTTTGTCTGTTTATATCTGTATGTAAAATTATCCTCTTCCATAAATTTTTGTCATTTCAGACAGTTTTTTTGTTATTGCAGGAGATAATCTTTCTGGTGCAAGTCTCCATTCCCAATTACCATTAGAACTAGCAGGAAGGTTCGTCCTTGAGTCCTCTTCCAGACCAAGAAGATCTTGCATCGGTATTATAACCATATCTGCGACAGAACTCATAACAAGTTTTATAAGTTCCCAGTGTATTTGATCTTCTGAAACCTCGTGTCCAATATAATCAAAAATTCTTTTTCTGTCTTCAGCGCTGGTTTCATTATTGAACCAACCCCTGGCAGTATTATTATCATGTGTTCCGGTGTAAGCAACACCGTTTCTCGTATAATTGTGTGGTGTATAAGGGTTTGATGGCAGATCTTCTCCAAAGGCAAAAAGTAATACTTTCATCCCGGGAAACCCATATAGTTCCATAACCTCTCTTACGTCCGGAGTAATCACTCCAAGGTCTTCAGCAATTATAGGAAGATGGTCAAAATGATTTACAATAGTATTAAAAAAATCTCTGGCAGGTGCTTCTGCCCAATGTCCGTTAGTTGCAAACTCTTCACCTGCATGAATTTCCCAGTATCCGACAAATCCTCTAAAGTGATCAAGTCGAAACATATGAAAGAACCTGAGGTTATGTTCTATACGTTTTATCCACCATAAGTACCCTGTTTCTTTAAGAACAGCCCAGTCATAAACAGGATGTCCCCACAACTGACCTGTAGAGCTGAAATAATCCGGTGGAACACCGGCAACAAAAACAGGTTTTTTCTCGTCAGTTAACTTGAAGATTTCCGGGTTTGCCCATACATCAGCACTGTCATAATTAACGTAGATAGGCAAATCGCCAATTATGTGCACACCTTTATGGTCGCAATAATCTTTAAGAGAGTGCCACTGTTTAAAGAAAATATATTGAAGAAAATGTTCTTTCAATATATTTTCCTGTAATTTTTCTTTCCACTCTTTAAGCTCTTCATCTTTTCTGTCCCTGAGGTATTCAGGCCACTTGCTCCAATCAACATTGTTAAAATGTTTTTTTATGGAGACAAACAGACTATAGTCTTCAAGCCAATAGAGATTTTCATTACAAAACCTATTAAATTCATGATGTTCTGTAAGGCTGTCTTTGTTTTTTTCAAAAGCTTTCCTGAAAAGTTCTTCTTTATACTTTGTAACAGCATTATAATCAACACTCTCCCGGGAAAATGAAGGATGGCCTTCTATATCAGATTTCAAGAGAACCCCATCTTCTACCATTAGATCCGGACTTATCAGGATAGTATTCCCTGCATATGCTGAAAAACTGCTGTAAGGAGAGTTGCCATAGACAGCACATGTTTGATTTAACGGAAGTATCTGCCAGAAACTTTGATAGTTTTCTGCAAGGATATCTACAAACCAGTAAGCCTCTTTTCCAAAATCCCCAATGCCATAAGGTGATGGCAGGGATGTAATATGGAGAAGTATTCCGTTCCCTCTTCTTCCCACGTTTTCTCCTTAATGTATAAGTACTTAATAAGCAGGAGAAGCCATTCCTCCACTTATTGAGTACTTATATTAAATCTTTACATTCAAATAATATCCCAGTTTGAGAAAGTTTTCAACCCAACTCCCGGCAATGCTGTCACCTTTCTCCGCCTTATCTTCCATCGTACGGTAAGCTTCATTCCATAGAGAAAAGTACTTATTCTGGGCTTGCCAGAGATCAAGTGATAAAGATAAGGGTTTTACTATCTCTAAGGTTTTGTCTATCATTTCAAACAGTTGCGAATCTTCTGACTGTTTTTGGATTTTATCCATTATTGTGTTTAACCATGAACTCATCACATAACTAAGCGTGGTTGTATCAATCTGAATGTTCCACTTCTCTGCTTCATCAATTAGCCTTCCAAGGCTATCAACATCGAGAGTATCTTCTCTAAATAATTGCTGCATGTCCTCGTTCAGAATATATTCAGTCGCTACAAAAAAAGGCTTTGGAAGTTTTATATGTAAGCCATGAAAAGTATTCATTATCGCATAATTATTTTTATATATCTGGCGATAAGAGTTGGCAATTTCATCATATGTCAATCCGGATAATTGGTTCAGAATCTTTCTCTGCTCATCTTTGAAAAGATGCCATATTGAATAGATATTTCCTTTAAAATGTGTATCCATACACCTTATAGTTTCTGTAATACCGTTGTTAAATGCCTCTTTTATCTCATCCTGCATTATTGTAAATTCATTCTCTCCTGCAAATTCCCTTGCACCTCCATTGATATCGTGGTCTCCAAGATATAATACAGCAAAACAGATAGTTTTTTCTTCCAGAGTAATATCTGAGATGATCTCTGCTTTGCCTGTAACCAACCTTAGTTTGCCTGCCTCCATTCTGTTATACTTCTCACTCTTTGCGGTATAACAGAATATCTTCGAGTCTTCAGGGTATTCTTTGAAAACAGAGGATATACAATAATGAGTCCCTACCCTCAGGAGATTACTTCTGGCTGTTTCTACAAACGTGCTGAAAATTTCCATGGTGCTTTCTGGTGTATTGCTTTGTGCCTTACTGAGAAATTTCAAATATTCCTGATTAAGTGACAATTCCTGCAACTCTTCTGCATATTGAATAGTTTTTAATGCATATTTCATTATTTGTATGGGTTCAATTCCGGAAATATCATCAAAGAACCAGCCACAACTGGTATACATCAACATGGCGTTTCTCTGCATCTCAAGAAGTTTTAATGCTCTTACCATTTCACTCCTTGAGAGCTCCCTTGCAGCATGTTTTTTCAGGAAGGATTCAACATTATTACGAGACCGGTCAAGTATAACCTCAATATATTCATCCCTTACATTCCAGGGATCTTCAAAATATTTTGATGCTTCACTTCTGAAAACAGGAATAATCCTGTCTCTCAGCCAGTCCATAGCCACTCTTAATGGTTTTCTCCAGGCTTGATCCCATCCCGGATTTGATCCTGTGCTACAACCACAATTGTCTCTCCATCTCTCAACACCATGTACACAGCTCCATGATGAGTTGTCAATAATTTCAACTATGTGTGTTGGAGAGTGTTTGTCAAGGTACTCACCGTAGTTAGTGATCTTTGCAAGATTGCCGGATTCAATATGATACAGGCAATAAGAAAGCGCCATTTCGCCAAACCTGTGGTGGTGTCCAAACGTCTCCCCGTCTGTCGCAATATGAACAATTTGTGGATGATCATTAACGTCATTGAACGCAGAAAGTAATGTTTTGGCAAATCCTTCTCCGTCACTCAGCAATCCACCAAAAGATACTTCCTGTGCGATTTTACCATTATAGAAGAAGATATTGATGGATTGTCCTGATGGTAGATGGCAAAGATAATTCATCGTGGAATCAATTTTTTCATCGGTTGCATCAACCCAATTTCCTGTCTCACCTATTCTCTTTACTCTTCCTGCCTGTCTCTGGGCAATGACGGTAAACTTAATCCCCAGACTTACCAGCACTTCAAGGGTCTCTAAATCCACGGCAGTTTCCGGAAGCCACATTCCTTCGGGGTATCTGTTAAACCTTTTTTCAAAATCCTTTATTCCCCATATTACCTGCGTATACTTGTCCCTTTTATTTGCAAGGGGCATTATCATATGGTTATATGCCTGGGCTATTGCAGAACCGTGTCCGGAGAAGTTTTCCATGCTTAGCTTATCAGCATCAAGAATAGCCTGATAAACATCCGGCTTGTGCCTTTCCATCCATGACAATAGTGTTGGGCCAAAGTCAAAACTGATTTTAGCGTATGTATTCGTTATTCCTATTATTCTGTTCTCTGAGTCAAGAATACGTGAGGCTGTATTCGGGGCATAACACTCTGCTGTAATCTTTTCATTCCAATCATGATAGGGATATGCTGAATCCTGAACCTCGATCTCTTCAAGCCAGGGATTTTCTCTCGGTGGTTGGTAAAAGTGCCCATGTATACAAATATATTTATTCATGTTCAGTTTGTGTGTTTAAAGAATAAAATACCCAAAGGTGGTAATGTCAGGTTAAGTAAATGTGTTCTTCCATGTATAGGTACTGCGACGGCTTTAACTCCTCCCGAATTACCACAACCACTTCCGCCGTATATTTCCGCATCGCTGTTTAAAGCTTCCTTCCAAAAACCTCCCCGTGGAACACCTACATTGTAGTTGTGTCTTGGTACAGGGGTAGCATTACAAACGATAAGGACTACATCATCAGTGTTCTTACATTTTCTGATAAAGCTTATAATACTTTGTTCCCAATCATGGACGTCTATCCATTCAAATCCGTCTACTGAAAAATCTGACTCATACAACGCCGGTTCCTTCTTGTAAAAATGATTCAGGTCTTTTACCCAGTTTTGTATACCCTTATGAAGAGGATATTGTAAAACGAACCATTCTAAACCTTCATCGTGATTCCATTCCTTCCCTTGTGCAAATTCACATCCCATGAATAGAAGTTTTTTTCCCGGGTGGCCATACATATATCCAAATAGAATTCTAAGATTAGCATATTTCTGCCATTCATCACCCGGCATTTTTCCTATAAGAGAACCTTTGCCATGGACAACTTCGTCATGGGATAGGGGAAGAAGGAAATTTTCTGTGAATCCATACCATATACTGAAAGTAATTTCATCATGATGAGATTTCCTGTAAACAGGATCCTTTGAAAAGTACTTAAGCGTATCATGCATCCATCCCATATTCCATTTCATACCAAATCCAAGACCTCCTGCAGATGTTGGCCTTGATACCTTAGGCCACGCTGTTGATTCTTCTGCTATGGTCTGAACATCGGGACAAGAGACGTAAACAGCTTCATTTAATTCTTTTATAAAGTTTACGGCATCCAGGTCCTCATTACCTCCGTATTTGTTTGGTATCCACTCTCCTTCCTTTCTTGAATAGTCAAGGTAAAGCATGGAAGCCACTGCATCTACCCTTATCGCATCAATATGGTATTTTTCAAGCCAGAAGATTGCACTGCTTATAAGGAAAGCACGCACCTCATTTCTGCTATAGTTGAAAATATAACTTTTCCATTCAGGATGAAATCCTTTCTTCGGATCAGCATGTTCATAGAGATGGGTGCCGTCAAAATAGGCAAGACCGTGTTCATCAGAGGGAAAGTGTGATGGTACCCAATCCAGGATAACTCCAATCTCGTGTTGGTGGAGATAATCAATCAGGTACATGAAATCCTGAGGGGTCCCATACCTGCTTGTAGGAGCAAAATATCCTACGGTCTGGTAGCCCCATGAACCGTAAAAGGGATGTTCCGTAATTGGCAACAGTTCTACATGAGTAAACCCCATCTCCTTTACGTAATCTGCAAGTTCATGTGCTATTTCTCTATAGGTAAGAAATTCACTTTCTTTTTCGATTGCTCGTTTCCATGACCCTAGATGCACTTCATAAATGGAGAAAGGAACATTGAGAGAATTATATTTATTCCTGTTTGCTATCCATTCGCTATCATTCCATTGATAATGAAGTTCCCATACGAGAGAGGCGGTTTTAGGAGATTGCTCCCAATAAAACGCAAATGGGTCACCTTTGTCAACTTTATAGTTGTTACATCTGGAATGTATGTGGTATTTATATATGTCTCCATTTTTAATACCGGGTATGAATCCCTCCCATACCCCGGAGCCGTCGCATCTTACCTTTAACGGGTGAGACTCTCGGTCCCATGTATTAAAATCTCCTGTTACGGAGACTCTTTCTGCATTGGGTGCCCACAAAACAAAAACAGCTCCGCTCTTATCATTATTGGTTATGATGTGCACACCAAGCTTGTCATATAGCCTGTGGTGGTTTCCTTCCTTGAAAAGATATATATCATGATCCGTAATAAAGTTAATATCGTGGATTACGCTTTCTGTTCGGTTTTCTCTATCTTTCATTTCTTAATGACATAATGTAAAAATCTTGATTTTTATAAAACTATTTTGCCCGAGTAATTACCTCGGCACCTTTTGTCCGGGGAAAGTCCTCGGCGTTTTCTGTCCGGGGATAACTGCCCGCCTGAGCGACATGTCGGGCAGGCAACCAAGATTTGGTTTTTTAAAAAGCCAGGAACCAAGCCGATTTTAATATATTTAGTAATGCGCACATTATACATAAATACGGGAATTCTTGGATATTAAAATCTGGAAAACAATTGTCGCTTTGAAATCCACTTGAAATGCATTATACTACCAAGTCAAAATCTTTTGACTTATCTATAGAAGATGTCAAATAAAAATGTGTATGTTAATAATTGAGATACATTCAGACAAAATACATTGATTTGTTGAGAATAGAATTTTCATCAGTTTCGGAGAAATAAATGCCAGAATTAAGAAGGGAGCCTATTTCCGGCCGTTGGGTAATTGTAGCTACTGAAAGAGCTACAAGGCCTACTGATTTCAAGACCAACCCACAAATAATAAAAAGCAGTTTCTGCCCTTTCTGCGAAGGTAACGAAGACAAGACACCACCTGAAATTCTAGCGTATAGAGATAATGGTGCAATGCCAAACACCAGTGGTTGGAGGGTAAGGGTTGTCCCTAATAAGTTTCCTGCGTTACAGATAGAAGGTGATCAAAATAAGCGAGGAGAAGGTATCTACGATATGATGAGTGGTATTGGTGCTCATGAAGTCATCATAGAAAGCCCCAGGCATATTCAGTCCCTAACATCACTTGATAATGGAAATGTCGAAGAGGTCTTATTGTGCTACAGAGATCGACTAATTGATTTAAAGAATGACAAAAGGTTTGTTTATGGATTGTTATTTAAAAATGTCGGTGCTTCTGCAGGTGCTTCACTTGATCACACTCATTCACAACTGATTGTGACACCGATTGTCCCGCAACTGGTAGCAAATGAGATGGCAAATGCCAAGACATTTTATCAACAGAGAGAAAGATGTCTCTTTTGTGACATGATACAGCAGGAAATAGACACAAACAGTAGACTCGTTATCTCAACAGATAATTTTGTTGCCTTTGCTCCTTTTGCTTCCAGATTTCCTTTTGAGATCTGGATTCTTCCCAAAAAACACGAAAGCCATTTTGAAAACTTACAGAAATTCGAGTTAGATGAACTGGCGAAAGTCTTAAAGGATGCGCTTACCAGATTAGAAACCGCTTTAGACCTTCCTCCATACAATTATATCATCCATAGCGCTCCATTTAATATAAACGGATCAGATAGTTTCCATTGGCACATAGAAATAATACCCAGGCTTACAAATATAGCAGGTTTTGAATGGGGCACAGGGTTTTATATTAACCCAATGCCTCCTGAACAGGCTGCTGAAACCTTGAGAAATGCAATCCCATAACCATGAATAACGATCCATCAAGAAATAATTCCGAGACAACAATAACCAGGATAAGAAATATTCTCCGCGAGTACAGAGGAATGCCCCTGGATGAAAACCTCTCAAAAAAGATTGAGGAGGTATGTCTTGATTTAAGAGTAGATTCCGCTCAGCAAGATGCTGAAATTACAGAGGATCTCGGAGGTGTTGAACTCCCTAAGGTGTCAAGCGGTTTAAAGGAACGGAGGAAATTAGAGAGAAGAAATAAGGATAAGATAATTGACGTTATTGGTGTCGGCTTATGCTTGCTTAATAAAGAGCTGAAAATTACATGGGCCAACAAGACCTTCTACGATTGGTTGAATTTGAAGGATTCACCTTTAGGTAAATACTGCCACGATGTATATCATTGTGATGAAATCGGGACTGATAGTTGTCCGGCAGCAAGTGTCTTCAATGGAAAAGCGGGTGGTATAATTGAGACCTGGATTGAATCTGGAAGTATGAAAAAAATGTGTGTGCAACATGTGGCCATACCTATCCACAATAGAGATGGAAATATTAATAGTGTTTTGATACTTACCATAGATTCTACTGAGAGTGAAAAGACCGTACATAAGCTTTTGTTATTGCAGAAGCTTGGTGAAGCAATGCAGGGGACTCTGCATCTTGACAAACTACTTCACTTGATTTTGACATGCGTGACTTCCGGTTACGCATTTGGGTTTAATCGTGCTATGCTCTTTTTGGTTAATAAAAAACACAATGTCTTGAATGGTAAATTGGCGGTAGGGCCATCTTCTCTTGAAGAAGCAAACCAAACCTGGAAGGAGTTGTCAAGTAAACATAGCTCTCTAAAAGATATATTTAAAGAATTAGATTTCAGCCATAATATAGACACTCCTTTTAATACTATGGCAAAACTTATGGTGTATTCATTGTCAGATACGAGGGAAGTTGTCATATTCTGCGCAAAAGAAAAGAAACCCATAATCATTAAAGATGCCGTTAATGATCCACGGGTAACACAGGAATTCAGAAAGGCTCTGGGAGTTAATGAATTTGTTTGCGTGCCTCTTATCGCAAAGAATGAAACTATTGGTGTTATTGTCGCAGATAACATCTATACAGGAGAACCAATATCTGACGACCGTGTCAGCATATTAACAATGTTTGTCAATCAGGCTGCATTGGCAATTGAAAATGCAGAAACATACAAAAGGCTGGAAGACAAAATTAATCAACTTACAGAAGCACAGCGGAGACTTATAAGTTCAGAAAGACTGGCTGCTATCGGTTCTATGTCATCATATGTAGCCCATGAGATAAGAAACCCACTGGTAACTATCGGCGGGTTTGCCAAAGCACTCTCCCGTTTTACCTTTACAGATTCAAAAATCGAAGCTAACATTAACATTATCATCGAAGAAGTAAAGCGTTTAGAAAAAATACTAAATAACATTACCGATTTTGGTAAACCTTCTAAGCCGGAAAAGGTTGATACACAAGTATGCGAAATTATGGTAAATACATGCATATTAATGGAAAACTACTTCCAGGAAAAGAACATAAATGTACGTAAAGAATTTGAAGCAGATGTACCCGATATCTCTGGTGATCCTACACAAATAAAACAAGTTTTTCTTAATATGCTGATGAATGCTGTAGAGGCGATGCCTGATGGTGGTGATCTGGATATAAAAATAAGACGTGCAATGACATCAATTGAAATAGACATAGTTGATAATGGTAAGAGTATACCAAAGGAAGTATTACAAAATATTTTCGATCCCTTCTTTACAACAAAACCTAACGGCACGGGTGTGGGCCTGTCTATAAGTCTGAAAATTATCGAAGACCATGGTGGCAACATTGATGTCAAAAGCATATCGGGTGAGGGGACAACTATGACAATGACACTACCGGTTATATCGAGGAAAGGAGTTTGTAGTAATGACGACTATCCTTCTCGTTGAAGATGACAAGAATCAACGCTTACTCTATGAACAAGAATTAAAACATGACGGCTATGACGTTGTAACGGCATCTGATGGTAAAGAAGCTCTTGAAAAAGTTCAGAAACAACTACCGGATATTGTTATAATGGATATAAACATGCCTAAGATGGATGGTATTGAGGCAATGGGCAGGATTTTAAGTAAAAACAAGGCTATTCCTGTTATTATTAACACCGCTTATACAAATTATAAAGACAGTTTTATGTCATGGGTGGCAGATGCCTATGTAGTCAAATCTTCAGAGCTGTCAGAATTAAAAGGTAAAATCAAAGAAGTATTGGCAAATAAAGCCAAGGACTCATAGGGTAAAGAAAATAGGTTCTCATTATAGAGAATATTCAAGGTTTAAATCTATAATCTAAATTAATAAAATTTAATATTAGAGTTAAAAACATGTCTTTAAGTAATATACAAACATACGACAAAATACTTACTATAATTCTGGCAGGTGGTCAGGGAGAGAGGCTGTATCCGCTGACGAAAGACAGGGCAAAGCCAGCGGTACCTTTTGGAGGCATATACAGAATAATAGACTTTACGTTAAGTAATTGTCTGAATTCAGGATTACGCAAAATAGTAGTTTTAACGCAATACAAATCCTTTTCTTTAGATAGGCATTTGAGGCTTGGATGGAATGTTTTTAATAATGAATTAAATGAATATATTGAACAGATACCTCCTCAGCAGAGGATCAGTGATCAGTGGTATCAGGGGACTGCAGATGCAGTTTACCAGAACATATATACACTTGAGAAAGAACAGCCAGAAATGGTTTTGATACTTTCCGGAGACCATATTTACAAGATGGATTATAGGAAGATGGCCCTCTTCCATCGGGAAAAGAAAGCCGATCTTACAATAGCATGTATGGATGTTCCGCTAGATGAAGGGAAAAGATTTGGTATCATACAAACAAATGAAGACAATAGGATTATTGGATTTCATGAGAAACCTTCTGCACCAATCCCTTCTCCAAATAATCCGGAGGTGACATTCGCCTCTATGGGAATATATTTATTTAATACCAGGACTCTGGTTAAAGCGATAATAGGAGATGCTAAGCAAAATACAAACCATGATTTTGGGAAGAACATAATACCTGAAATGATACATTCTAAAAGGGTATACGCATACCCTTTTACCGATAAAAATAACAATGATTTAAGCTACTGGCGTGATATCGGTACTCTGGACGCTTATTGGAAGGCGAATATGGACCTCGTCCAAGAGTCACCAGCGTTTAATATTTACGATAAAGATTGGCCAATCCGCACTTATAAGGCACAATATCCACCGGCAAAAACAGTGTATCAAAAGGATTTGCCAGATGAACGGACAGATATGATTATAAATTCTATTGTTTCCGGAGGATGCATAATAAGCGGTGCAAAGGTAGAGGGATGTATTTTGTCACCTGACATCAGAGTAGATCCTCATTCTGAAATTTATGATTCAATCATAATGGAAAATGTCAGGATAGGTAGAAATGTAAAAATTAGAAAAGCCATAATAGATAAATCAGTAAACATTCCAGACAACATGAGTATTGGTTACGACAGGGAAGAAGACTCTAAACATTTTACGGTAACTGATAGCGGTATAGTGGTTGTACGCAAGGAAATGCATCTAATTTAGAAAAGCCTAGGAAGTGCTTTGTAATAAAAGTATATTCTAGCGCTGGAACCAATGAGTGAGAATGCTTAATTCGATGGATCCAACATGTTGAAAACTGGGAGGCTATCGGAAGGATCTAGGACAGTCTCTCCAGCGGGAGATATATGTTCAAACTCATCACGATCCGCTAACTCATCCATATACTCCCCGGACATTAATTTTCTCTAAACAACCCGTAATGCTATTGTGCAACAATATGATGCAGATAAAAAAATAGTATTTGTGGAAGTTGTAGAATTCAAAACTTACACATTTAGCGTGTCAACTACTCATGTGCTTCACTTGTTTGTGTGTCAGTAGTTAGATCCATTCTGTCCGGTACTAATATCCCACCTGAAACAATTAGTTTCATTCCCTCTTCAATACTCAGGTCAGTTTCTTCTATATCTTGCTCAGGAAGATAAATCAAGAAACCTGAAGTGGGATTAGGTGTTGTTGGGATAAATATACTGGATAGTACTGCTCCGTCTTTTGTCTTTAAGCCACCTGTGACAAATGCGAATGCCTTCATTCCAACTCTTGGATATTCAACTATAACTACACGTTTAAAAGATTGTGTAGTTGGAAGACTTATAATTTCAAGCAGTTTTTTTGACGATGTGTATACATTCTTTATAACAGGGACATTGTGCAATATCGATTCATAAAAACGTATGATAAACTTTCCAAGAAAGTTTGTAGCTACCACACCTATAAAATAAAGCGCTACAAATGTGAGTATAAACGCTACTGCAGTTATGATAAACTCATCAATCTTGCTATTTGGAGAAAACCCGAAAGAACCGACGGCTCTAACCACTACAGGAGAGAGGATTCCTCCAATCATGGTAAATAAGAATTTTATTACAAAAAATGTAACAAAGATTGGCAAAACAACAAGGAGGCCTGCAATCATTTTCCTTCTGGTGCTCTTCTTAAAACCAACAGTGTAAAGCTTTCCTGACTTCATTTTTGATTTCATAAATAGATAACCTTAAAATAGTTTGGCGAGGAAATTCAAAGTTAAGATATTTCCTCCCCGCTTGCCGAACGGGAATGTCGTTCTGGATATAGCGAAGCGGAATGAAGAATCTAGCTTGATAAATCAAATTAAAAAAAGGTGCCAGATCGCTACCATTATACCTGCAAGAATAAAATTAAAATCGGTAATAATTTCACAGGCTAGATCACTGGGTATAAGGCGCTTGTGATAGAGATACAAATACCCGCATGCGTACGCAACACATGGAAGGAGATAATAGGAAAATCCGGAAGTCCAGCCAATTTTAGGGCTGGCAATTAATAGTATTGTCAGTAATATTGATATCACAACGAGCATTGCCTTAGTATTGGTTTTTCCTATTGCTATCGGTATTGTTTCCTTACCAACTATTCGGTCACCTTGAACGTCCCTTACATCAAGCAATACTGTCCTTACAAAAACCATACTGAAAGTAAACGCCAGTACAACAGGAAGCGATGGCAAAGATGATTCCGGTGATCCTAAGAACGGAATTAAACCTGTACTAACAGCCCAGGCTATACTTATAAACACCTCTTTCGAACCAGGGATTTGTGCTAAACTTCGATACCTGATAATGCTGGTAAGCTTCTTTGGAATTATATAGACCCGGTACGCTATTCCGAATAAGGATGCAAAAAATACACAGAAAAATGCATCTATGTTAACCGTATACGCCAAAACTGAAGATAAGATAGCTGCTACAATGCCGAGAATTTTGAAAACACCTTGATGTCTTTCGTATAATTTTGCTCTGGATGGTTCACTCAAGGCTGCAGCCTCTTTATTGGCAAAATAGTTTAAAACATACATTGAAAACAAAAATAGTGTTGCAATTGTACAGAATTTAATCCTGGGATTTATACCAAGTAGGACGGAGCTTGAGTAGCTGAAACTTGCTGCTCCAATTCCAATATACATGAAACTGCCTATTAAGATTGTAATCGCTTTTTCAGTAAACAATTGCATCTTTTTGATTTTTTTACCTTGATAATTCTGTACTTTGTCGACAACCCTCTGGAGTAGCCAGTTAGGGGTTGAAGCGCCGGCTGTTACACCAATTACACCATAATCTGCAAGCTTCTTTAAATTCAGTTCCTGTTCAGTCTCTACGAGGAATGTTGGCATACCTCTCTTTTCAGAAATTTGAACAAGTCTGTTTGTATTTGCACTGCCTCTTCCACCAACCACAACTATTGCATCAACCTCTTCGCTTAGGCTGATTACCTCCTCCTGTCGCCTTGATGTAGAGCTGCATATTGTGTCAAATACCCTGTGATTTTCATATCTCTGTTTTAGTTTCTCTGCTATTGCTGCAAAAGTATTCATGTCCTGAGTAGTCTGGGCAACAATACAAATTTTTTCCATATCAGGCAATTCTGATACTTCCTCAGGAGAAGAGATTACATATCCATTTCCATCAGTATACCCAAGTAATCCAACTACTTCAGCATGCCCTTCATCACCCACTATTATGGTAGAATATCCTTCCTTTGTGTTTTCTTCGATAATTGATTGTACCCGTTTAACGCGAGGACAAGTTGCATCACTGATCTCAGCGCCTGATGCTTCTAGCTCCTGTCTTCTCTTGGGTGTAATACCATGAGCCCTGATGACTACCGTGCTATTTGACAAATCCGTGTCTTCCTTGAGAGCTCTGATTCCCTGCTTTTCCAGCTTTTCCAGTACCTGGGGATTATGTATCAACGGTCCTTCTGTATAGACAGTGCTATCATCGCTTCCAACTTTATTAGCGGCATCCAATGCGTTGTCCATTGCCTTACGTACACCCATACAAAAGCCAGCTTTTTTCGCTACTATAACTCGCATTTTTTATCTATTTTTTGTTTATATAATTGAGTGATTGTCTGGCAGTTCATGCCAAACTGTATGCTCTGGCAGACCTTACCCACCTTAACCACGTTACCATGAAAGTGATTTTATCAACATGCAATTTTCTTGTCAAAGAAATTCAGATTTGATAGAATTGTCCTGACATCAAGTATTTAGCAGTGAGAATTTGATTGTCACCGTTGAGGTTGAGGTGGTCGTGTATACAATAACGGCAAAGCTGATATTTTCAAGAAATTGACAATAAAATATAAGGAATATCAAAAATGGACTTTTATGAAACCATAAATTTAAGAAGAAGCATAAGGGCGTATAAAAAGGATCCGGTGGAAAACGATAAACTTGATAGAATTCTTAACGCTGCACGGCTTGCACCAACGGCTGCCAATAGGCAGCCATTTTCGCTTATCGTAGTTAAAAATGAACAGGTTAAATACAAATTAAAAGATGCTTATTCACAGGAATGGTTTTATACAGCACCGGTAATTATATGTGC
>Ga0008649_10001284_pt1 | contig 20079 bp, 10 predicted proteins | sample SaaInlV_130m_DNA_2_FD_66601 | JGI IMG/M metagenome (GOLD analysis project Ga0008649, IMG submission 66601) | Marine microbial communities from expanding oxygen minimum zones in the Saanich Inlet - SI037_S2LV_130m_DNA | ecosystem: Environmental > Aquatic > Marine > Intertidal zone ... | reverse complement strand
GACCAACAGTATTACATCTCAATGCATGATAACCTACACCAACATTATATTGACCTGTGGTATTTGCTCTTAAAGCACTACTACCAAAAGCAACATTATATTGGCCTGTTGTGTTAGCGTTTAAAGAATAGTAACCTACTGCTGTATTGTTACCACCTGTTGTGTTATATTGTAAACTAGAAGTACCAATACCAATATTATTATTTCCTATAGTATTTAATCTTAAAGCACTACTACCAAAAGCAACATTATATTGGCCTGTTGTGTTAGCGTTTAAAGAATAATAACCTATAGTAGAATTATGATTACCCGTTGTGTTAGAATATAAAGAATTATTACCTATTGCTGTGTTAAATTGACCTGTTGTGTTAGATTGTAGAGCAGACTTACCTATCGCTGTGTTATCAACACCAGTTGTGTTAGCTTTAAGAGAATCAAAACCTACTGCTGTGTTACATTTACCTGTAGTATTTTGATTAAGAGCATGATAACCTACTGCTGTGTTATTTTCACCTGTTGTGTTATCAATAAGAGCTGCAGCACCTATCGCTGTGTTACGAGTACCTGCTGTGTTAAGATTAAGAGCAGCATAACCTACTGCTACGTTACAAACACCTATTGTGTTAGAACGAAGAGCACAATGACCTATCGCTGTGTTACGAACACCTGTGGTGTTAGCAGTAAGAGCCAAAGCACCTAAAGCTGTATTATTAATACCTGTTGTGTTAGTACAAAGAGCCATATGACCTATTGCTACATTATCAATACCTATTGTGTTAGCTTTAAGAGAATCAAAACCAATTGCTACGTTACATTTACCTGTTGTGTTAGTATAAAGAGCATAAGTACCCATTGCTACGTTATAGTTACCTGTTGTGTTAGATTTAAGAGCTTCAAAACCCAGCGCTGTGTTATTAGAACCTATTGTGTTAGCATTAAGAGCACAAGTACCTATCGCTGTGTTTTGAATACCTGTGGTATTTTTACAAAGAGCACTATAACCTAAAACAGCATTATGAGCACCTGTTGTGTTACAATACATAGCATAAGCACCTACAGCTGTATTCCTAGAACCGATTGTATTATATTCTAATGTCCTATAACCTAAAGCAGCATTTTCAATACCTATTGTGTTAGTATAAAGAGCACAAGTTCCTATTGCTACGTTTTGAATACCTGTGGTATTTTTACAAAGGGAAAAACTACCTACTGCTGTATTAAATATACCTGTTGTATTGGTATATAATGCTTGATAACCTAATGCTGTGTTTTGAGTACCTGTTGTATTGGTATATAATGCCTGATATCCATGAGCTGTGTTATAAGAACCAGCAGCTGAATTTGTATTCTTCATGGCTTGATAACCTATAGCAGTATTATATAATCCTACATCATTGGCACACATTGCTTCATATCCAATAGCAATTGTACCGTCTTTGGTATAAACACGAGCTGCACATTTTCCTATAACAACGTTACATCCACCTGTAGTATTCTGCATAAGTGATTGAGAACCTAATGTTGTATTATATCTACCTGTTGTGTTGCACTGTGAAGATGCATTACCTACTGCTGTATTAAATATACCTGTTGTGTTTGCATACAAAGAAGAGTTACCTACTGCTGTATTACAACCACCTGTAGTATTGTTTAACAAAGCTTTTCTACCTATTGCTGTGTTAAAACCACCTATTGTATTAACACGTAAAGCACATAGTCCAACTGATACGTTATCTCGTCCTGAAGTATTTGAATATAAAGAAAAAAGACCAACTGCTGTATTATTTTGTCCTGTAGTGTTTAGAGCTAGTGCAGATGAACCAATTGATGTATTAAAGTTACCTGTTGTATTTACTTGTAACGCTGAATTTCCTATAGCAACGTTATTACAACCAATTGTATTTAACATTAAAGCTTGTCTGCCTAGACCTGTGTTATATGAACCTGTTAAGTTAGAAGTCATAGAACAATGACCTACTGCTACGTTACATGTACCGGTTGTGTTTTTACATAATGCTTCATATCCAATAGCAATATTAGATGATGCTGTTGTATTAGAGTATAAAGCACGATAACCAACACCAACATTAAATTGACCTGTTGTATTATTTCTTAAACTATCTAGCCCTATAGCAATATTATAAGAACCTGTTGTATTAGCTCCTAAACTATAAAGACCAAGCGCTACGTTTCTAATTCCAATAGTGTTTGTTTCCATAGCGCTTTCACCTAATGCTACATTTTGAGAACCAGTAGTGTTAAGTTCTAAAGCGGATGGACCAATTGCTACATTGTTTTTTCCAGAAGTGTTATTCCTTAAAGCAAATGTTCCAACGGCTACATTACTAAAACCTGTTGTGTTAGAATATAAAGAATTATTACCTATTGCTACGTTTTTTTGCCCGGTAGTGTTTTGTCTTAAACTTTCGAAACCCATTCCAACATTATATTGACCAATGGTATTAGCGTACATTGATTGATAACCAATGGCCGTATTTTTTTCTCCAGTTGTATTGGTATATAATGCCTGATATCCATGAGCAGTATTGTAAGAGCCAGCGTCTGAAATATTAGCTGTTAATGCTTGATGACCAACAGCAGTGTTATAGCAACCTGAAACATTGGCCTTTAATGTTTCATAACCAATGGCAATATTTCCTAAACCTTGATTGTTATTAATTAGTGCTGATTGACCATAAAATACTTGGTAACCTCTATTACCTATTCTATGATATACTGTTCCATCTGTTATTTGAATTTCACCATTTTCTATGTGTAATTTTGATGATGGAGATTCAGTTCCAATACCTAGTCTTCCACTTGTTGTTAAATATGCAGCACCACTTCCATTAACTATAAATCTCAAATCGTGATTTGAACATGTGCCTATAACACCTTTAGCAGCTTGTGCTTGAAGAAACATACATGCTCCAGCATTTCTAGTAATCTCAAATTGAGCATTTCCAGTACTACAAACATGTAATAAGTTTTCGGGACTTGTTGTACCTACACCAACTCTATTATTTGTAGAGTCAACATATAAAGTATTTGTATTTACTGTTAAACCATCAGATACTAAAGCGCCTGATGTGTCGATTGAAATATTATTAGCAAGATGAGCAGTATCAATACTACCATCAACATATTGTGCTGAGTCAATTGAATTAGCTGCCATCTTAGCAGCTGTTAAGACGCCATCAGCGATCTCAATTGCTTCTATCTTTGAATTTCCTGAAATTAAATCTGCTAAATTTCGTGCCTTTGACATTGTTTCCTATTTTTTATTTTTACCATAACGATCAACATACTCTTCAAAATATTGCTTAAAGTTACCAGTAAAAACTTTAGAACCAATGTGGCCACAAGTCATACTAATATTCACCCAAGTTGTTCCTCCCAAACTCTTCCATTTATTACAAAACGCAGTGTCTTCACTATATAATTCTCCCTCATCATCAATACCGATATCAAAAACCATTCGGCTATCTCTCTCACCATTCTTATAGGGTTTACTAATATCCCATACTTTAGTAAAAGCATTCTTTGTTATTTTAGTAAACGCCATTCCAGTACCAGCAACTTCCATAACATCTTGATTACTAGATAAACGTTTAGCATTTTCAAAGTCAGATTTAATTTTTATTGCAAAGCTTATTTCATTATCACTTTTTTTTCTAGCAGTTCCACTTATAACATCTACAGGAGTTTGTATTAAATCATACATCCATTGTGGATCCCATGTCATATCACTGTCTATAAAAAATAAATAATCATAATCTTGTTCAATTGCAATTTTTATCAAATCATTACGAGCTCTTTGAACTAAACTATCATATGACATAAAAACAGGATGTACGTCAAACTGTTTTGTCTTCATATAACTAATAGTTTCCATCAACGCTTGTACATAATATACTTCTAGTCTGCCATCGTGAGCAGGCGTTCCAACTAATACTTTTTTCATAATATACCTTCTTGTACTATTTATAAGTCTGTTTACTACAAAAATTACTCTTTGGCACAAGCAATTTCTTTCTCTTTTGGGAAATTATATAGGTTTTCAAAGCTATCAAAAACTGTTTCAGGACTAACTAATACATTTCTTGGATCATTAGCATCAAATTTACTATCATTCCACTTCTTACCCATATGATAATGTAAGTTGGTGTTATGAGTATATCCATATTGTATCCATTTAGTACTACCCCATATAACCGTTCCTCTTTTTTTAACAGAGGGAGAAAAATGTTGCAAACAAGAATCAATTGCAATATATGTTTTAGCATCTTTTAAAAGCTCATGTAAAGCTGACCAATGTAAATCACATTTAATTGCTCCTTCATAACCAGGCTCGTTAGGTAAAGTACAATCAATAATTGTTAATTTAGGATACTTTTCTCTGATTAAATTAATAACTGATTGGGCTAAATATTGTGGATATATTCTACCAGGATTACCATTAATGTATTGTGTATTTGGAGCACCTCCTGTCCAAGCACTTTGGCCTCCTGTAAATTGTACCAATATGTAATCTTTATTTACTTTCTTTTCTTCTTTCCATTTATCAACAATTGGTTTTAATTGTTCAGTAAACATCTTAGGAACCATACTTGTATCAAATTTAACATCATGTAAATTTGAGTAAGCTTCTATTAAGTGTTGATTACCAAATTGAAAATTAGATTTATAAGGTTCTGAGTAATAGATATTACTAGAAGCCATAATACGTTTGTCTGATAACGGTAAAGTTTGTTCGAATGCAAGTTTTACGTTAGGGTTATTTGCGAAGCATGAAATATACGGTGTGTATACTTGAATGCCTGAGTTTGCTTTTTTTGCTAGTTTGTCAACAAGAGCTGTAAATGCTGTACATTTTCCTACACCACCTTCGACAATATATGTGTTTAATTCCATAATTTCTCCATGATTTAATTTATACTTTTATTTATACTAGTTTTAAATGTCTTATTACCAGTTCTTGTTGTTGTTAATCATTATGTTGTAGTTGTATAAGTGAAGTTAAAGTAAAAATTAGATGTATTAGTAGCATTACTTGTATTAAGCTCTGCTTCAACAGCATTATCTGTTGTTTTGTTAATATAAAAATTACTTCCAGATGCTAATATTCCATTAAAACCTACAACACCTGTAGCAAAATCTACATTACCTAGAACAATACTACCTAAATTTTTTTCTACTGCATTTGAAAGTGGTGCAAATGGTAAACCTGATACTCTAATTACCCCAGTAAAAGAACCTTTATTACTCAATCTAATTTCACCTGTTGCAAAAACTTTATTACCTACTTTTGTGTATCTACCTGTTTGTGTATTATATGCTACTGAACCAGCCGAACCAGTTGTACCTCCATAAGTAGGTGTCCAAGTTCCTTCTTCATAATCGTCTAAAACATTTGAAGCTGTGGTTGCAGTTCCTACTCCAAGAGCAATACCAGAAGGTACAGATACAACTCCATTGTCATTAATACGCATTCTATCAGTAAAAGTTTGTTGAGCATTAGCCGAAACTGAAGGGGCAGTAGCAAAGTCAATACGACCACTTGTTAATAAAACTCTTGATGCTTTTTGTGTTGCAGTAGCATAATTATTATTACCACTTCCAATATAACTATTATTAAGAAGCATAGTAGCTGGGCCACTACCTCCACTATCTACTAAAGCACCACCAGTACTTACAAAAAATTGTTTGTAAGATGAACTACTTGCACCACTAGGTATTGTAGTACCCAATCCAAGATTTCCTGATGTATCTACAGCTAATCTTTGTGCTGAAGCTGAATAATCATATAAACCTAATTTTCCATCCGTTCCTGCAAAGAAACCATATTTACGACCACCACCAGTATTTTCTAATAATAATCTAGCAGATCCATCATGTGAAATTTGTAAACTTCTTGCTGTACCACCTGTTACAGAATTAGTTCCAATTCCTACGTTACCTGAACTGTCACCAGTTATCCAAGTTGTAGTGTCTGTACCATCGTAACCAGCAATCTTTAATTGTCTGTTTCCTGTATTACTTTCAGGTTGTATTGTACCTATAATAACGTTACCAGCACCTGTTGTTAAATTACAACCAGCATTGTAACCTAAGTAAATATTGTATTTCGCTGCTTGTGTTCCTTGAAGTTTACCTGCGTTTGCACCTACAGCAGTATTATAATAATTTAAAGATGTATATAAAGCACATGTACCTACAGCAGTATTCCAAGCACCTCCAGCATTAGAAACTAATGCTTGATAACCCATAGCTACGTTATGACCACCAACAGTGTTATTTTGTAAAGCACTTTCACCTAAACTTGAATTTTTAGTTCCGTAAAGATTTAACATTCCTGCTCTAACACCAACTGCTGTATTAGAAATACCTGTTGTGTTATTACACAATGCACAAAAACCAACGGCAGTGTTACTTTGACCATATGTGTTATCTTCTAATGCTTTAAAACCAACGGCAGTGTTACTGTGACCTGTTGTGTTAGAAAATAAAGAACAACTACCTATCGCTGTGTTACAAGTACCTGTTGTGTTAGCACATAAAGCCCTAAAACCCATAGCAACATTATCAACACCTATTGTGTTAGTTTTTAAAGATTGATAACCTACACTTGTATTATAATTACCTGTTGTGTTAGCTTTTAGAGTTTCGGTACCTATTGCTGTGTTACTAATACCTGTTGTGTTAAGAAACATACTACCAAAACCTATAGCAACATTATAATCCACTAGACTACTAGACAAAGAAGCGTAACCTATTGATACATTACCATGACCTGCGGTACTAGCGTCTAATGCTAAACCTCCTAATACTGTATTTTCTTGTCCTGTAATGTTAGCTTTCATTGCACAAGCACCTATAGAAGTATTATATTTACCTACTGTGTTAGCACACAAAGTATTAACACCTAAAGATACGTTTTGAGCACCAGTTGTATTGTTAAGTAAACTATCTTTACCTACAGCTACATTTTGAATACCAATTGTGTTTAAAAGTAGGGCTGAACGTCCTAATGCAACATTAGAATGTCCTGTTGTGTTTGAGTATAAAGTACCATCACCAACAGCAGTATTGTACTCGCCTGTTGTATTCGATCTAAGGGACTGATAACCTACACTTGTATTATAATTACCTGTTGTATTACATTTTAGAGATTCGTTACCTACTGATGTGTTACGAATACCTATTGTGTTAGCTCTTAAACTATTAGATCCTATCGCTGTGTTACAAACACCTGTTGTGTTACTGACTAAAGAAAAATAACCAACAGCAGTATTATTAGATCCTGAGGTATTTGCTTGTAAAGCTATAAGTCCTAGGGCAGTATTATTATTACCTGTCGTATTACTAGCCAACGCTCTATATCCTAATCCTGTGTTACAAAGACCAAAAGTATTAGTAGTTAACGCTTGATAACCAACACCGGTGTTATAGAAACCAGTTGTGTTTGATGTTAATGATAAAGCTCCTATAGCAACGTTACATTTACCAGTGGTATTTGCTCTTAAAGCTGAACGACCAACAGATACATTTAAATTTCCTGTAGTATTGGCACACATTGCTCTACTTCCTATAGCAACGTTATCACAACCTACTGTATTACATGCCAGTGCCATAGTACCTACAGCAACATTTTGTTGAGCAGTTGTATTTTTAAATAAAGCTTGACAACCTATCGCAACATTATCAATACCTGTTGTATTTACTTGTAATACTTGATGACCTATACCTACGTTACTATTACCTTTAGTACAGCAAAGAGCCATGTAACCAATACCTACATTATTAATACCAGAAACATTACAACGTAAAGAATTATGTCCTATAGCAACGTTATTAACACCAGTTGTATTAGTACATAAAGAGTTAGTACCAATAGCTATTTGAGAACAACCATTAGTGTTACTCTTTAATGAATATGCACCTACAGCAACATTTTGTTGACCAGTAACATTACTAAACATACTATTTGAACCCACTGATACATTAGATAATCCTGTTGTGTTTTTACACAAACTAAAATGTCCTACGGCAGTGTTATCACTACCCGTTGTGTTTGAGTATAAAGTACCATTCCCAACTGCTGTGTTTCTGTCACCTGTTGTATTGGTATATAATGATGTAGTACCTAATGCAGTTATAGTACCTGTTGTATTACTAAAACCTGATTGAGACCCAACTGCTGTATTCCCTTGAGCTGTATTTTTACATAATGATTGAAATCCTAATGCAGTATTATAACTACCAACCGAACCACTAGCTGCTAATGATTGTCTTCCCATAACAACGTTATTACTACTAGTAGCGTTTGGCATAGCACATCTACCTACAACAGTATTATTTTGACCTTGAGCATTTTCCATAGCACATGCTCCAATGGCAACATTACTACCAGTGTTTGTGCCTGTCAAAGATTTTAATGCTTGATTACCTATAGCAACGTTATCAGTAGCTGAAACATTAGCAAATAAAGTACAAGAACCAAGAGCTACGTTTTGTCCACCTGTAGTATTACATTTTAAAGCTCTGAAACCTAATGCAATATTATTATTACCTGTTGTATTACTAAATAAAGTTTCAAAACCAATTGATGAATTGTAATTAGCTGTAGTGCTTGCATACAAAGCTCTATAACCCAAAGCATTATTAAATTGGCCTATCGTATTACTTCTTAAAGCTTCATAACCAACAGCAACATTATTAGCACCCGTTGTGTTATCATACATAGATTCTTGACCAAGACTAACATTGTAACTACCTGTAGTGTTACTATATAATGTTCTACGTCCAATTGCTAAGTTTCTTACTCCAACTGTGTTTGTATAAAGAGTTTCAACACCTATGGCAACGTTGAGAGCTCCTGTTGTGTTTTTACATAATGTTTGATAACCTACAGCAACGTTAAAACTACCTGTGGTATTTCCTCGTAAAGATTCTCTACCTAAAGCAACGTTTCTACAACCTGTTGTGATACCACATGAAGAATTTAAACCTAAAGCAACGTTATCACATCCAGTTGTAACACACATCATAGCATTTACTCCTAATGCTACGTTACCATTTCCAGTTGAAAAACCTTTCATAGCAGAATGACCCATTGCTACGTTACTACCACCTGTTGATGTGCCGTTACTTAAACCAACACCTGAACTTTGACCTATAAAAACGTTTGAGCCGCCTTTATTATAAAATCCTGCTTGATAACCAATTGATATATTTGAAGTACCACCGTTATATTGATTTGCTTGATAACCAATGTTTACTGTTTGCCTTGAGAAGTTAGCGTTAGAACCAGCTTGTACACCTATCATTACGTTTTGACCACAATTAGCGGCTTCACTTCCTGCGGATTTTCCTGCACATAAACCAATAAAAACGTTATCTGAAGAACCAGCATGTATGGCTTCTCCAGCGGCATGTCCTAATGCAACATTACAAGTTCCCGTTACACTTAATCTTAAAGCATGATATCCAACAGCAACGTTACTACTGCAGGTACTTAAATTTAATGCTTTGTATCCGATAGCAACATTACAACTTCCAGAAACATTGGCTTCTAAATTGTAAGCACCTAGACCTACGTTGTAATTACCTGTTGTGTTAGCAGTTAATGAACAAGCGCCTATTGCTACGTTATCAGAACCAGTTGTGGTACTTTTTAAACTTTCAAAACCAATTGCTGTATTACGAGCAGCTGTTGTGGCAGCATTCAGAACCTGATAACCTATTGCTATATTTTTTTCTGCTGTTGAGGCAGTTCTCATATTAGAGTTACCGATAGCAATATTGTAACTACCTGTAACGCAACACATAGTACAAGAACCTAAAGCAAAATTATCTCTATATGTTGTACCATGATATAAAGTAGTAAAACCTATTGCAACATTATTAGCAGCTGTTGTAGCATTAAACATAGAACCATTACCAATGGCAACATTATAACTACCTGTTGTATTACCACATAAAGCATTTCCACCTATACCAATATTGTATTCAGATCCAGCATCAGCGCTTCTCATAACACTATTACCAATAGCAATATGACTTTTAGATTGTGATACCTGTTCTAATGCTTGATGACCAATAACAATATTGTCAGCACAACAAACATTGGCTGCCAATGCTCTATATCCTATGGCAATATTTCTATTACCTGTTGTATTACTAGCCATTGCTCTTGTACCAATTGCTGTGTTTGCAAAACCTGTCGAAGTAAGACAACCTGAATGATGACCTAAGAAAGTGTTTTGTTTACCTGTAGTAATACAGTGTCCAGTTTTATGTCCCATTACTACGTTTTCACAACCAGATGTAATACTTGATAAAGCAAGAACACCTACACCTACGTTACAAGTAGCAGTATCTAAAGTACCAGTAGTATTAGTACCTACTAGAATTGAATCTACGAAATTAGTACCAGCTTGTTTAAAGTTAGCAGCATTTATTGTGCCACCGACTGTTAAATTATTATTAAGTGTTATGCCTGTATCTGGATTATGTGTAATAGTAGTATCTTGGTCGTTACCTAAATAAATTACTCCACCATCAGCTAAATATAAATCTGAAAATCCTGAAGAAGATGTTCCTAATACAGCACCATCATTTACATTTGGTTTAAATTCTGTTGTAGCCATATATGTACTTGAAACAATAAATGCTGATACGTTTAGTGTACCAGAAACGTCTAATGTTGTTCCTGGACTTGTTGTACCTATACCAACATTACCACCATTTATATAATTAATACCAACTGAATCCAGTCTATTTATTTCCACACCACCAGAGTACATTTGAAAAATTGATCTATCTAAATTTGCTCCTGATGTTGCTCTTGGTCCTAGTTTAATTAAGTCATAATCATTTGAGGATATTAAAACAGAGTTAGCATCACCACTAATAGTTAATGCTTGTGACGGACTTGTTGTACCTATACCAACTCTATTATTTGTAGAGTCAACATATAAAGTATTTGTATCTACTGTTAGATCGCCGGTTGTTGAAATATTTCCTGTAGTAGTAAGTACAATATCATTTGCTAAATTAGCACCTGTAAGGGTTGAGTTAAGTATATCGGATGATGTGATTGAGTTGTCTAGTATGCTTGATGAGATAATTGTATCTTCACCAATTACAGTTACTCTTACTGGAGGTTTACCAAGATATGACGCCATTCTATGCGATCTCCATTATACTTAAAGTTGTATCTACACTATTCGCTGTGTTAGATTTAACTTTTAAAATATCTGTGGTCTCCATGACATACTTATTTCCTGACATTATTTCTAAAGAAGCTTTAGCAGGAATTTCAGCATTTGTTACAACACTAACGTTATCACCGTCACCATTTTCTATATTAACTGTTACTTCAATATTTACCGCAGCAATATTTGAAAGAGTAAGACCTAAAACTATAGCAGTTGTAGTTGAAGGTGTAGTGTAAACAGTCTGAGAAGTATTAGCACCTGTACTTCCACCTGTTTTTGTTTTTAGTTTAAATGTATTTGCCATATATTATCCTAGTGCTATTGCTAAAGCAGTTGCCTCGTCAATATCATTAGAAGCTACTTGAACTATGTTGTTTGAAGAGTCTCTAACGTAAATTTTTTTATCAGTCGTATTTACAGCAACTTCTCCTACTACTATATCAGAAGTAGTTGGAACATTATTCGCTGATTCATTTTTTTTTAATTTTATAACTGTTGTCATAGTAAATTAGCTCCGTTAGGACTAACGTAACTGTTATGGATAAGTTCCGCCGTCAATAATTGTTACTGTTACCACACCTGTACTTACTGCAAAGTTATCAGTACTAAATGAAGCAACACCTTTATTTGACGAAGTTGCTAGTTCAGCTGCGATAGTTAATGTATCTCCCGATTGTGAAGTATCTATACCCTCACCACCTGTTACTGTTAATGTATCTCCAAAATCAATTGCTTGTGTACCTGTATCACCAGTAACTGTAACTGTACTGTTAGATAATGCTGTGTTAGCGATATTAGTTAGAGTATTGTCAGGACCATTAATTGTTTTATTAGTTAATGTCTGTGTACCTGTGTTTGTTGTAAAACTAGTAGGTAAAGTAATTGTTTTACCTGATAAATTTAATGTAGTAGCAAGTTTCCCAGCTGTAACAGCGAGATTATTAATTTTACCTGTTGTAACTCCAAGATCAGCTATTTGGTTAGTACCAACACCCGAAGCTTTAATTTGTAAAGCGTCACCTGATACTTCAATTGAACTATCATCAACTTCAACAGTTAAAGTATTACCACTTTTACTTAAAGCAGCACCAGCAGTAATTTGACCAGCGCCAGAGAATTGTGCAAATGCGATATTAGTAGTACCTAATGTAGGTGTACCATTGTGAGTAGCAACATAACCATTTTCAGCATTCGTTGTACCTTCTTCAACAAAGAAGAATGTTCCACCTGTTAATTCAGCAGCTGTGTCAGCGTCTGGACCTCTTGTTAATACAAAGACTGCACTAGCACTACCAGTTGTTGTAACTGTGTATATACCATTTTGAACAGCACTTGCTTGATTTTTAATTAAAACTCTATCACCACTTGTAAGTGTAACACCATCAATCGCTAAAGCACCATTGCCGTTAGCAGTGATTGTTCCATTACCATTATGATAAGTTGAAGTAGCAAGAGCAGCTGTTGTAGCAACTCTAACTGATTCTTTAACATCTAAACCATTCGCAACACTATCAACGTATGCTTTAGTAGCAGCGTCTTGTGATCCAGAGGGATCAGTTACGTTTGTAATTCTACTTGAGTCAACATCAACAACACCACTACCTTTTGGGCTAAGTTTTAAGTCAATGTTTGTATCGCCACCTGAAGTAGCAATCTTAACAGCGTTAGATGTAGCTGCGTTAGTAACTTCTAATTCATTAACAGCAGATGTTTCTGTTTGTAAAAGAATTAACTCATTACCATTAGCGTCAGCAATAAAACCACCGTCAACAAATTTAGGTGCTGTAAGTGTTTTACCGGATAATGTTTCTGTACCTGTTGTAGAAACTAAAGTTGCATCTGATACAGCAGTATTAAATTCTGCGAAAGTACCGTTTACAGTATTATCAGTTAAATCAATTGTTTTGCTACTTAAAGTTTGTATGTTATGTCTTGTTACAACCGTATTATCAATAGCAAATGTTACTGTGTTATTAGTAGCTATACTAGAGATACCATTTCCACCTGCTAATGTAAATGTTTCAGCATCTGTGATGGCAGTTGTACCTGTGTCACCTGCTATATCAACATCTACCGCAAGAACTTGTGCATCTATATAAGTTTTAACTGCTTTAGCTGAAGGAATTGTATCATCTGATCCAGAAACAGTTGATATATCTGTATCGATAACGCCTGAAGCAAAATCAGCTACTTCTAAATTTGTTATTGAGTTACCTGTTGCGTTAGCATCAAATGTTTTGTTTGTAAATACTGTTGTAGATGTAGCACTGGCTACGGTTACAAAACTTAAAACACCAGCAGCATCAGTTTGTATAACTTGATTGACACTTCCATAAGCGTCTGGTAATGTAAAAGTAATATTACTCGCTAAAGTATTAGGAGCTTTAATGGCAGCATAACTACTACCGTTGTTAGTACCTTCATTTAATTTTAAAGTACCCCCAATTGTTGTACTATTACCTATAAGAATTTCATCTATTGCTTTGTTAGTATCAACTATTAACGCTGATGAAGCAGTTAATGTACCATGTACGTGATCTAATTTATCTGTAAAATATTGTCCGCCAATTACTGAAATGACGTTTGCGTCTCCGTTACTATCAACTCCACCTTCTCCAACGAATAGTCTATCTCCTAGATTAGTTTGAGTACCTGTGGCATAAGTATATGCTAATTCTCCAAGTTTAAGGGTAGAGGGTGCTGTTGCTCCTGCGGATCGTTTAATCTGAATTATTGTTGCCATTTAATTTCTCTCTTGTTAAAATGATCCACCAGTTATTGTTAATGTTCCTGTGGCTGTTATTATTTCATTTTTTGTTATAAATTTATCTGATGCAGCATCATATTGTATCAAGGCACCGTCCACTAGGTCCGTGACATTCACGTCATTTAATTGTTTAAAAGTTTGAGAAATTACTGCACTAGGTACAGATATGGAAACCTGCTTAGGTCCAGATGAATCACTTGAATTTATTTGTGCTCTAAGGCTTGAATTACTTGAATTAATTTTTGCTGTAGCCATAAATCTCTCTCTTTTGTATAGTATATTTATAATAACTATTTATCAAAGATTAAGTGGCAACAGATGGACTAATTGTAATAATTCCTTCAATAACTCTAGTAACTGTACTATCAGAAGTCTTTAATATCTCTATATCATAGACATATCTAGCGGGTGCTTCAAGAGCATTTGTTTGATCTGCCGATAATCGGAGTGTAATTATACCAGTTGTCGGATCAGAATTAATTGTAGTTGTAAAAGATGTTCTAGTTGATGTACTAGAGTATCCCTTTGCTAGTTTAGCACTAGCAGTATATCCAGTTAAATCATAGACATCACCGCTACTTCCAATAACGGTAACATCAGTTGTGAAAGTGGTTCCCTGATCAATCCTTAGGTTTGCTGTCGCTGCCATTAAATTCTTCTAATCCTTTTTTAATCTTATCATTATAATGATTAGTTAGAACGTCAATTTTCTCTAGTTCCATTTCATGTCTTACTTTTGATTGTTGTATTTCTTGTCTAGCAACAAGACCATTTCTAATCACTAATGGTAGTGCATTTAAACTATATTCTTTTCCATCAATTGTTATCAAGTCAGTTATTGCTTCTTGTGTTGGTGCTACTGCATTTGGTGCCGTAGCTGTTGTTGGTTTTTTTACTTCTTCAGTCATAAATTACTCCTGTTTATTATTATATAGTTATTTATAAAGGTTTTTACGCCCCTGCTCCGTGGATAGTTTTAACGACAGTACCTGCCGAATTTAATATTTGTAAAGTAGAAAGAGTTTTCATTTGAACAGAACCAATAGAATCATCTGCCATCATAGCTTCTGAAACTACGTCTATTGAACCTGAAGAAACAATTGTACCGGTTTCATCTGGTATAGTTAGTACTCTATCTACTGTAGGATTAACAACTGTTAATGTTGTTTCACTAGTATTATTTGAAGACCCTTCGAAAATAATAGTTCCATTTGTTGTAATTTGTATACCTGAACTTGTAAGACCCGACATAGTTGTCGTTCCAAGTGTAGTTAATCCAGTTACGTTTAATGTACCTGTTGTTGTTAAGTTTTCATTACCGAAAGAAATAGCGCCACTTGAATCTGTTAATGAGCCATTCGCAAGTGTAACGTTACCAAAAGTATGTGATGTACCTGTAACACCTATACTATCTGTTAAATTTAATGTTAATGTATCTGTAGCTGAAACTACTGCAGTTATGTTTGATGAACTTGCTAAATTAAAAGTTTGACCGGCACCAATAAGTTGTGAAGTTGTACCATCATTAATATAAAACCCTTGAGCAGCTGCTACAACTCCAGCAAGTTCAATAACAGCACCTACAACGGTCGTAGAAGATAATCCTGCGCCAGCTAGTGTTGCTGCATCACCAAAATCTAGTGATGTCATATTATTAAACTCTGTTCTAAAAGTTTCTAATGTGTCTGTTAATGCTATTGTTCTAATTGCCATTTTACTTCTTCGTTATTCCTTTTAATAAAGACTTAATTTCTCTTAATTCTTCCTTTAAACTATTTATCTCTTTAACTGCATGTCTATAATCATCACCCTGTTTTTCTCTAGCTTTAACTCTTGCTAAATATACTGAATATTCACTTGTATTAGTATTAATGATAGCGTTTGAACTAACATCTCGTACTAAACTATTATATCCTTCTACTTTTACTCTTAACATACTAAATTGCCAGAGCAATTGCTCTGAAGTCTTTTAATCTCGCCGGAAAAGCGGAGTTAGTTCCATTAAACACAATTTTAATTTGGAATGAAGTAAAGTCTTGTGTATTTGAAACACTAAATTTGTGATCTTTAAAATTATTGTCTAGTGTAATATCTCCCGTAGATGGATCAACAGCAACATCTGAACTACCATCAGTATTAAATGGTGTAAATTCAATATCTTCAATTCTTCTAGTTTCGTCACCACCAGATAATCTATAAAATGCTTTAATAGAAGAAGTTGAACGTATGCTTGCAGCAACTCTTATATCTAAAGCAGTTGATGTATTTGCTAAAGCAATACTTTTTGTAATGTAAGCACCCTCTGAGGAACCACCTTCTATCGAAGTATCATCTTCATAGTCAACAGTGTTTGTAATTTTTACTACAACACTCGAACCACTTGCTGGTGCAACACCCATAGTTAGAGTTGTACCTGAAACTGTAAAGTCATCAACCGGTTGTAATTTTTCTCCATTTTTCTTCACTGATAATAAGTGAACACTAGTTGGAGTACCTGAAAGTGTGAATGTTGTATCTGAACCATCTCCTGTAAATGTGTTTGTAGAAGAAACTAAAGGATTGTTTAATCTATTAGTAATTACAAAAGCATTTAATCTCTTAACATCAATTACTGGTGATAAGTTAGCATTACTTGTTGTAATAGCTAAATTTTCAAATAAAGATTGAGAACTAGCCATTTCATTTGTTTCATTAATACCACTTGCAACCATTCGAGGTACACCAAAATAAATATTGTCACCATTTACTACTTGATGTATTGATGAAGCAGCTTGTAATACAAATGGAGTTTCTACGCCATTTACTGAACGACCTTTTGTTGTTCTTAATGTTGGCGATAAAGTTGTTCCTGGGTGTACTACAGTTCCTATTTGTAATTGAATTACATTGAATAATCTATTTTGAGTGGCAGAAACAGTTGAACCTCCAATATCACCTGAAGCATTTGCAGTACCTGTTGTAGTAATATCATAACTGTCTAAAGTTATGTTTGATATAGATGTGTAAGTTCCATTGATAGCTGAATGTGCGATACCGTTATATGTTCCAGATGCAATACCTGAAATAGTTACGTTATCTGTTGTAGAGTGGTGTCCATGATTTTTATGGAATACTCTAATTAAACCTGTTCCATTAAATGTTCTCATTGGATTGGTATCAAGTATTTTACTTGGTAGTAATTTATTTGCTAATGTGACAGTAGAAGTTGTATTAGTTGTAAATACAGCTTTCTTTAAATTAAATTTCAAGTCTTCCATTTGTTCGGGAGACCAAGTTCTATTATTTGCTGATTTAAAGAATACTCCAGTTGCCGGTTGTTTTGATACTGTTCTATTTGAAACTAAAGCAGTTTCTCCTAGTCTAGCAACATACGTTGTATAATCTTGTGAATCTGTATATAATACGATACAATACTCTATACCCTCATTTAGATATACAGGAGAGTTGAATGTAAATGTTGTTGCTACACTTCCATCTGTACTTGTATTTACTTCACTTGGATTTAAATATTTTTGAGAAAATGGTAAAATAGTTGAACCAGGATACCCATTAACCATATTTCTAATTTCTGCTCTTACTGGAATTGTAGTAGATTTTGTAGCAAAGTAAATATCTAAACTTGTAACAAATGTACCATCTACTGTATCAATAATAAATGATTGTGCCAATGGATCGCCTGGTTCACGATCTTGCTGTCGTTGTATTGTTTGGACAGTTCTATTAGCAACTCTACCTACTGTTCTAGTTTGAGATGTTGATACTCTAACAGTTCTAGCTTCTCTAGTAGAAACAATAACATCTCTAGTTGTTTCTTGTAAACCTCTAGCAACATAGTCAGCCTCTCCTGAGGTTGCTGCTGCTGTAACATCATTAGCATTTGTAGATGAACTTGTTAATCTGAATACTCTTTTTCCAGTACGCCATCTTGGGTTTGAATCTACTTTAGAATCAGGTATAGCGAATGTTCCTATAACCAAACCATTTGTATTTGTAATTAAATTTCCTCCAAGAGAACCTCCACTAGGAGTTACATAACTTGTTACGTCAATATTATCAAAGAACGGATAAACTTTTGTATTAGGTCTTAATCCTTGAGCAGTAAATGTAATATCTCTACTTCTAATAAAAGGTACAAAGTTAACAGCTATAACTCTATCACCTAAACTTTGAGTAACAGTTTTAGGAATAATATCAGTTCTAATTCCTGCTCTAGTCTGTACAACATCAACATTTGTTGTAGTTGTAATTGTGTTACCTGATTGTGAGCTTGAAGTTCTAGGATTACCTGACCATTGATCTTGCCATTCGTTCCATTCTGTACCAAAGGGTATTGATGTAGTAGTTGTATTATCTAAACCTAGCTCTCTTGCTAAGTTATCGAAAGTTCCATTTAAATTAACTACTAAATCTGGTGCTCTTTCGGTTTCTTTCCACTCATCTAACGGTGGATCTAATTCTATATTTCCAATCCAATTAAATATAAAGAATGGATTTAAATTTTCTGTTTTTGTAGCAAACGGCTGTTCAATAACTGAAGTTTCTGTATAAGGTAAAGTAATTAAGTCACCTGTTTTTTGGTAACCTGCGGCTGTTCTATCAGCATCTAAAATTGCTGTGCCGTCATTATCTACTTCTTCTAGTTCGATAACATCTTCATTAAACATTGTTCTTGCTTCACCACGTCCTCTATCAATAGATATTTTATAGTCATTATTTCCAACATCACCAATGTTATGTCCAGTGAAGTTATCAACAACAAACCCATTTTTAAATCTATCATAACCTTCAGCGTCTTGTATTTGTAAAGATTGAGCATCTGCTTCTAATAAAGATAATTGAGTATAATATTCAACATTTTGGATTCTTTTTTCTAAACGACCAATATCTCTCATTGTAAATCGTTTATTATCTTCTTGTTCAACAATTACATCATCAGTATTTAAAGTATAACTAGGTATTTTTAATGTTGCTAAATGTAAATGTCCTTCTAAATTTCCAGGTTTTAATGGATTAAGTGCTGCAGCACCTTTTAATACTTTTAATGTACCTTCTCGTGTAATGAAAATTTTATCAATTCTGTTTATAAAGAATTGGAAATCAGTTGTAACGTCTGAACTAAATTTCACAACATCTACTGTTGAAGAACCTGTTCCATTATAACTTCTTTCAAAATCAGAACCTGAAGTAGAACCAGAAACAGTTGAAGCGTCATCAACTCTAGGTCTAAAATCTAAACTATCTCTTAATTGATATTTAATTCCTGTTGTGTCAGATGTATAACTTTGGATATTTTCATAATCAATTACACCTGAATAAGTATCTACATCAAAGTAGTCACCAGAACCGTGAGAGAAATAATCAAAGTCAATTAATAATCGACCTGTAGGTTTCAATGCACCTGGTTTTAATTTTATTCTTCCGATATCATAGTAATTATCTCTTTGTCCATTATCTAAATCAAAACGACTTGTAATATTTGTATTTCCTGTTGTAGCGGCTGTACTAAAATTAGCTGCCATGTAAATATTGTTAATTTTGTAAACATCAGCTTTAGCTAAGCCAATTACACCACTTTCAATAATAGATTGAGAAGATACTGCTACTGTTGAAGCAGCATTTAGTGTTTTTGTTTTTGAACCAGCAACAGACCGTGATATAGTTGCCAAAATCTTAACTTTATGTCCTTGAAAATTTGCACCAAAGTCAAATGTTAAAGTTTTACCTGTGGGAGAACCTCCTAATATAAAGATAGCACTACCCTCGTGGTTATTACCAGATGTATTTAAAACATCACCAACTGCTCCAGTTGAACCACTACCTGTTGTCATCACAGATACCATATAGTCAGTATTTGATTGTGAAGTAAATAATTCGTTTGTTCCAGCAGTAATTGTAACAGTACCTGTTGATGATAATGTACCTGTAAAGTTTCTTCTTACATTAAAGTTAGTATCTGTTACACCACTATTATTTGTAGTTTTTAAAGTCTTAATATTAATGTATGGAAGTTTAAATACTGAAATATTATTTTCAGGATTTTGTAATTTTGTTCTATTTCTTGTAATCACACCAGCAGTTGTTACATCACTA
>Ga0008649_10001163_pt1 | contig 21202 bp, 18 predicted proteins | sample SaaInlV_130m_DNA_2_FD_66601 | JGI IMG/M metagenome (GOLD analysis project Ga0008649, IMG submission 66601) | Marine microbial communities from expanding oxygen minimum zones in the Saanich Inlet - SI037_S2LV_130m_DNA | ecosystem: Environmental > Aquatic > Marine > Intertidal zone ... | reverse complement strand
ATTACTACATTCGAAATGAAACAAGCACATAAAATATCCACTATATTTAAAGAATTTTCTAAAAAATATCCGCGATATTTTATTTATTTGCTACTACTACTGGTTATAGAGAGTATATTTGCAGCAGGATCGATTTTAGCCATAATACCTCTTGCTGATTTTATGCTCGATCCAAGTCTAACTAGCCCAGGAAAAATAACAACAATTGCCATACAAATTTTTTCATCTATTAATATTGATGTTGGCTTTTGGACTTTTGGATTATTTTTTGTAGCTTTTAACTTATTTAATAATATATTTAAAGTGCTCGTACGTTTTTCTATTTTAAGAATAAAGTACGCCATCTTAAATGGACTTTTTTCTGAAACATTGGGTACTTTTTTTAGGGCTAAGTGGAATTTTTTTAGTGAAGACAGCCATGGAGAATTGCTGAATACTTTAAATCGTGAGTTGTTATTAATTGGTGATACAGTTGGGCATATAGCAACACAGTTTTCTTTAATGTTTCAACTTGTTATATATCTATCTATACCTTTGTGGCTAAATATGCCAATGACTATAATGACAGTGACACTAGCAGCGGGCTTTGGCCTTCCTTTTTTAATGTTAAATAAGCTTAGTTATAGACTAGGCAAAGGTAACACAAGGACTTCCAATATTGCAATTGGTATATTAAATGAAACAATTCAGTCGGCTAGAATAATTCTAGGATTTGGGCGACAGAAGCATGCACGAAAAAGATACTTGGATGCATTTTCAGATCATATGAATGTGTCAATTAAATCACAAACTTTGAAAGCGGCAGTTCCTTTGCTTTTTTCTCCATTTGGAATGTTAGCCGTAATTGTAGCGTTAGGAATGTCGATAGAAAATGGTGCCAACTTAGCTGAATTAGCAGCTGTTATGTGGAGTCTGTTGACCGCAATGCCAATCATCTCCACTCTACTTCAAGCCAATGTAAGTATAAATAATTTCCTTCCAAGTTACGATCAATTGGTCGAGCTTCGCTCTAAAGCAGAGAAATATAGAGAAGTGGACGGAGATATAGAGTATAAAAATTTAAATAGTGGAATTAGATTAAACAATGTTAATTTCTCATACCCCTCTTGTAGGAATACAATTAATAATTTGAATATGTATATTCCAAAAGGCGGTGTTATTGCATTAGTTGGAGAATCTGGCTCTGGAAAATCTACTGTAACTGATTTAATACTTGGCCTACAAGAGCCATCTAGTGGTGAAATACTTATTAATGATGTTTCTTTATTAAAGTATAAAAAAAATAGCTTCCGTCAAAGAATAGGTTATGTGCCACAAGACCCGATATTATTTCATTCAACTATAAGGGAGAATCTTTTATGGTCTTGTCCAGGTTCAAGTGATAAGGAATTATGGAAAGCATTACGAATGGCCAATGCAGAGTTATTTGTTAAAGGGTTTCCTGAAGGGATTAATACTGTAGTTGGAGAAAGGGGGGTTCGTATGTCTGGAGGGCAAAGACAGAGAGTAGCTTTAGCGAGAGCATTATTGCGTAAACCAGACTTCCTTATTCTAGATGAGGCAACAAGTGCGCTCGACACAGAGTCAGAAAAAATGATTCAAGAGTCTATTGACAATCTATCGCATAACATTTCAATACTAATTGTAGCGCATAGACTGTCAACCATTAAAAATGCAAGTCTAGTCTATGTTATGAAGAGTGGTAGCGTTATAGAGAGTGGATCTTATATTCAATTAAGCTCTAAAGAAGATAGCATTCTTAGCGGCATGATAAGCAAACAAAATAAAGGGCTGTGATAAGTTTAACTTTGACTAATAAAGAAGTTTAGTTAGTCATAAAGGAAATTTATCATATAAAGATTAGGTAATTGTAACCAATTTTACTGGAGTTATTGATTTATGAAAATCCAAAATATAGAAATTGGAAGTCAACACAAGCCTATGGTGATAGTTGAAATAGGAATCAATCATGAGGGGTCATTAGACATAGCATTTCAAATGGTGGATGCAGCGTATAAATCTGGTGCAGAAATTATTAAGCACCAAACACATATTGTTGAAGATGAAATGAGTGGAGAAGCGCGGAAAGTAATACCTGGCAACGCAGATGTTTCAATCTACGATATTATGGAACGCTGCGCTTTAAATGAAGAGGATGAAACAAAATTAAAAGAGTATGTTGAATCCAAAGGTATGATTTTTATTTCTACGCCTTTTTCACGGGCTGCCGCTGATAGACTTGAAAGAATGGGTGTGAGCGCCTACAAAATAGGGTCTGGAGAATGTAACAACTACCCTTTGATCGAACATATTGCATCTTTTGGTAAGCCAATGATTGTCAGTACCGGTATGAATGATATTGCCTCAGTTCGAAAGATGGTAGACATTCTTGAAAGGTATAAAATCCAGTATGCATTGTTGCATACTACTAATTTGTATCCAACCCCTTCACATTTAGTTCGCTTTGGTGCAATGCAAGAATTACAAAAAGAATTTCCAAATGCTGTTATTGGATTATCTGATCATACCACCTCAAATTTAGCTTGTTTTGGCGCTGTAGCGTTAGGCGCTTCAATTTTAGAAAGACACTTTACCGATTCTATGGATAGAAGCGGTCCAGATATTATTAATTCAATGGATCCCGAGGCGTTAAGTGAGTTGATTGAAGGTAGTATTGAATTGGCAAAAATGCGTGGCGGAAAAAAAGAGGCCGCCAAGGAAGAGCAAGTGACAATTGATTTTGCATTCGCTACAGTTGTGTCGATTCAAGATATTAAGAAAGGTGAAAAATTTACAAAAGAAAACATTTGGGTAAAAAGACCTGGAACGGGTGAAATTCATGCGGAATATTATAATGATCTTTTAGGAAAAGTATCCATTGTTAATACTCAGTGCGACAAGCATATTAAATGGTCAGATGTTGATAAATAGAAAAAAAATTGTTTTTTTAACAGGTACCCGTGCTGATTATGGGAAGCTTAAATCGTTGATTTCCATCACACAAAAATCTGATTTTTATGAAGTTCATTTATTTGTAACGGGCATGCATATGAATTCACTGTACGGCGCTACAATTGATGAAATAAGAAAGAGTGGATTTGACAATATTTATCCATTTATCAATCATGATTCGATTGAAAATATGGATAGAACCTTAGCCAAAACTATCGATGGGTTTTCACATTTTATTGCAGAAATAAAGCCAGACTTAATTGTTGTTCATGGTGATAGAGTAGAAGCTATGGCTGGTGCAATAGTAGGCAGTTTAAATAATATATTGGTTGCACATATTGAAGGCGGGGAAGTTTCAGGGACGATTGATGGGCTAGTCAGACATGCGGTGAGTAAGATGTCACACATTCATCTTGTTTCAAATGAAGACGCTAGGACAAGACTAATTCAGCTTGGAGAATTATCAAGCTCAATCTTTGTGCTAGGTTCACCAGATTTGGATTTGATGAGTTCAGAAAGATTGCCCTCGATAGATGATGTAAAAAAATATTATGATATAGAGTTTAATGATTTTTCAATTGCGATGTTCCACCCTGTCACAACTGAGTATAAAAATATTCAAAAAAATGCAGAACATTTTGTAAATGCCTTGCTTGAAAGTGATAAAAATTATATTGTCATATATCCTAATAATGATTTGGGGTCATATGAAATTCTTAACGAATACAAGAGATTAGAGAGTAATAAGAGAGTTAAAATTTTTCCTTCATTAAGATTTGAATATTTTCTTGCTTTATTAAAAAATGCAGATTATATAGTGGGTAACTCTAGTGCGGGTGTTCGAGAAGCGCCATACTACGATGTACCCACTGTTGACATTGGAAGTAGACAAAGTAATCGTGCGTTTGGATTATCTATTTTTCATACCCATGATGATTACAATTCAATTATTAAGGGTATTTCTTCTGCGAAAGTGTTCGAGCCCAATAACACTAACCCAAAAAGTGATTTTGGACAAGGCAATAGTGACAAGATTTTTTTAGAACTACTTGGTGGAGATAAAATATGGTCTATTGAATGTCAGAAGCAATTCCAAGATATTGATTATGAATAAGATTAGAGTTATTGCAAGAATAGATGTTAAGAACGAGTTTGCAATCAAGGGGATTCATTTAGAAGGGTTGAGAAAGGTAGGTAATCCAAATGAAATGGCACTTGATTATTACAATAATGGAATCGATGAAATAGTTTTTATGGATGCAGTGGCTGCATATTATGATAGAAATAGTTTAAGTGAATTGATACAAAGAGCCTGCGCAGATGTCTTTATCCCAATTACAGTTGGGGGAGGAATTCGAACTATAGACGATATAAAAAATGCACTAAAAAGTGGTGCAGATAAAGTTGCAATTAACACTAAAGCCGTTCAGGATCCTGATTTTATTAGCCAATCCTCAAAAATTTTTGGATCGCAATGTATTGTTTCTTCTATTGAGGCTAAAGCAATTGGAGAAAATAAATGGGAAGTGTATACAGACAATGGACGAGAGCCTACTGGGAAAGATGTTTTAGAGTGGGCCAAAGATGTTGAAAAGTTAGGTGCTGGAGAAATAATGCTCACTTCAATTGACAAGGAGGGCACTAAAAGAGGGTTTGATATTAGGTTATATCAAAATGTAGCTACAAGTGTTTTAATTCCTGTTATTGCAAGTGGGGGAATGGGGCAAGGTGACGATGCAGTGCAATTAATCAAGAATGTAAATATAGATGCTGTTGCAGTTGCTTCGATTTTGCATTACAAGTTAGAATCCATTCAAAAGATTAAAAATACACTAATAGAGAATCAAATAAAGGTTCGGCTATGATGATAGCTGTTATTGATTATGGTATTGGAAATGTAAGAAGTATATTAAGTGCATTTGAAAATCAAGGTGCAAACGTTTTTTTAACTAGAGACAAAAATAAGATTTTAGAATCGGATGGTGTGATTTTACCTGGTGTTGGTGCTTTTTCTCATGGGATGGATAGTCTTAATAAACATGGTTTAGTTGATATTATCAAAGAGTATGTTGAATCTAATAAACCATTTATGGGGATTTGTCTTGGTATGCAAATGCTTTTTGAAGAGAGCGAGGAATTTGGAGTGACTAAAGGTCTTGGGTTGATTTCAGGGAAGGTAGTAAAATTACCAACAAAGGATAGTCAAAATGAAAAACTACCCCATGTTAGTTGGAATGAATTAAATAGTGGGAAGATTCAATGGCCTAATACTGTGTTAGAGAATATTAAAGAAGGTAGCGATATGTATTTTGTTCATAGTTTTGTAGCACAACCTAACAATGAGAGTAATGTTTTATCTACAACAGAGTATTCTGGTTATAATTTCTGCTCGTCTGTCAAGAGTGGTAATATTTATGGCTGCCAATTTCACCCAGAAAAAAGTGGCAAGATAGGATTAAAAATAGTTAAGAATTTTATAAGGATGTGTAAAGAATGAGTGACAAGTTAGAAGCGTATTACGGCTTACCAAATGAAGTTATGTTTTGTAAAAAATGCGTAATTTCAAACCAACGACCTAGTTCAACTATTGAATTTAAGAATGAAAAAGGTGAGAAGAAAAAAGTTATCAATTTTAATGAAGAATGTATCTGCTCTGCGTGCGTATATCATGCTGAAAAAGAAACGGGAATTGATTGGGGTGATAGAGATGGAAAATTAAGAGAATTACTAGCTAAATTTAGAAGTAATGATGGGTCTTATGATGTGATTGTTCCTGGAAGTGGTGGTAAAGATAGCGCGTTTACAGCGCACATTCTAAAATATAAATACGGTATGAATCCACTTACGGTAACTTGGGCTCCGCACCTTTATACTGATATTGGATGGAAAAATATGCAAGAATGGATGCATACTGGTGGTCTTGATAATATTCTTTATACTCCTAATGGTATCCTTCATAAAGAGATGACTAAGAATGCCTTTCATAATCTGCTTCATCCTTTTCAGCCTTTTATTGTAGGTCAGAGAATTATTGGCCCGGCAATGGCGAAAAAATTTGGGGTTAAGTTGGTTATGTATGGTGAAAATCAGGCTGAATATGGAAATTCTATTGAAGAAAACACAAATCCAATTATGGATATGGATTTTTTCTCATCAGATGACGCACTAAGCATGAAGTTTGGTGGTGTTAGTATGCAGGAATATATTGATACAGGTAGATATTCAAAGGATGACTTTTCTCCATACATTGCCCCAGAAAAGCAAGACCTTATTGACGCAGGTGTTGAAGTTCATTATCTTGGATATTATTTAAAATGGGATCCACAAGAATGTTATTACTACTCTGTTGACAATACAGGATTTCAGGCTAACTCTGTAAGAACAGAGGGGACGTATTCAAAATATAGCAGCATTGATGATAAAATTGACCCGTTTCATTACTTAACAACATTGATTAAATTTGGGATAGGCAGGTGTACTTACGATGCAGCACAAGAGGTTCGGAATGATAAAATTACAAGAGGAGAAGGTGCTTATTTAGTTGAGAAGTATGACGCTGAATTTCCTAACATCTATTTTAAGGAGTTTTTAGAATATATAGATACAACTAAAGATCAATTTTGGGAAACTATAGATAAGCATAGAAGTCCACACATCTGGAAAAAAGTAAATGGAGAGTGGATGTTAAGGCATACAGTTTCTAAAACAGGGACAGATGACTAAAAGAATTTTATCAATTATCCCCGCTCGTGGTGGATCTAAGGGTTTGCCACGAAAGAATATTATTGATTTGGCTGGCAAGCCTCTAATTGCATGGACGATAGAGGCATCTATAAGCTCTAAGTATATTACAAAAACCATAGTTAGCTCTGATGACGATGAAATTTTAGAAGTTTCTAAAAAGTATGGCTCTGAAATTGTTAGACGACCCGACAATTTAGCTAGTGATACTGCGACTTCGGAGTCAGTGGTAGAGCATGTTATTGATTATTTGAAATCCATTGGCGAAGAATTTGATCTTATTATCTTGTTACAACCTACCTCACCATTAAGGACATTTTCAGATATAAATAGAGCGTTTGAGATTGTATTTGATTCTGATGCTACGGCTCTTATTAGTGTAACTGAAATAGATAACAAATTTTTAAAATCTTTCAAGGAAAATAGCAACGGATTTTTGAAGAGTGTATCCAATAATGAATATCCATTTATGAGAAGGCAAGATCTGCCCATAACTTACATAGGCAATGGTGCTATTTATATCATTATGATGGATGAGTTTATGAAAAAGTTGAGTTTTTTGACAGATAGAACGGCACCATACATAATGGATGTAGCTAAAAGTTTGGACATTGATACATTTAGTGATGTACAAAAGGCATCTGACATTCTACTAAAATCTGTTTGAATTTTTTGTGATTACTCTACTTTATAATATATACAAGATAGCGTTTCCATTATTGTACATATTGTCAATGTCATTGGATTCTTTTAGCCTTATATCTTTCGGAGGTGTAGTAACAGCAGGAAAGCTGGCACCTACAATATTACTCTTATGGTATTTAGTTAAAATTAGATTCAGAATTGGATTGAAATCCTATAGATTTTTTATTCCATTAATTTTACTCTTTATCTATTTTTCGATTAGTGCATTATGGTCTCCAAATATTGCCCTAGCCTTTCCAAGAGTATTTTCTTTTCTTTTTCTTTTTATATCATTTTGGCTAATGTCACATTATATCCAGCATCAAAAAAATGGCCTTGAATATATTTTCCAGGCTTTTATTTTATTTTCAGTGTTTGTTGCATTACTAGCGCTGATTAATTTTGCGGAATTATTCTCCGGTGAGGCTGTTGTACGTACAGGTGCTATGGGCATGCATGCATTGCATACTTCTACTATGATATTATCAGGAACTATTGTGATGATAGTTGGATTGGCTCATAAAACAAGTAATTTTAAATTTCTTAAACTCGTCTGGTATAAGTACTTAATAGTGTTCAATGTTGTAGCGCTACTATCAACTGCAACAAAAACCCCAATTATAGTACTATTTATAATTTTCATTGTTATTAATATTTACAGTTTTTATAGATTGACTTGGCATACTGGAATGAAAGCAATATTATTGAGTGTAGCCATGCTGGTAACGCTAAGTGCTATTAATCCATATATTGGAATAATAGATAATATTTCTAATCGTATAAACATTGTTGCAAGTAAGGACGGTGTAATAAATAAATTTGGAAAAGGTAGGTTTTTAATCGCAGAATATGCTGTTACTGATGCAATAAAAAATCCAATTTTTGGGGTTGGTCTAGAGGGCTTTAAGAAGAATCTTATACAGTCAGAACATATTAGTATAAGAACTAGTACGCATAATACTACTTTATGGAGTTTTGCAGAGGGTGGATTAATAGGGCTATTGCTATGGTTAAATATTGTATTTTTATTATCTTTTGGTTTACACAGACTGCTGAAAAAAACAAAAAAATTGCAAAACCCTGAGATTCATGAGCTTGCTTTGACTTCTAGCATGCTAGTTATTCTTTTCTTAATGTTGTCATTGAGCTATAATATTGAATTTAATAAGTTATTTTGGGTGATTATGGCTATATATGCATCTACGAAAACTGCCTTAAATATGAAAATAAATTTAAATTTAAATTTAAATTGAATATTGGAGATAGGTCTATAGTCAGTATTGATCGCCTTTGAACTTATTTATGTCTTTAAAAATTATATACCTACTTTCTAAGTACCCCTCATTAACAGAAACATTTATTGCTAGAGAAATTAATCAAATCTCAAAGTTAGGCGGTAGTATTGGACTCTGTATTTTAAGGCCATTAGACAACACAGATGTCTCTATAAAAGCTATCATGGCTGACAATGAATTCAAGGTTTATTGCACTCAAAATATTCCTAAATTAATCTTAAGAATGACACATACAATGCTGATTAAACCAAAAAGATTTTTTGTATGCTTATTTGAGTTTTTAGGTTCAGTTTTTAGAAAACCATCAAGAGCTCATCACATGTTTTATTTCTTTTTGGCTTCTGTGTGGTTTTCACATCAAAAGGAGTTTAAAGAGGTTAGTTATATTCATTGTCATTTTCTTCATTCCGAAGCAATAACAACAAGGTGGTTGAGTATTTTGCTTGATATACCATATGGTATTACTGCACACATATCCAAAATTCGTTTAGATGAGATAATGATAAAACGAGTAGTTAAAGATTCTAGTGTTTGTGTTGGAGATACACTAGAAACGCTCTTATTATTGAATAAATTAGGAAATAAAAAGCCAGTGCTAATTAGGAATGGTATAGATGCTTTAATAATTAATGGCAAGATAAACGAAATAGATAATAAAGAGCCTACAGTAATATTGGCCGTAGGTTCATTAATTGCATGCAAAGGCTTTCACATTTTGATAAAAGCTTGTTACATTTTAAAAAAAACTGGAGTTAATTTTACATGCAAGATTATTGGGGAGGGGGTTGAGCGCCAAGCCTTGCAATCCTTGATTTATAAGTACAATCTTGAGAAGTATATAATAATGCCAGGGGCCACATCAATGGATGGGCTTGTTAAACTTTATAAGTCTTCAGCGATATTTATAATGCCAAGTGTTCAGTCAGATATTTGTACAGATGGCCTTCCTACAGTTATTATTGAGGCTATGGCTTTTGGCGTTCCTGTTATAGCAACAAATCATGCTGGTATTCCAGAACTTGTGATTCATAATAAAACTGGAATAATTGTTGAGCAGTCCAATGGTGATCAACTTGCAATGGAGATTATACGACTAATAGGAGATAAATCTTTGTATGCGTTAATATCTATATTGGGAAGAAAAAAAATTGAAGACGAATATGATATTGAGAAAAATTCTAGAGAACTTTTCTGTTTGATAAATGGGGTGGTTTTATGATACGAAAAGCAAAAAAAAGTGATGTCGCATCTGTTGCAAGGATTCATGCATTGTGTTTTCCTGAGAATGACTCTACAAAATATGGCGAGAAATTTTTGCAGGGGTATTATTTAGGAGTTTTTAAATCAAAAAATTCAACTTCTTTTGTTTGTGAAGTTGACAATAGTGTTGTTGGATTTATTGTTGGAGGTGTAAATAAACAAAAGTTATCACGACAAGTCTTGTTAAATTCTAATGCTTCTTTCTTCATAAATATATTTTGGAATGTACTAAAGGACCCAAGGAAGAATCTTATTAAATATTGGATTTATGCAAAAAACTATGTGCTTCCCAGGAAAGATATATTTTATTCTGATAGTACTGCAGCTTTAGATAGCTTGGCAGTTATGAAGTCATATAGAGGAGAGGGTATTGCTAAAAACTTAACACAAGAATTTCTTAATGATTTGCGCAATAAAGATATAGTCACTTGCCGTTTAGGTGTTGAGATTGATAATATACCAGCAAGGAAATTCTATGAAAAGATTGGGTTTAAAAAGGCTAATAAAGACGGATCTATTTATATTTTTGATTTGAAAAAAAATAGATAAGTCTCATGATTTCTTTATTTGAACTATTCTTAAAAATTAAAGGTTTTGATGTTAAAAAAGCCTCTAAGGAATTGAATCGGCTGCATTTATTGAATTCTGAAGAGTTTTATGAATGGCAGTATGCACAAAAATGGAAAATTGCAAAGTACCACTATAAAAATAATTCATTGTATAGGTCAAAGGTAGGGAAGCACTTTCCAAGTGACTGGAATGATTTGCCAATTATGGAGAAATCTGATTTTCAAGATGACTTAGAATCTATGCTGTCAGTTGGTTTTAATAAGAAAAATACATACATATCGAATACCTCTGGATCTTCTGGACATCCGTTCTTCTTTGCAAAAAATAAAGAGGCGCACGCAATGGATTGGGCCTTGATTAAGGATAGGTATGATTGGCATAATCTGACACTATCTTCTAAGCAAGCAAGATTTTATGGCATTCCCATGGATAGATGGTCTTATTCAAAGGAGAAGGCAAAGGATTTGTTGATGAATCGTGTCAGATTTCCAGTATTTGATTTGTCAAACATTAAATTGGATGTATTTTCAGAAAGATTTAGAATGACAGAGTTTGAGTATATTTATGGGTACGCCAATTCTTTAGTTATTTTTGCACAGCACTTAATTACAAGCAAAATTGTATTGAAGGATTTATGTCCTAGTTTGAAGTGCTGTATTGCAACATCGGAGGTTCTAACAAAAGAGAATAGAAGACTACTTTGTAAGGCTTTTGGCGTTAGTATTGTTAATGAGTATGGGGCTTCAGAAATAGGTATTATTGCTTTTAACTCTAAAAAAGGGGAGTGGCCACTATCAGAAGAAATATTGTTTCATGAGGTTATTAATGGCAAGAACTCTGCTAATGACAATGATGGAGAGTTAATTTTGACCGATCTTGATAACTTAGCCATGCCGTTTATAAGGTATAAGATTGGAGATGTTGGTTCTTTTAGTGAACACCCTGTATATAAAGGTAAATACAAAACGTTGCTAAGATTATCTGGAAGAGTTAATGACACTATAGTTTTGCCTAGTGGAAAAAAATCTCCAGGACTGACTTTTTATTATGTCTCCCGATCGTTATTGGAGTCGTCTTGTATTTTAAAGGAGTTTATAATTCGACAAACTAAAATTGATACATTTATATTTGAGGTAATTGCAGATCGAGATTTAACTATAAATGAAATTAACACCTTAAAATTAAAAGTAGAAATTTATTTAGAGCCCGGGCTAAATTTGATAATTAAAAGAGTTTCAACGATAGAAAGACCGGCATCAGGAAAGATTAAACATTTTTATTCGGAGATAAAATAATTAATATTTGTATTTTAACGCAATACTACCCACCTGAAGTTGGAGCTCCACAGGCGCGACTTTCAGAATTGGCATTATTTTTGAAAAAACGAGGTCATTCAGTTACAGTACTTACGGCAATGCCGAGTTATCCTTTGAATAAAATATTTGATGGGTATGGTGGTATTTATATGAAAGAGGAGCTGGATGGCATTGATATAATCCGTAGTTATATATATCCTTCAAATAGTGTGAAATTGATTTCTAGGCTATTTAATTACTTTTCATTTGTATTTTCATCCCTAATTGTGGGGTTGTTCGTGCTTCCAAAAAAAGACATTTTAATAACGGAAAGCCCTCCTTTATTTTTAGGGATTACTGGCTATGTATTGAGTAGAGTGAAGGGTGCTAAATGGATATTTAATGTTTCTGACCTTTGGCCAGAATCTGCAGTTAATCTGGGCGTTATTGGCAAAGGCTTACCTTTAACTATATCTTTTAAATTGGAAGAGTTTTTTTATAAGAAATCCTGGCTGGTCTTAGGTCAATCTAAGGGAATAGTTAAAAATATTAACGAACGATTTCCATGGGTTGATACATATCTACTATCAAACGGGGTAGATGTTGAAAAATACACTCCAGATACAAAATCTGATATTTTGAAAGAGTGGTCAAATGGTAGAGAGTACACTGTAGTATATGCTGGGCTTCACGGTATTGCGCAAGGATTAGATCAATTGATAAAAGCAGCAAAAGTACTCGACAGTAAATTAAATACTCTACAATTTGTTTTGATTGGTGATGGGCCCAAGAAAAAATCATTAATTGAATTAAACAGGAAATTAGAAGCTTCCAATGTAACATTTGTAGAGTCGCAACCTAAGATTGCAATGCCTGAGATATGGGCTTCGGCGGATATTGCAATAATACCACTAAAGCAGTACATTCCTGGCGCCGTACCTTCTAAGATCTACGAAGCTATGGCTAGCGGAGTTCCGATCGTAATGATTGGCGTCGGTGAGCCAGCTGAAATCGTAACTAGATCAGAATGTGGGTTTACGGTTGAGCCGAATGATATTATAGGCATATGCGATTCAATAAAAGAACTTGTTAATAATGATAAATTAAGAAAAAATATGTCCATTAATGGCCGATTATCTGCGAGCAAATATTACAATAGGTTAAATATTTTGACAGAGTTTAACGACTTCATCATGCATAAACATCAAAATCATAATTAAAATCTTTAGTATGATTTTCTCTGCTAGAGAAATGCATAGTTTATGTAATTATTTTTATCTTTTTAAAGCAATATAACACCATGAAAAAAGAATATATTAATATCCCATTTTCCATTCCAGATATCGGCGATGAAGAAATAAATGCTGTGGTTGAGACTTTACGTATGGGATGGATCACTACAGGGCCACAATCAAAAAAATTTGAAGATGAGTTTAAAGCTTACCTTGGTGGGAATGTTGAGGCTATTGCTGTAAATTCAGCAACATCAGGCCTTCATTTAGCACTTGAATCTTTAGGTGTAGGCGCTGGTGATGAGGTAATTGTACCAACATTAACATTTACCGCTACTGCAGAAGTTGTGCGTTATTTAGGGGCTGATCCTGTATTAGTGGATATAGACCCAACAACAATGAATATAGATCCAGCTAAAATTCTTACTGCAATTACTTCAAGAACAAAAGTGATTATTCCTGTTCACTATGCTGGCTTAGCTTGTCAAATGGATGTAATTTTTTCTATTGCCAAAAGGCACAATCTAAAAGTAATTGAAGATGCCGCTCATGCCTTATCTTCAACTTACAATAAAAAGATGATTGGCGAATTACAGTCAGATATAACGGTGTTTAGTTTTTATGCAAATAAAAATATTACAACAGGCGAAGGCGGAATGGTGGTAACTCGCAATATTAGTTTAGCTAAGCGGATGAAGATAATGAGAATTCATGGGATAGATCGGGATGCTTTCGATAGGTTTAACTCTAGTAAATCATCTTGGAATTATAAAATAGTCGCACCCGGATTTAAGTATAACCTTTCAGATATTATGGCATCTATGGGTCGTGTGCAGTTAAGACGATTGCCAGAATTTTTAAAACGTCGAGAGGTCCTGGCAAGGCGATATATTGACAATCTCAGCGACCTTCCACTTATTATGCCTTCAACTGCCTTATATGGTGATATTCACGCTTGGCATTTATTTGTAATTAGATTGAAAGATAGCGCCATGATAAATGGATTTAATCGAGATAAGGTTATAAAGTTGTTGTCAGGTAAGGGTATAGGTACTAGCGTTCATTACACGCCGTTACATAGGCATCCTTACTGGAAAGATACCTATAATCTTGATTCCAATATGTTTCCACTGGCAGAAAAGGCGTTTCAGAGTATGATAAGTATTCCTTTATATACATTAATGTCTGACAAAGACCAAGATTATGTTATTTCCACCATAAGGGGTATTTTTAAATGAGAAAAATCGCTTACATATGCAATAACTTATTGTCTTTTACTGAATATTGCAAATGAAAATATATATAACAGGCAGCTCTGGTTTTATTGGAAGCTCATTAATCAATTATTTATTAAATAGTCAGCATAGCTTGATACTTGAAACCTCGAACAATGAGCTTGTCACTAATAGTAAATATAAAAAGCCGGGTGTTAGAGTTGTAAATTTCGGAGATAATAAAAATAGATTAAAGTACTTATCTGAATGTGATACTGTTATTCATTTAGCTTGGTCTTCATCTCCATCAACTCGTATTGATCAATATAAAGATGTATATGAAGTTGACATACTTAATTCAATTTCTCTATTTAATGACTGCGCTTTAGCTGGAATAAAAAAAATAATATTTGTCTCCTCAGGTGGAACTGTTTATGGAGATACTGGTAGTGTTGCCCTTTCAGAAGAGGACCTGACTAACCCTGTGTCTATCTATGGCTTAAATAAGCTGACCATTGAAAAGTATTTAAAGATATTTTCTGATGAAAATTCTATAACTTCTATTATTGTAAGGCCGTCAAATATTTATGGTGATCCTGGCAGAAATGGTACGCCAAAAGGAGCTATTGCAACATGGACCCATAATGCGCTAAAAGGAAAAAGCATTGACTTTTGGGGTGAAATTGATACTGTGCGTGATTATTTATATATGGATGATTTTCTTGATTTTCTTGATTGCGTGCTTCATTATAATAAATCAAATATTTTTAATGTAGGCACTTCTATTGGGCTTTCTAGAACTCAAATTGTTGAAAAAATCAAGAAAGTGTTGGAAGGGTGCGATATTCATATTAATTATATAAAGAATTATGTGCGCGAAGTTGAAAGTATTAAATTAAATATAGATAAAGCAAAAAAAGAGTTAGGATGGAGTCCTAGTACATCTATAGAACAAGGCATTATGAGTATCAAAAAAAATTTTTATAAATAATTATGGATCGCTTTCAGTTATTTGACCATATGTCAAAATTATTTGAATCTATTGACCGTCGCCATAAAAAAATTGTTTGTGATGGGGTGGAGTTCGATTTACTAGATGTAACAATAAGTACGTTATATCTCACTGCTGTTCGTGAACAATATGGACAATATGGTGATTTAATAAAATTTAATAGCCTCTCGCCAATAAACAAGGTAAAGAGCTTTAATAAGTATTTGTACAGGCGTATTGCATATACATACAATGATTTAGAAAAGAAAAAAATTTCTAGGCTTGATAATAAAGCATGCAAAGCAGATGTGCTCTTTATTCCAGTAGAACCCACACATCTATCTCAGCAACTACCAGTGGTTGAAGAATTGATAAAAACAACCAATTCATATGTCTTTCTAACAAATAGACCTAAGATTTACAAAGAGTTAGACTCAAAAAAATACTCAGTATTATTTTTTAATTTAGATTTTAATAAAGAAAGCCTCTCAATTGAGAAGAAAGTTTCTTCTTTGTGCAGAAAAATCAGATCAACCAACCTTGAGTATGGAAGTGTAATAATTGATAGAAATATTATAGAAAAAGTTACTAATTCTATTGAGGACACATTTGTCAGAACTATAAAAATAATGGATTCTTTAGTTAAATATTTAAAGGAAATTAAGCCTAAAATTGTAGTAGTTGGAAATGACTTTACAATAGAGGGAAGGATTGCTGTTAGGGCATGTCAGCAGTTAGGGATTGACACTGCTTGTATCATGCATGGTAGTGTTTTTGGTGAGCCTATGGATAAATTACATATTGTTGACAAGTATTTTGCACATGGAGAAAAGCCTAAAGATCATCTTGTAAAAATAGGTGTCTCGTCGAATAACATTATTGTATCTGGAGATCCTAAGATTGATAAATTGAGCTTTTCACCCAGGTCAATTCATCATGGAATAAAACAAGGATTAAATCTAAAAAAAGGAGAAAAATTTATTATGCTAGCTTTGTCGGGTGTTGGCCACTGCACATCGACTAAACACTTTGATAAGATAGTAACGAGCGCACTAAGGTTTTCACAAAGATATCCTGAAATAAAAATTATGGCAAAATTACACAGAAAAGATAATAAAAAAAACTACCTATATTTGATGAAACTTTTTTCAAATAGTGGTCTGAAAGTTGTTACTTATGGCCAACATGGCTATCCGCTAGATATATATGATTGGCTAAATGGCTGTAGATTGGTTATTACTGGAGCTTCTACGGTTGCAATTGAGGCCATGTTAATGAGCGTCCCTGTTGTAACAGTTGATTATATGAGTGAATACCATGATGTTGACTTTATTGAATGCGGTGCAACTATTCATGTGGATAGAGAGCAGAATTTTAATAGAACAATAAATGATGCCCTGCACTCTCCTGATAAATTTTCAAATATACAATTAAAAGCGCGTGAATATGTAGATTCTTATTTTTATAAAAGGGATGGGAATTCATCTAAACGTATTGTTAATCATCTAATCACATAATTTTCTTATGAAACATGTATTAATTGTAAATCATGTGTCCAACATTGGTGGCGCAGAGTTGAGCATGAAATTATTAATTCAAAATATGGATCGACAAAAATACAGATATACAGTGGCTTTGCCAAGTCATGGCCCATTTTTTAACCTCTTAATAGATTGCGGCATTGATGTGGATATTGTAAAGATAAATGGATGGAGGTTTTGGGTTAGATCATTAGAGCATAAATTTAAGTTTATTTTAACCATGCCTCTGAGTTTTTTTAGTACAATTAAATGGATAAAATACCTCTATCTAACAAAGCCAGATATTGTTCATTTTAATATTAATCGTCTTGTTGAGCCGATTATCGCGGCAAAAATTCTAAATATACCGACATTAATGCATTTTAGAGACATTCCAAGTAGGATGGATTCAAATTTTATTTTTGGAATGAATTCTTTTTATAGGTTGATGTGTTTATCAAATGTATGGGTTTCAAATTCTGACGCAACCTATAATGATATTAAAAATAAAGCCGTAAATAGAGTTTTTAATATACCTAACGGCGTTGACTTATCTCTATTTGATAGAAAAAATCCTAGCAAAAATTATTTACACAATAAAAAGATTATAGTTGCAATGATTGCAGCAATTGTTCCATGGAAAAATTATTCGACTTTTTTAAAAGTCGCATCAAAAGTGAATAAGTCTAAGAAGGATGTTGAGTTCTGGATTATTGGTAGTGGAGATAAGGGGCATCAACAAGAATTAGAGAGTTTGGCATTAAATTTAAATATTAATCAGCATATAAAGTTTACTGGTTTTGTTGACAATATTTATAGTTTAATAAATGATATTGATATATTAGTACACACTACAATTCAAGAACCATTTGGCCGTGTATTTATTGAAGCTATGGCTGCAAGAAAACCAATTGTTGCTTTTAATAGTGGAGGGGCTGCGCAGATAATTCTGAATAATGAAACAGGAGTTTTAGTGCCACCTGGTGATGCTCAACGCATGTCTGACGCAATTTTAACGTTGATTAATGAGCCAAATAAAAGGCGAAAAATGGGTGAGAATGGCAGAATTAGGGTTGAGTCACTATTTTCTATTGACAGGCATTGTAAAGAAATCTCTAATGTTTACGATTATTTAACTCATCATTTGTAATGTTTGAAAAAAGAAAGATAAAAGTGGTGGTTGCAACTGAGTATCCATTTGACACCTCTAGAATTAGAGGGGGTATTGAATCAGTGTCGTTTCATTTTGTTAGAGCATTAAGCTTAGTTCCAAATTTAGAGGTCCATGTCGTCTCTTTTTCTGAAAAAATCAGTCAAAACAAGATCGAGTTTAAGGATAATACATGTATTCATTGGATAAAACATGGTTTAAATATCAGGGGGATTCGAACGCTAAGATTGCTAACTACTGATGTTATAAAGTTAAAAAGAGTGTTTAATAAGATCAATCCTGATATTATCCATGTACAAAATTTCTCTGGATATATTTTGGCATGCAATAGTTCAAAGTATAAAATTATTACATCTATTCATGGCTTGGAGGCTTTAACAAGTTTCGTCGATAAGAATCCTTATTATAAAGGATTTGTTGGTCGCTTAAGAGTTGTAGTTGAACGGTTCCTTGCGCTTCAATCTGTAAAAAAATCTGATTATCTGGTTTCAAATTCGGGATCTTATGCGCCATCTGTTTTAGAAGGGGTGGCGCCAAAGGAGAAGTTTGAATATATAGATCACCTAATAGGAGATGAATTTTTCCCGCTATGGACTAAAACCCCAGATAAAGAATTTGTGGTCTTAAGTATTGCAAGTATAAGCGAACGAAAAAGAACGCTAGATCTTGTAGTGGCTATTAAAAATATTTCGAAAATACTAACCACTCCTGTAAAACTAGTTCTCCTGGGACCAATTGTAGATCAATTGTATTATGACAGCCTAGTAGCTAATATTGAAAGATGGGGTTTAAATGATATTATTACTATTAAGACTAATATAAATCAAGATCTAGTCATAAGATCGTGTGTAGAGTGCTCTGTTTTCTCGATTTGTTCCGACCAAGAAACAGCTCCTATGGCTATCATTGCAGCTATGTCAGTTGGCCGCCCAATTGTAGCTACAAATGTTGGAGGCATTTCAAACTTAGTTAGTGAGGGCCTTAATGGGTATTTGTTTACACCTGGAGATATAGAAAATCTTACTAGTTTGTTGTTACGCATTTCAACGTGCAGTAATTATCTTGGAGAGCAAAGTCGTATTATTGCCGAGTCTAGGTTTTCGAAAAATATTGTGATAGAAAAGTTTAAAAAACTTTATTATAAAGCTGTTTCTTGAATGGCGTATACTCTGAATACGGCTTCTGTATGAAGCATATCAACAAATGAAGCAAGATCAACGAAAGACATTAACGATTGCCATACCCACATACAATGGGGGTGATTCATTGTATGATGCCGTTAAATCATGTATAGATGCCAATCTACCCAAGGATTTTCTAGAAATACTAGTTGTTGATAATTGTTCTTCTGACGATTCGATTACAAGTCTAAAAAGTAAATTTAAAGATATTGATTTTCTGAAAATAGTTAAAAATAAAAGAAATATTGGTAGGATAGGGAATTGGAATAGATGTTTGAAACTTGCAGAAGGTGATTTTATAATGTTTATCTTTTCAAATGACCTGCTATCAGAAGATTGTAATCTGCTAGATGCTGTTAATTTACTACGTAAGAATAAAGAATGTAGCCTTGTACATATGCCATGGGTTATTTCTAACTATGATATGACCAATATGTCAATTTGTAGTCAATTCTATGAACGTACTCCGATGTATGGTTGTCACTCTGCCTTTTTACACGTAAAAAAAGTGGTTGAGTCGGGAAAATTACCGCTTGTACCATTGCAGTCTAATATTTTCAGAAGTGACATTTTGAATAGACATAATATTTTATTTAATGATAGTATGCCAATTTCTGCTGACGGGATTTTTTTGTCAGAACTGGCGCTTAAATCTAAAAATATTGCATTTTTTAATAGTGCTTCAATAATATGGAGATACGATGCTCCCGGTAGACTTCATTCATCAGGTATAAAGATGATCGAACATATGACTCAAGTTATAGAATCGTTTTCAATAATTAATAATAAATCAGGCAATAAGATTGACTTAACAAAGTCCATAGGAAATTATGGGGCGCTTGAGTATGTTATTTCAGCTTTAATCAATATTAAATTGGAGAATAATTTTAAACACTCTAAAGATTTCTTTTTTAGTTATTTGCTTCTCGCAAAAAAAAATCGTATTATTTGGTTTCATTTTTACATGGTGCAAATATGGAAATTTATTAAATTTCCATTAAAGATTAAAACACTTTTTGCTATATTATTTGAAAAGAAATAGGATGTCTTAACATTTTGACTTATGAAATAAAAAAACGTTTTTTTGATTTTGTTGCTTCTTTTTTTGGGTTAATGTTGCTCACTCCTATTTTTGTATTAGCTGCACTTTGGATTAAAATCGATTCAAGAGGTCCTATATTTTTTCGCCAAGAACGTGTTGGCTTTCAAGGGGTTCCTTTTCGGATTCATAAGTTTAGAACAATGATTTTGGATGCAGAAAAAATAGGAAAACAGATAACAGTTGGTGCAGACTCACGAATTACTGCTGTTGGAAACTTTCTTCGTAAATATAAGCTAGACGAACTCCCACAATTGATTGATGTACTTGTTGGAGATATGAGTTTAGTTGGCCCCCGTCCTGAGGTGCCAAAATATATTGATTGCTACTCTGATGACGAAAAACACGATGTGCTTTCTATCAAGCCTGGTATTACTGATAATGCCTCTATTGAATTTAGAGATGAGAGCGAGTTGTTGGCCAGCTCTAAAGATCCTGAGGCTACATATATTAACGAGGTGTTACCAAAGAAAATTGCCCTATATCGTAAATATGTGAAGGAGCGTTCTTTTTTTGGTGATGTAGTGATTATATTTAAAACAATTTTTCTGATAATTAACAAGTAGCTTATATCATCGACCAATCTTGATCGCTCCAGCTTTGAAGGTATCTCATTGCACTAGTTTCTGATTTCCAACCACCCCTAAGCATAATTTTCTCTAGTGGGATATTTTTGTCTAATAGATCAAGTGCAGCGCCAACTCTAAATGAGTGACCTGATAGTTCTCCAATTTGATTCAGGCCAGCTTTCTTTTGAAGACTTTTTAAAATATGATTAATTGATGCAGGTGTAAGAGAAGGCTTAGTAGATAGATTTCGTTTGAAACTTCTAAGGATGTAGCCGCTATCTTGATCAATTGCCAGCGACCAGCTTAAGATTGTAATCCTCCCATTTTTAACAACCGCTAAAAATAGAATCTCCGTTGTTTAAATAGCCTCAAGTAGCTTTCTTGGTGGAATCCCACCAATCGAACTATGGGGTCGTTCGTTATTATAT
>Ga0008649_10001114_pt1 | contig 21783 bp, 16 predicted proteins | sample SaaInlV_130m_DNA_2_FD_66601 | JGI IMG/M metagenome (GOLD analysis project Ga0008649, IMG submission 66601) | Marine microbial communities from expanding oxygen minimum zones in the Saanich Inlet - SI037_S2LV_130m_DNA | ecosystem: Environmental > Aquatic > Marine > Intertidal zone ... | reverse complement strand
ATCGGAGCAGTTCCATACCGAGGAATTGATCCGCCTCGCCGCCTTCAACACCTATAGGATACCGGAGACGGCGCCGCCTGTGGTCCCCTTGCCCGCCGCCACAAACGGCTATGTGACCTTCTGCTCGTTCAACAATCCGGCGAAATTGTCACCGGGCACGGTTGCGGCCTGGTGCAAAATACTAGAGCGCCTGCCCGATAGCCGTCTGTTGCTCAAGCACCGGGCGCTGGGCGATGCCGACGTGGCGGCACGTTTTGTCTCCGGATTTACCGGCGCTGGTATCGATGAGGAACGGATAATTCTGGAAGGCTTCACTCTCGATGGGGCGGCGTATTTGGACACCTATAACCGCGTCGATATGGCCCTCGATCCATTTCCATTCGGCGGCGGCACCACCAGCTACGAGGCTTTGTGGATGGGCGTGCCGGTGCTGACATTGGAGGGCACGACGTTCATGGGGCGGCTGACGGCGGCATTGATGGGGCGGTTGGGTCTGGGCCATTGGGCGGCGGCGGACGTCGGCACATATATAGAAAGCGCAGCTAGACTGGCCAGTGATTTGGATGCCCTCGCGGACTTGCGCGCAGGCCTTCGGGAACGGGCGCGGGCCTCCATTTTCGATGCCGCCGCCTTCACCCAGTCCTTGGAAGCCGCCTGCCAAGATGTCTGGCGCCGGCTTGCGGAACATCGCTAGTCGGATTAGCCGGTGCTCTTGAAACCGTGTGCCGCGACGTCAGGCACCGCCGTCTCGCGGCTGGTAAGGCTTGATCGGTAAATTCCGTAGCTTTCCAACGAATATAAATTTGGTAGTATTGGCCCCGGAGGAGGCTCATGGTCGATACCAGGAACACCCGCCGCCTGTCAGCGATACTCGCCGCCGATGTGGCCGAATATTCGCGTTTGATGCATGCGGACGAGGCGGGAACGATCACAGCGTGGCAGGCGGCTAGGCGCGAGGCCATTGACCCCACCCTCGCGCACCATGATGGCCATGTCGTCAAACGGACCGGTGACGGATTTTTGGCGGAATTTTCGACAGTGGAGAATGCCGTCCGCTGTGCTGTCGCCCTGCAAGAGGCGCTCTCTGGCAACAGCCTCAATTTTCGCATGGGCATTCATTTGGGCGACATAACCGATGATGGTGATGACATCCACGGCGATGGTGTCAATATAGCGGCCCGGCTGGAGGGATTGGCCGAGCCGGGCGGCATCTGCATTTCCGGCGATGTATTCAATCAAGTGCAGAACAAGCTGAACTTGGCTTTTACCGATACCGGTGAGCAAGAGGTCAAAAATATCGCGCGGCCCATTCGGGTTTACCGGTTGGAATTGGGCGAAGCTGCGACCAAAGGAACGCTCTCACGGGAAACGGCTTCACCTAAAACAAATATTACCATCGCGGTTTCAATCATCGCGGTGATCGCCGCCATCGCTGGGCTGTTTGTTTGGCAGCCATGGACGGTCCGGAACACATCGCCGGTGGCGGAGAAGATGGCCGCCCCGTCCCAGAAAAAGCCATCCATCGCCGTATTGCCGTTTAACAATATGAGTGGTGACGTGGAGCAGGAATATTTCTCGGACGGCATAACCGAAGACCTGATTACCGATCTTTCGAAGATATCCGGGCTGATCGTTATCGCCCGTAATTCGACCTTCGCCTATAAGGGAAAATCGCCCGATATCCGAGACGTTGGCAGGGAATTGGGCGTACGCTTTGTGCTCGAAGGCAGTGTGCGCAAAGCGGGCGGCCAAGTACGCATCAATGCTCAGCTGATCGATGCAGAAACTGGAGCACATCTGTGGGCGGAGCGATATGACGGCTCCCTTGATGACGTGTTCGGCCTTCAAGATAAGGTCACGGCAAAAATCATTACCGTTCTCGCCGTGCAACTGACGAAGGGAGAGCAGAAGCGCATCGCCCGTAAGGAAACGGAGAACGCTGAAGCCTACAACATTTTCCTCAAAGGCTGGGAACAATATCAGCGCCAGCGGCCGCAAAGCTTTCGCAAAGCGATTGTCCTATTCGAAAAAGCTGCCGTTTTGGATCCCAATTATTCCCGCGCTAACGCCGCACTGGCGGCAATCTACTGGCAGGCTTGGAAGCGCCACTGGCACAATAAGGTCGGCGTGCACAATATCCATATTGCCCGCGTCAAGGCGGAGGATTATTTGGCGAAAGCGATGCGAAATCCGACCCCGCTGTCTCGTCAAGTTTCTGCCGCCATGTTGGCCCAGCGGGGACATCACAGCGATGCGATCACCGAAGGAGAGCGCGCCATCGCGCTGGATCCCAACGATGCCGAAGGTTTTGCAACCCTTGCCGGCGCCTTCACTTTGGCCGGGAGGCCCCAGGAGGCATTGTCGCTGATCGAACGGGCGGTCAGGCTCAACCCCCATTTTCCGGCAAGCTATCTATATGAACTGGGCCTGGCCCGTTTCAGTTTGGGCGAATTTGACTTAGCCGCGACCGCGCTGGAAAAAGCCGTCGCCTTGAACCCGGACGACCGCTGGTCATCGCGGATACTCATCGCGACGCTGGGCTATCTGGGCCGCGGCAAGGATGCGGAAGCACTCATGGATAATGCAGAGAATAACTGGCGCGGTTTCGACCCTCTATCGGTAAGAGGCGTTGCTTTTTGGTATCCTTTCAAACGGCCCGCCGACACGGAACGCCTCGCCGAAGGCCTGCGCAAGGCTGGGGTTCCCGACTGATCCCACCGCAAAATGCTCTTAAAAGCGCAATGTCTTTCCCGGTGGCAAGTCAAGAAGCTTAACCGGCGTATTCCCGAGCGCCGCCTTGAATTCCGCCGGTGTCCGGTTGATGACCGGAAAAGTACCGTAGTGGATTGGCGCCACCATTTTGGGCTTGATCAACTTATTGACGGCATAGGCGGCGCCCTCCGGGCCCATGGTGAAGTGTCCGCTGATGCAAACCAGAGCGAGGTCCGGCTTAAAAAATTCATGGATCAGGGACATGCCGAGAAACACGTCTGTATCGCCGGAATGATAAACCTTGAAGCCATTTTCCAATTCGATCACGTAACCCACCGCCGGACCGCCTTCCACGGTTCTACGGCTTCCCGGTTCCTTGTCCATCAGACCGAATGCCTTCAGATCAATGGATGAACTGTGCTCGGCCGGCACCATATGGATTTTTACGCCGCGGCCGACCGGCGACACCGTGCCGCCCTTGTTCATGCCAATGGATTTGTCGCCATTAAGCAAGCCAAGGGTGATCGCATTGAGGATGAATTCGTAGTTGGCGACCACCGTGGCTCCGGTCAGCTTTGCCAGCTCTTCAAGGTCGTAGATATGATCGCCATGGCCATGAGTCACCAGAATAACATCCACCTTGCCAAGCGCCTTCAAATCCCGAAATTTGGCCGGCGTTTTCGGATTGTTTTTCAAGAATGGGTCGATAAGTATGACTTTGCCTTTGACGCTGGTAATTTTCACCGTGGCATGGCCAAGCCACTGCACTTCCACGCCTGCGGCCAGGGCAGGGTTCGTATATAGTAGAAATGATCCAAAAACGGTAACGATAACCCAGCGTGCGATGCGTACGTTCATGAACCCAAACTTTCGGTTTTTGGTTAGCCCTGGCGGCGCTCTGTTGCCAAATACACAGCCCTAAGTTTGAAGTGTTTAAATATTACCCGGCAATATTAGCGACATTCATATCCCGGATACAATGATATTGCGTTGCTAGCCGTCACCAAAAGCCCGACGGCACAGTGATAAATTATTATCAGTGCTAATCCTTTTGACCGTCGGCGGCGATCTACGGCTGGGTGTCAATGCTCTGGCGTGGCCGACGATTGACGCCGATGCGGCCCACAAAGGGCAGTTTCAACGCCGGGTCCTTGGGATCGATGCCGAAGCTGAGCCCGAGAATATTCAACTCAAGCCCTTCTTCCAGAGCCGCCGTCATGCCCAACAGACCGAACAGGGAGAATTGAAAGCCCGATCCGCTGGGCGCCTTGGCGAACAGACGGTTGCCAAGATAATCCTTGCCGATGGCGGTCGGCGGCAAATCCAAATTCAATTCCGGTACCTGGCGCGCAATGAAGGCAGTGAAGGTGTTGGAGTTGGGCCCCGGCCACACGGTGTAGCGGTCATGATAGGGATATTCCCGGGCCGCCTTGTCCACCTTGGCGATGATCGCGTCGACGCCGGGGCCGCGCAAATCGGTCAACAAGTCCGGCGCGTTGCCGAACCATCTGGCATCGGGGGCGCGCTGGTGAATAGCCACCGGTGAATTGCCCCAACGCAGGCGCCAGCCGATCACCTCAAAGACAGTGTAATTTTCCGCGCCGGACGGCTTGGCGGCGATCCAGGTATGCACACCGAAATTACCGCGCCAGCCCCAGGCTCGGGCGCCATAGACCTGAAGAACCGCTTCCGTAGTGAGCTGGGGATCGGGCGCCAGGCCCACCGGCTCGCGGCTCGCCGTCCGCCAGCTTTGCGCCGTCGCCGAATTTTTGTAGCCCTGATAAACAGCCATCAAACCTACCGTCGTTACAAACCCAATGAGGCCGTAAAGGGCGATGCGTAGCCGCCGTTTCATAGGCTTAAACATAGGTTCGCCGGCGCGTCCAAGCAAGTCAGGCCGGTCCGGATCGCGGTGAAGTGAAGCCCTAATATTTGGCCATCAGATGCTCGAACCCCTTGACCGGATTGGGCACCTGTAAGCCGCCGAAATGGGCGCGGAGGTTCGCGGTAAGCATGTCACGCATGCGCAAAGTGGATTCGTGGGTAAAGGCGGCCCGGTGCGGCGATAGCGCGACATTGTGCGCCTCGGTCAATTCGGGCCGCACATGGGGCTCGTTCTGGAACACGTCGAGCCCGGCGCCGGCGATGGCGCCCGAGATAAGCGCTGCCACCAGGGCATCCTCATTGACCACTAGGCCACGCGATATGTTGACCAGATAGCCGTCCGGTCCTAGCGCCTCCAACACTTCGGCGCCCACCATGTGATGGGTCGCATCAGTGGCCGGCACGCAGATCATCAGATAATCCGCCGCCGCCGCCATCTCGCGGACATTATCGAAATAGCGGTATTCGCAATCCACCCGCCGGGTGCGCTGATGATAGAGAATGTCCATATCAAAGCCGGCTGCGCGCCTGGCAACGGCGGACCCGATGGCGCCGAGCCCAATGATACCCATGGTCTTGCCCGTCGGTGTCGAGGTATAGCCGCCCTTGCTGGCCGTCTCCGCCCAAGCCTGGCGCCTTGTATAGGCATCGAAATAGACTATGCGCCGGGAAACACTAAGCATCAGCCCGATGCCCAGATCAGCCACCGAGGCGGCATTGGAGCCGGGGCCGTGGGTCATCAAAATGCCGCGCCGCAAAACCTCCTTGGCGTCCACCATGGAATAGCCGACACCGATGGCGGCGACGATGGTGAGGTTCGCCAGCTTGTCGAAAAGCTGCGCATCGCCCCTGGGCTCGGCGCCACCCGCGATGGCCAGGCCCTGGATGGAAGGGCCGATGGCATCCAGATAGGCGCCCGCATCACTTTCGCCGGTAACATCGAAGACGGTGAAATATCGGGCCAGATGATCGGCGTGGGTCAGGACGTTTTCGCCTAGCACAAGGAGATTGGGTTTATCGGACATGAATTTTCGGTTCCGGCGTGATTTTTTTAGGCGTCCACTTTAGGGTGTCTAAGCGCTAGTGGTAAAGCGCGGACCAGGGAGAGAGTAAAATGGGAGAGATGATCGAATTCGAAGGCCCGGGCGGCGAGACCATCCCCGCCTATCTGGCGCTTTCCGGCCCGGGATCGGGGCCGGGGGTCGTTATCGGCCAGGATATTTTCGGCATGGGCGAAAGCCAAAGAGTGATTGCCGATATGTTCGCCGCCAACGGTTTCAACGCCATGGTGCCCGATATATTTTACGATCTCGAACAAGCGACGCGCACCGGTCCCGACGGGGTTGAGCGGACCAGCTATCTGGGCCAGTTCAATACCGACACCTGTTTCGGCTATTTTTGCAGCGCCATGGATTTCTTGCGGGCGCGGGAGGAAAGCAACGGCAAGGTGGCTACCATCGGTTTTTGTTACGGCGGCAATCTCGCCTATCTCTCGGTCGCCCGCCACGACGCCGATGCCGCCGCCAGCTATTACGGCACCCAGCTGCAAAACTATTTGGATGAAGCCGGTGCCATAAAGAAACCTCTGATGCTGCATATCTCCGAACACGACCGCACCTATTCGGAAGAAGACCGGGACCGCATCCTGGCGAAGTTCGAAGGTGCCGAAATGGTCACTACCCATGTCTATGCACAGCGCCACGGCTTCGCCCACCGGCTGGTGGCGGAACCGGATGACGGCGACGGCAAGGAAATTGCGCATGGCCGCACTTTTGCATTATTCGAAGGCATGAAATATTGATGCGCTTGGCGGCCCCGGCGAAATCATGAGCGATCAATGGCAATTCTGGATTGACCGGGGCGGCACCTTCACCGATGTGGTGGCCAGGCGCCCGGACGGAACGCTGGTGACCGAAAAGCTGCTTTCGGAAAATCCGGACCAATATGAAGACGCCGCCGTAGAAGGCATCCGCCGCTTGCTCGGCCTGGCCGGCGATGATCCGGTGCCCCCGGATGCCGTGGCGGCGGTCAAGATGGGCACTACTGTGGCCACCAACGCGCTTTTGGAGCGCGCCGGCGCGCCCACCTTGCTGGTCACCAACCAGGGCTTTGGCGATGCCTTGGCGATCGGCTATCAAAACCGTCCGGACTTGTTCGCCCTTCAAATCCAATTGCCGGAACGGCTCTATGGCCGCGTCCTCGAAGTGGCGGGCCGGCTGAACGCTACAGGCGCCGAGATCCAGCCCCTCGATGAGCAAACCGCCGCCGCGGGCCTGGACGCTGCACACGATGCCGGCTTTCGCGCCGTCGCCATCGTGCTGATGCACAGCTACCGGGCACCGGAACACGAACGCCGCATCGCCGCCTTGGCTGAGGCGGCCGGCTTTACCCAAATTTCGGTCTCCTCCGAGGTCTCGCCGTTGATGAAGGTGGTGTCTCGGGGCGATACCACGGTGGTCGATGCGTATCTCTCGCCGATCCTCAAAACCTATGTGGACCGGGTGGCTAGAAGTCTCGGCTCGATCAAGCTGATGTTCATGCAATCGAGCGGCGGGCTTACCGATGCTGGGCTGTTTCGCGGCAAGGACAGCATTCTGTCGGGGCCCGCCGGCGGGGTTGTCGGCGCCGCCGGCACCGCTGGCATGGCTGGCTTCGATAAGATCATCGGCTTCGACATGGGCGGCACCTCCACCGATGTCTCCCACTATGCTGGCGAGTTTGAACGCGCCTTCGATACGGAAGTTGCCGGTGTGCGCCTGCGCTCGCCGATCATGCGCATCCACACGGTGGCGGCGGGCGGCGGCTCGGTACTTGGGTTCGATGGCGCCCGCATGCGCGTCGGTCCCGGTTCCGCCGGCGCCGATCCGGGGCCGGCCTGTTACGGCGGTGGCGGGCCGCTGACCATTACCGACGCCAACGTGATGCTCGGCCGCATCCAGCCCAGACACTTCCCGCATGTGTTCGGCCCGGGCGCCGATGAGCCCCTGCAAGCCGATATCAGTGCTGCCAAATTCGCCGAGCTGGCGAAGGAGATCGCCGCCGCCACCGGCACCAAGCAAACCGCCGAGGCCGTCGCCGAGGGCTTCCTTACCATCGCCGTCGAAAACATGGCCGGCGCCATCAAACGCATTTCGGTGCAGCGCGGCTACGACGTTACCGAATACACGCTGGTTTGTTTCGGTGGTGCTGGCGGCCAGCATGCCTGCCGGGTGGCCGATGCGCTGGGCATGGAAACCATATTCATCCACCCCCTGGCCGGCGTCTTGTCGGCCTACGGCATGGGCCTCGCCGAAGTCCACGCCCACCGGGAGCGGGCCGTTGAAATCGAGTTGACCACCAGCGCCCTTCGGGATCTGGAACCGGTGCTTGCCGATCTTGAAAGCCAGTGCCGGGACGAGCTTGCCGATCAAAACATCGCCGCCGATCAGACCCAAATTCACCGGCGCCTGCATATCCGATACGCCGGCACCGATACGGCGCTGGAGGTTCCCTTCGCCCCATTGGACAAAGTATCCGGTGATTTCGGTGCCGCCCACCGGTCCCGCTTCGGCTTCATCGATCCCGGACGCAGCCTGGTCATCGAAGCGGCCTTCGTCGAAGCCGTCGGCGGCGCCGAGCGGGCCAGCGATGGCGCCATGGAATGGGGCCCGGCCTCCGGCGCGCCCATCGAAACCGTGACCATGCGTGTGGCCGGCGCCGCCCGCGACACGCCCATTTACCGGCGCGCCGATCTTGCGCAGGAAATGCAAGTCCATGGCCCGGCGATCATCATCGATGCTACCGGTACCACGGTGATCGAGCCGGATTGGGCGGCAAGGTTGAGCGGGCCCGGCCATCTTATTCTCATCCGCACAACGCCGCGCCCGGCCCAGGCGGCCATCGGGGCCAAAGCCGATCCGGTGATGTTGGAGGTGTTCAACAATCTTTTCATGTCCATTGCCGAACAAATGGGCGCGGTGCTGGCCAATACCGCCAGCTCGGTGAACATAAAGGAGCGGCTGGATTTCTCCTGCGCCCTATTTGATGCGGACGGTGCTCTCATCGCCAACGCGCCGCATTTGCCGGTGCATCTCGGCTCCATGGGCGAAAGCATCGCGACGGTGATCCGCCAGCGGGCCGAGACAATGCGGCCCGGCGAGGTGTACGCCCTCAACGCGCCCTATAACGGCGGCACCCACTTGCCCGATATCACCGTCATCACGCCGGTCTTCGGTGCGGGCGGCAAGGACATCCTTTTCTTCCTTGGCAGCCGGGGCCACCATGCTGATGTGGGCGGCATTACGCCGGGATCGATCCCGCCCTTTTCCCGCACCATCCATGAAGAAGGCGTGCTGATCGACGACTTTCTTTTGGTGTCGGACGACCGGTTGCGCGAGGTGGAGTTGCGCGATCTGCTCACCTCTGGCCCGTATCCGGCGCGCAATCCCGATCAGAACATCGCTGATTTTAAGGCACAGATCGCTGCCAACGAAAAAGGCGCTGCCGAGCTGGCCCGCATGGTTGATCACTTCACGCTCCCCGTTGTTCAAGCCTATATGCGCCACGTGCGCGCCAACGCCGCCGAGCAGGTGGCCCAAGTGCTGGACGCGCTGCCGGACGGCGCCTTTACCGCGCCCATGGACAACGGCGCCCACATTCAAGTGGCTATCCGCGTCGATCATGTCGCCCGCCGCGCGGTTATCGATTTCACCGGCACCTCGGATCAGGACGCCGGCAACTTCAACGCACCCGCCGCTGTTTCCCGGGCCGCCGTCCTCTATGTCTTTCGCTGCCTGGTCGCCGACGATATTCCCTTGAACGACGGCTGCCTGGAGCCCCTCGAAATCATCATTCCCGAAGGCACCATCCTCAATCCCTTGCCGCCGGCTGCCGTGGTCGCCGGCAATGTGGAAACCTCGCAAACCGTCACCGGCGCACTCATGGCGGCGGCTGGCGCGCTGGCATCGGGGCAAGGCACCATGAACAATTTCACCTTCGGCAACGGCGTCCACCAATATTACGAAACCGTCTGCGGCGGCGCCGGCGCCGGGCCCGGTTTCGATGGCGCGTCGGCCGTTCATACTCACATGACCAACACCCGCCTGACCGATCCCGAAATTCTTGAATTCCGGCACCCGGTGCGGCTCGAAGAATTTCGCATCCGCACCGGCTCCGGCGGCGATGGCGAGGCCAGAGGCGGCGACGGCACCGTGCGCCGGGTGCGCTTCCTGGAGCCGATGACGGCGGCCATTGTATCGTCGTCGCGCATGGTCCCACCGTTCGGGCTGCAAGGCGGCGAGGCTGGCCTGTGCGGTAATAATCATGTCGAGCGCGCCGATGGCACCCTGGACCAACTTACCGGCGCCGATCAGACTGAGATGGCGCCCGGCGATGTGTTCGTTATCGAGACCCCCGGCGGCGGCGGCTTTGGCAGAAAATCTTAATTAATATCAATAACTTACCAGCAAGTCGCCGATACAGTCGTCCATAGAGCGCACGTCGCCGAAGCTTTGCCAGACGGTGGTCAGCCCGACGATATGGTCTTCGTCGTAGCGGGCCGCGTTGGCGTCGGAGACCATGACCACCCGATAGCCGAGCATCATGGCGTCGCGGGCGCTGGTCTCGCAGCAGAAGTTGGTTACGGTGCCGGCGATCAGCACGTTTTCGATGCCGCGCGCCCGCAGCTGTTCGTCCAAATCCGACGAGCCCTGAATAAAGGCCGAGAAACGCATCTTGTTGGTGATGATATCGCCGTCTTCCGGGCTCAAATCCGGATAGAGTTTTTGCCCCTCTGCCCCTTCGGTAAGGTTGTCTTTGTGGGCTTCCATTTTTTCCGGCGTGAAGAAATAGTCGTGATAGATGGGCCATTTAGAAGGCCCGCCCAATTCATCGGCTAGGGACATCAGCACCCAGGCAACGGTGCCGCCGGTATCCCGCAAATGGGCGGCGAGTTTATTAATATTGGGGCAGATGGAGCGCGCCGTTTCCACCTCGGCCACGAAGAAATTCTGCATGTCGATAACCACCAAGGCGGTCTTCTTGGGATCGAATTTATCAAACACATGCAGGCGGCCGCGCTTGGCCATGATGCGCTCGATCACATAGTCCGGTATCTCAACATTATGCGGCATGTGCGCTCGCCCCTTATTCCGCTGCCTGAATGGATCGCCAGACCTTTTCCGCGGTCGCCGGCATTTCCACATTGGGCGCGCCGATATGGCTAAGCGCATCATTGATGGCATTCATCAGCGATGGCATCGAGCCGACCGTGCCGGCCTCGCCGACGCCTTTGACACCCAAGGGATTGCGCGCCGTCGGCACCTCGTTGGCGGCCAGCTCGAAGGTACAGAAATCATCGGCCCTCGGCATGGCGTAGTCCATGAACGAGCCGGTCAGCAATTGTCCGGCATCATCGTAATGAATGTCTTCCATCAATATCTGGCCGGCGCCGTGGGCAATGCCGCCATGCACTTGGCCGTCAAACAAAAGCGGATTGAGGACCACGCCGGCATCGTCGACGGCCACATAGCGGGTAATCTCGATGCGTCCAGTATCGGCGTCGATTTCCACTTCGACCAGATGCGCGCCGTTGGGATAGACCGGCCCCTCGCCGACGCCGAACTCGCCATGCTCGTAAAATCCGGGCTCGATATCGGCGGGCAACTTGGGCCGCTGGAAGGCGGTTTTGGCGACTTCGGTGATGTCCAAGGATTTGTCGGTGCCGGCGACAGAGAACGTGCCGCCTTGGTATTCGATATCGCCTGGCGCCGTTTCCATCATATGGGCGGCGATGCGCTTGCCTTTTTCGATAATCTTTTCCGCCGCGATGGTTACCGCCGAGCCGACAAAAACGGCGCAGCGGGCATTGAACGTGCCGACGCCTGTCGCCACCACATCGGTATCGCCCATCTTGTAGCGAATGCCGTCGATATCGACGCCCAGCTTGTCGGCCAGCACCTGCTTAAAGGTGGTCTCGTGACCCTGGCCGTGATCCATGGCGCCGCACAACAGCGTGATGCCCCCTTCGGTATCGAAGCGCACTTCGACATGTTCGAAGTTGACCATAGCGACCCCGGACACGGTGTTGGAAAGGCCGATACCGAGATACTTGCCGCGCTTGGCCGCGTCTTCGCGGCGCGCTTCGAACCCCTGGTAGCCACCGGTTTCCAGGCATTGTTCGAAGTTGCGCACGAAATCACCGCAATCATAAACATGGCCGAGGCCGGTGCGGTACGGCATGGCTGAGCTGAGCACCGTATTCTTGAGGCGTAACTCCGCCGCATCGACGCCCAATTGATCGGCGGCCTGATCGACCATCACTTCGATCACATGGCAGGGTTCCGGCTTGGCGCCGCCCCGGTACTGGGCGTTGGTCATGATATTGGTGAGGGCGCCGGTAACCATGGCATGGATGTTCGGGGTCTTATAAACCCCCGCCAATCCGCCGAGGCCGGAAACGGCGGCGCCGATATTGCGGTCGGTGGTGAAATAGGCGCCGATCGGCACTTTCGTGTGGGTGCGAAGGGCGATGAAATTATGGTCCGCGTCCAGGGCCAGCTCGGCATCGACAAATCCGCCGCGTCCGTGTTCGTCGGTCAAGATGCTTTCCTGGCGCTCGGCGATCCATTTGACCGGCCGGCCGATCACTTCGGATGCCCACATGGACAGGCTGTATTCCGGATAGCAGCCGCCCTTGATGCCGAAACCGCCGCCCATATTGTCGCAAATGACGCGGATTTTGGTCTGCGGGATTTTGAATATCTGCTGCGCCAGGGTGGCGCGTGTGCCGTGCGCCGATTGGATGGTGGCGCGCAAGGTGTAGCGGTCTTCGTATTCGTCGTAATTGGCGATGCAGCCGCGCGGCTCCATGGCGTTGCCGGTTACCCGGTTGACGCACACCCGGTGCGATACCCGATGCGCGGCATCATTGAAGGCCGCGTCCACCGCTTGCCGGTTGCCGACCTCGTGGAAGTAGGCTTCGTTGCCGGGATTGTCGTCCCAGACTGCCGGCGCGCCGTCGGCCAAGGCATCGTCGGCGGTGATGACGGCGGGCAGCACCCGGTAGTCGACTGCAATCAGCTCGACCGCGTCTTTCGCCTGATCGACGCTTTCGGCGACTACGAAGGCCACCGGCTGGCCGGCGAAACGCACTCGGCCCTGGGCCAGGATCGGCATCGAACAGACATAGCCCGGCGAGCCGTCGGATTTCTTGCCGCGAATGTTAGGGAACTGGGCGCCAAGGCCGCGCGTTTCCAGATCATCACCGGTGAGCACGGCGAGCACGCCGGGGGCGGCAAGGGCCGCGGCTTTATCGATATGGCCAATCTCGGCGTGGGCGTGGGGTGAGCGCAATACAAAGGCGCGCGCCTGGCGATTCTCGTTTACATCGTCCGCATAGCGCCCGTGGCCCTTGATCAGCCGGTAATCTTCATCGCGCCGGACCGGATCACCGATACGTACCATATTCATTTTTCTTTACCTCCCGTTGACCTGACCAAAATTGCCTTCTTTGGCACCTTTCCGCAAGGACCAGTTGTCTCCGGTGATGCGACATAATTTGCGGAATTCGGCGGTGGGGTTTGGTATGGATTGGTATGGTTTGGTGGGGGTAATTGCAGGCAAAACAGCACATTTCTCCTGCCCGATGGCGCGCCCGAACGGGTTTAAAACGGGGTGTTTGGGGGATTAAATCCTGGATAAATGTATAGAACATAAGTCGAACAATTGCAAGTTTTTTTGGATTTACGGCGTTAGACGGGCGTTCTCAACCAGGCAGCTTCTGTTTTTTGCAAACCTCAGCTTCTAAAGGCTGGATTGGGTGAACAACACCCTCAGTCATCACAACTGGACGGTAAAAACCGCCGCAGCTGTACGTAGTTACCGCAACTGTTTCTCATTCACGCCAATATCCATTTGCAAATTGTACGCTGTACCAGATCGAATGGGAAAATGGCTGTGTTGAACGGAGAGAACGAGGCCGACGATCCCGACCGGTTGAAGTCCAAGGTAAAGACGGGCGGCCCCTGGGCCGTTACCGGCGCCGTATTGGACAAGGCGCAAAAATCCATAGACGACTTGTCGGATCAATTCGCCGAGCAATTGGCGGTGGATATTGCAGACATGGTAGCGGTGCATGGTCAATTGGTCGGCGATGACTGCGATCCATCCGAATGCCTGAAACAGATGTTTCACATTGCCCATAATCTCAAAGGCAACGGCGGCACGTTCGGATTTGATCTGGTGACCGATATCAACTACCTGCTGTGCCGTTTTATCGAGCGATTGGATTTACCACTGCCGCCGCAAAGCACGGAAGTCATCTATCTTCACATCAACGCCCTCAAGGCCGTTCAGGCGCAAAACCTGACCGGCGGCGGCGGCGAAGTTGGAAAATCGCTGTTGAACGGGCTGGAACAAGTCATTGAGAAATGGGGGCAATCGAAATAGCCATGTCAGCCCTCGATATCAGTCAATTGAAATTTTTGATCGTTGAAGACAATCCGTTTATGCGCGCCATTCTAAATCAGTTGCTACGGAACTATCATGTTCGCACCACCAAGGAAGCAAATGATGGCGCCTCCGCGTTCATGGAGATGCGCACATTTAAACCCGATATCATTCTATTGGATTGGGAGATGCAGCCTCTGGACGGGCTGGATTTCGTTAAGCTGGTCCGGACCGGCGACGACAGCCCGGACCGTTTTGTGCCGATCATTATGGTCACCGGACATTCGGAAGCACACCGGATCACCGATGCGCGGGACAGCGGCGTCAATGAATTTCTGGTAAAGCCGCTTTCGGCGAATAGCCTGTTCTCACGCATAACCGAGCTGATCGAAAAACCGCGGTCATTTGTAGAGACCAAATCCTATTTTGGTCCTGATCGGCGCCGGCGTAGCGTCTCCTACGATGGTACGGAACGAAGGGGAGGGGCGGCTCCAACGGGCATGGATATAGAGGTCGCCGACGCCGACCAAGGGATGTCGCAAACGCAACTGGATTCCATGTTTGACTGATTGTGCGGCTTTGGTTTGGGCCGGTTGCTTAGGCGTATCGACCACTCTATCACCGGCGATGCCAGCTTGTAGCGGGATCGTTGATCAAAACTCGATCTCATCCAGCAGATCATCGACGATGGCGTGGAAATGATCCCAGGGCGCTTCCCGGTGGCAGGAATTGCGGACGATCAACGACGAGCCGGCATAGAACTTCTCATAAAGCTGATGGCGACCGGCGAATTCGGAGCCGGTCAAATCCCAGCCCAGTTTATATAGCTTCATACGCTGGCGCGCATCCATGGTCGGCGTCGCCCACCATTCATCGAAGCGGGCGCTGAGCTCGGGATCGTCCAGAATATCCGTGCTGGCCGGCATTTGCAGCGGCGCCGCGCCCATTAGATCGCGGACGATATCGACGATCTCGGTATGGTGTTCCTGGCACCAATTCAAAGTCGCATACATGATGCGCCGGTTGTGAGTGGCGTAGCCGTCCGGGCTTTCGGGCCATGCCTCCCACGCCTCGTTCTGGCCGGCGACCAGGCCGCCGACGGTCGCTTCCAACGCCGCCAGCCGGCCGAGAATGTCGCGCACCGCCGGTATCTGGTCGATGCCGTTGGCCAGGCAGGCGCGGCTGGCGAGACCGACCATCAGCCCCATCTTCGCCCAAAAGCGCACATTCGATTGGTGGTTGGCGTAGCAGTTGGCCGGCGTGTCGATATAGATTTGCCGGGACTGGGCGCCGTCGTTGTGCAGGAACACCCGCTCCCAAGGGATTTTCACGTTCTCGCAAACCAGCATGCAATCGCCCTCGTCGAACCGGTGGCTTAAGGGGTAATTGGCCGGACGTGCGGCGTGCATCTCGTAAGGCTGGCGTGCCCACAAAGACAGCCCCGGCAAATTGAGCGGCATGGCGGCGGTAATGCTTTCGGCTTTGCGGCTCTCATCGATGGGCGACAGGTTGCCGATCCAAATCTCGTCGGCAAAAACGGCGCCGGTGGCCAGCATCTTCATGCCCGAGACAACGACGCCATCATCGTCTTCAGCTACCACGCGCAGCGCAGGCTGCTCCAAACCAGCATCGCCGGTGGCAACTTCCTGGCCCCGAATGCCGGACGGCGCGGTGACCGCAAAGGACAGGAACAAATCTTCGTGGCGGGCTTTTTGGTAATAGCGGAGCAGGTTGTCGCCAAACCCCTTGCCGGTTTTTTCCAGAACACCAGGGTTCATGGCGAGGCCGGTCACCAGCCCGGCGACATGATCGGGAGAGCGGCCGATCAACCCGTAGGTTGCGTCCGCCAAGGCCTTTGCCGAGGCGGTGCGGCGCGCCAATTCCTCGCGATTTTTACAGCGCAGCCAGTAGACGGAGAACGCCTCGCCGTCCTCTTCGAAGGCGTATAGATCGCGCTTGTCCGGATCGGCCTTTTGGTCATACAGGTCGGCCACGGTCTGGGCGGCGTTTTTGAATGCCGGGTGGACGGTAACATCGCCCACGCGCTCCTTGCCAATAAGCACGCGGCGCCCGTCGCGCATTTTTTCCAGTTTTTCCGCGCCCGAAATCAGCATCGCAATTTCCCCCAGATTATTTGAAAACGATCCTTTGTTCAGCCAAGCTCGGCAGCGAATTCCGATCCGGTCAGGCAGAAGCGGCCAAGCTTGTCCTGCCACAATTCGCCGCTTTCGTGCAGCTGGCCCAAGGCCCGGGACAAGGCCGGAACGCCGGCATCGCCAAACATCTCCGACAGATCGAAGAAATATTGCGGCGTCTCGCAGATGGCAGTGCGGATCTCGTCGGCGAGCGCAGTCACCTCGTTATTACCGACCAGTGGCGCCGGCTCCTTCGCCGCCCCATCGCCATCGCCGAGCGCATCGGCCAATTTGATGTCATCGGCGTAGGCGTAATAAATTCGCTCGAACCTTTCCCGGGGCACATCGTCGGGGATGGTGGCGTCGATGCCCATTTTGGCGGTGGTTGGAATACGCCCCGGCGTCGGTACCAGGCTCGGATCGAGCGGTTTCGAGCGGGCGCCGGAAATAATGACCACGTCCTTGTCCGCCTGCACTCTTGTGGCCACCGCCCATTCCACGTCCATATGATCGAACACGTCGATATCTTCATCGACCACGGTCACATGCTTCATATCGGCCACCGACAGCATGGCCATGATGGCGTTCTTGCCGTCGCCGGGCAGTGGCTTGATGGCGGCCACCGTGTGCCAATGGCAGCAACCGCCCGGCGTTACGTTGATGGCGGTTACCTGGACGCCGGCCTCGTGCAACACACGGCGGACGGCGGATTCGTATATGGGTCCGCTCGGCCAGATGTTTTCCCACGGCATGTGCAGCGCGTAATAGATCGGTTTGGCACGGCAGCGGATGGATTTGATGCGCACATGCGGGTTCCAATGCAGCCCGCCCATAAGCCGCGTAAATTCGCCGAAGCGGCCCTCCGGCTTGGTCCAGCCGGTGGGCAGTATTTCAGCCTCCAGCACTATCTCGGAATCGGCGATGAAGGGGATATCGACGGTATTGCAGGGCGCCAATTGCACCGGAGCGCCGCGCATGCCGCCGGCCAGGGCCATCTCATCGACGCCGGCAGCGGCCTTGAAGGTTGAGGCAATCAATTCCGCCGGATGGGTGCCGATATTGATGGAGATTGGCAATGGCTCGTTCCGGGCCAGGGCTTTCTCGGCAAATTTGCGCAAGTTGTTGGGGGTGACGATATCGATGCCGGTGGTGTTCCGGTCCTTCACCAGCAAACGATAGACGCCGGCGTTATAGCCGAACTCTTCGTCATGGGCGATGATCACCCCGGCGGTAATCATCGGGCCGCCGTCGAGGGTGCCGAAGATGGGCACTGGCAGGGCGAACAGATCCACATCGTCGCCTTCCATGATCACGTCGTGCAGGCCGTCGGCGGATACGGTTTCGGGCGCAATGGGGTTGGCCAGGCCGCGGCGCAACTGGGCCTCGATCTCGGCAAAATCGCAGCCCATGGCGATGCCCAGCCGTTCACGAGAATTCATCACCCCCGATATCACCGGCATGTCGTAGCCGATCACATTGGTGAACAAAAGTGCCGTTTCCGACTGATCCACCAGGGTGGCGATATGGCGGATATCGATGGGCTTGGTGATGCGCCGCAATTCGCCGGCGGCTTCCAGATCGGGAACGATATCGCGCAAACCGCCAAGGTTCCGGCGCGTCTGCCCGGCCTTTGCGCCCGGCGCGCTATTGCCGCTTGCTTCGTCCATGACCGTCTCCTTAATTTGCTTGTAAAGCCAATATCCAGGCTTCAGGGTTGGCCTAAGAATAGCGAAACCTCACCGCAACCGCCAGCATGGCGAAACAAGGCAAATCGGCGCTAATGGAAAATCTAGGCAATCTTTTTAAAGCGCATGTGGATAGCGGGCGCATTGCGGCCATCGATCTTTTGGATGCCGATAATCCCCAAGAAGTCACCTACGCCGATTTGGATGCCAGCTGTGATGCCGTAGCGCGCGGGCTTCGGCTGCGCGGCCTTGGGCCCGGCGACCGCATCGCCATATTGGCGCAAAACCGGCTGGAATTCATGGAAGTGTTGTTCGGCGCCTTGCGTTTGGGCTGCGTTCCGGTGCCCGTCAATATCAAGCTGCCCGCCGACACCGTGGAGTTCATCCTCCGCGACGCCGGCGTCAAACATATGTTTTATGATCGAAGCTGGGACGCCCGAGTGTGCGACGAGCTACCCGGCACCGACTTCGATGAAGACTATCAAAATTTTCTGGACCCCGGCGAATTCGAGGCGGTGACGGTTAGCGACAAACAAGTGTCCATGCAGCTCTATACCGCCGGCACCACCGGCCGGCCCAAGGGCGTGCTTTTGACCCATTCGGGCCAGGGCTGGGCATCCAAAGCTTTGGTGGAAGCCCGCCGGCTAACCGACGATGACCGTATTCTCATATCGGCGCCGTTTTTCCATAAAAATGCCCTGGTGGCGATCAAGACGGCGATGCTACCGGGGGCGTCCCTGGTGATCATGCCCCGTTTTGCGGCCCGGCCCGCCATTCATGCGGTGGCGGAACAGAAATGCACCATGGTCACCGGCGTTCCGACCATGATGTATATGATGCTGGCCGAGCGCGATCTGATCGAAGCTTCCGATTTCTCCCATGTGCGCACCATTTCCATGGGCTCGGCGCCGGCGTCGGACGTGTTGCTTGGCGATATTTCAGCCGTTTTCAAGAACGCCGCTATCCAGCTCAACTACGGCACCACCGAGGGCGGACCGATCATGCTCGGCTGGTACCATCCCGATGGGCTGGAACGCCCGGTGGGCGCCGTCGGCTATCCGATACCGGGCTGTGAATACCGGTTCGAGGGCGGGCCCAACGACAAACAGGGCGAGCTGGTCTTGCGCAATCCCGGTGTCGCTTTGGGCTTTTATAATTACCCGGAAGAGACCGAGCGCTGCTTCAAAGACGGCTGGAACTATTCCGGCGACATCATGCGCCAGGATGAAGACGGCTGGTTTTATTTTGTCGGCAGGGTCGATGACATGTTCGTCTGCGGCGGCGAGAACATCTTTCCGGGCCAGGTGGAATCCCTGCTGGAGAAATTCGCACGAATATCCCAGGCCGTGGTGCTGCCCTTTTCCCACGAAACCAAGGGCGAGGTGCCATACGCCTTCGTCGTCGCCGAGAAAGGCGCGACGCTCGGCGAAGACGACGTCAAAGCCTATGCAATCGAAAACGGTCCCGCCTATGCCCATCCGAGGCGGGTATTCGTGATGCCCGAAATTCCCTTGACCGGGACCAACAAAACCGACCGGGCGGCATTGCGCGCCTTGGCTGGGGAGAAAGTTTAATGGCCGAAAATAAAATGACTCTCGCGGAACTACAGGATCGCATAACCCAGGCGCCCTTCCATCAATGGCTGGGGCTAAAAGTTGCTGAAGTGACCGAAGACGGCATTCAAATCACCGTGCCCTGGCGGCAAGAATTCCTGGTCAATGCAGAGGCCGGCTATGCCCATGGCGGCATCCTTGCCACCCTTATTGACACCGCCTCCGATTATGCGCTGGCGGCAAAGATCGGCGGGCCGGTGCCGACCGTTGATCTCCGCGTCGACTACCACCGGGCCGCCAAGGAAGGCGAGATTACCGTCCAGGCCCGGGTGATCAAATTGGGCCGCACCTTTTCCACCGCCGAAGCCTCGGTCTTCGATGCCGAGGGCCGCTTGCTGGCCAGCGGGCGCGGCGTGTTCCACATGCCCGCCGGCTAAGGGCGGCGCGCAAAAATTTAAGGAGAGACCATGAAAGCCGTTGTCCTTTATGAGCATGGCCAGATGGACAAGCTCATCTACGAAGAAAACTATCCTGACCCGGAATGCGGACCTGGCGATGTGGTTGTCCGGGTGAAGGCGACCTCGCTCAATTACCACGATCTGTTTACCCGCAACGGCATGCCCGGTCTGACCTTGGAGCTGCCCAGAATTTGCGGCCTCGACGTTGCCGGCGAGATCGCCGAGACCGGCGCCGATGTGAAGAATTTTAAAGTTGGCGATGCGGTTCTCATCGATCCCCGCAACCGAGTGGAAGGCGGCCTGGTGGGCGAGACCATCGATGGCGGGCTGGCCGAATTTTGCCGCGCGCCGGAGCATCAGTTGATCCCAATTCCGGACGGCGTATCTTATGCGGATGCCGCCAGCCTGCCGGTCGCATACGGTACCGCCCACCGCATGATGGTGACAAGAGGCCAGGTCAATAAGGACGACAAGGTGCTGATCATGGGTGCCTCGGGCGGCGTCGGCACCGGCGCGGTATTGCTCGCCAAAATCCTAGGCGCCGAAGTTGTGGCCCTGTCGTCGTCGGAGGTGAAGATGCAGGCGCTCACAGATATGGGCGCCGATCACGTAATCAACTATCTGGAAACCGAATGGGTCAAGGAAATTTGGAAGCTTTATACCAAGCCGCACCGGCGCAAATATGAAGGCGGCGTCACCGTGGTGGTCAATTTCACCGGCGGCGATACCTGGGTGCAGGGCATGCGTTGCTTGCGGCGCGGCGGGCGCATGCTCACCTGCGGCGCTACCGACAGCTTCGATCCGAAAACCGATCTCCGCTATGTATGGAGCTTTGAATTTGATATTCGGGGCTCCAACAGTTGGGAGCCGGAAGATTTGACCGCGCTGCTGGCCATGATCCAAGCCGGCGACATGAAGGTGCCTATCGCCGGCACCTATCCGCTCAGCGAAGCCACCGAGGCCTTGCGCCTGATCGAAGACCGCGAGGTTATCGGCAAAGTCATCGTCGAGCCTTAAAAAAAGGAGGCGAACCCGTTGAACCTGCCCGGCCCCGGCGAAATATATCTGGACCATGTGGGCTGGTACGTGCCCGACCTGGACGAAGTGGCGCGGGTGTTTGGCAAGCTTGGTTTCCCGCTGACGCCGATTGCCTTGCATGGGGACAAAGACCCCAATACCGGCGAAGTGATCCCGCAAGGATCGGCCAACCGACTGGCCATGCTGGAACACGGATATCTGGAATTCCTCACCGATGTGGAAGGCACCGATACCCCCGTTAGCCGCCATATGCGGGATCGTATGGATCAATATATCGGCGTCCATCTGACCGCTTTTTCGGTGGCCGATGCGGGCTTGGAAACGGCGCGGCTGCAAACCACAGGCATCTCTTTACAGCCCACCGTGAATTTGCGCCGTACTGTCGAAGCCGCCGATGGCAGCGAAGCGGAAGCCGGTTTCACCGTGATCCGCGCCGGTTTCGATCAGTTCCCCGAAGGCCGCATCCAGACCCTCACCCACCTGACGCCGGCCCATGTCTGGCAAGACCGGTTCATCGCCCGCGACAACGCCATCACCGGGTTGTCGGAAGCGGTGTATTTGGTGCCGGACCCGGCGGACAGCGCCGCACGGTTGGCAACATTTACCGGACGCGCGCCAAGCGCAACGGATGGCGGTTTAGAAATTACCCTGGACCGGGGCAAGCTGCGATTTATCCGCGCCGATCATTTCGGGGTGGCGGTCGGCCTGATCTCCACCGACCTGGCGCAAACACGCCGCTATTTTCGCGAAAACAATATTCCGCTGGCGGATGAGAGCGCCGAACGTCTGGTGATTGACGCCGCCGAAGCCCTTGGCGCCGAACTGGTGATTACACCGGCGGGCGCATAAACCCTACTCGGCGGCCTGTTTCAGCTCTTCGGCGAGCATCTGG
>Ga0008649_10001092_pt1 | contig 22066 bp, 23 predicted proteins | sample SaaInlV_130m_DNA_2_FD_66601 | JGI IMG/M metagenome (GOLD analysis project Ga0008649, IMG submission 66601) | Marine microbial communities from expanding oxygen minimum zones in the Saanich Inlet - SI037_S2LV_130m_DNA | ecosystem: Environmental > Aquatic > Marine > Intertidal zone ... | reverse complement strand
GCGTCGCCCAGGAACGGGAGATCGCCTTGGTCAGCCATGTGGAACACCACATCGACATTTTCCTGCAACAGGCGGCGAAACGGAACAAGGTCTCGCGCAAGGACTTCAACAAAGCCGTGCAGCTGTACCGCGGCCAGACCAACGACACCATTCCCGAGCGCGAAATCCGCACCCGTGTCAAACAGATGGTCGAGAACAATGGCTGGACCGGTAAACGCCGCCGCTGGATGCTGGGTTCCAGGCGCTGGTTCAAGAAAATCTGATTGCTCGGTCAGGCAACGCCGAGGTCCGGTCAGTCGAAACGTCAGCACCAAGCTTTTTAGAAACGAGCTCTCTTCATACCACGTGATGTCCGCCTGGCAATTTCGCTCCGAGTTCGGGGCGTTCGCTCATCTGGTCGCGCTGAGCGGCAATGCCCGACGTTCCCTATCCGGCGCCTGGCCGTTTTGCACCGCGGCACGGCGGCGGGCGCGCAGGCTGATCTCGCGGCGTGCCACTTCCGTTAACCGGGTGGCGACAACGTTGGCCAGGGCGCGACGACGGGCAGCCTCGGTCCAGGCGCCAAAGCCTTCGGCGAACGGCGTGCCCAGGTCGGCGACCAGTTTAACGGCGCCGCCAATATCACCCTTTGCCAGGCGACGGTCGGATTCGGTCAGGGCCGCCTCGGCCGCTTGTGCCGCCGGGCTCACGCCGAGGGGGAGGCCGAGTTGTTTCTGTAAGTAGTCCGCGGCGATCCAAAAGAAGTTCTCTGGCTTCGCAATTGTCAAACCGGCTTGCTCCGCGTCCGCCCGAAGCTCGTGGCGCAGCTCGGCGATGGTATAAACGCCTGAGCGGGAGAACGGCAGCAGGCGCTGTAATCCGGCGCGCAACTCAGGCTCGCCAACGGTTAATGAGAATAAATTGACCCATTCCGCCTCGAACGGGCGGCCGGCATCAATGCTGTCGGCCAGCTGCACCACGGCCACCCCGAATACTGAGGACCCCGGCCCATTTTCCGCCCGTATCTGGTCGCTGACCGCCTTCACTTGCCCAAGCGCCGTCGCGATCTGGGCATTCTGTTTGACGACTGCCGCCTTGACCTCTGTCTGCTGCGCCAGCGTGCGCACCAAATCAACTTCCACCGCCCGCAGACCATTTTCCTGATCCCGCATGCGCTGTGTAAAGGTGCCCAAATGTTCGGCCATAGGTTCCAGGCGCGGATCCATCGGTGGGCGAAGTTCGGTCAGTACAAATACGGCCATGATCGCGGCCAATGCCCCTGATAGGGCACCGCCAATAACAGGCAGTACGTTTGGCCGCAGCAGCGCCGCCAAAGGGCGCTCCTCTGCTCCGGGTGTCCCCTCGTCGATCGCCGCCTCGTCCGTCTGGGTGGTCGACTGTTCCGGTTCAACAAAGTCGACGACACTGGCGCTCAGCGCCTCGCGCGAACGACCGAGCAAATCCTCTGCATCCGCAACGCCGGTCTCGCTCTCCGCCTCCTGCCGCGAAGCCGGTTTGTCGTCATCCTTTTTGGTCGGATTGATCGACATGGCAACTCCTCATATTCGTATTTCTGAACGTACACATCTTAATAGGACTCGACGACGCGTCGGGCCCGGTCTTGTGAGGTCAAATTCTCAAGAGATTTCCTACCGAAGCGCAGAAACAGTAGCGGTGTCAATAACGAATCCAAGAACGTCGTGACAATCAGTCCGCCAAAGATTACTACCGCGACCGGGTATAATATTTCCTTACCAGGTGCATTTGGCAGGATCAGAAGTGGCAGAAGGCCAAACGAGGCAGACGTCGCCGTCATCAAAACCGGTACCAAACGCTCCTGCGAGCCGCGCATGATCATCTTTCGTCCGAATGTTTCGTTCTCATGCAGCACAAGATTTATGAAATGACTGATTTTCAAGATGCCATTTCGCGTACTGATACCGGTCAGCGTGATGAAGCCGATCATGCTGGCGACCGATAGCTGCAACCCGGTCAGCTTCAGGGCCAGAACACACCCGATCAACGAGAGCGGTACATTGCACATGATGATCATGGTCAGGGTTACCGAACGATAACGGGTGTAAAGGACGGCGAATATCAGTGACAGTGAAATCGAGGCGAGACCGAGCAGGCGCAGCGCGGAACGGGTTTGTTCGGCGTAGATGCCTTCGAACGTCGCGAAATAGCCGGTAGGCAGGGGAAACTCATCCACCACACGGCGCACATCGGCGGCAATTTGAGTATTGTTGGCGCCGTCTCCGTTCGCCGTGACCAGGATTCGCCGCCGTCCATTCTCCCGCAGCACTTGGTTGGGGCCATTGGATTCATCCACCCTAGCGACATCCGAGAGCGGAATGGGGCCGGATTTGGTATGTATGAGCATGCCCGCCAGAGAGCGGGCATCACGGCCGACATCATCAAGCCGAATGACGACGTCGAAGTAGCGCACCCCATCGACGATCTGCGAAACAGTGGCACCGTTTATCATGTGCGCCAACTGGCGTGTCAGGGGGCCGGGCTGAATGCCGTAAAGCCGGGCCTGGCGCGGATCGACCCTGATCTGGATCTGAGGCACCGGCACCTGCTTCTCGATTTCCAGATCAACAACGCCGGCGATCACGGACATACGTCGTTTCATATCCCCGGCCAGGGTTCGCAACACGTCAAGTTCGTCACCGAAAATCTTAACCACCAGTTGGCCCGGCGTACCGGTCAGAATATGGTCAATCAGCCGATGTGAAATCGGTTGGCCGACACTGATACTGCCCGGCATCCCGGCGAGCCGAGCGCGGACCTCCCGCATTACGGTTTCCATGCGCCGGTCGGCGAGTTCGATGCGGATCTCGAACTCGGTTTCGTGTACGCCGAGCGCATGTTCGTCGCTTTCCGAGCGCCCGGTACGCCGGCCGATGGACAGCACTTCCGGTACCTGCTTCAACAACAACGCGGCCGCGCGGCCGATACGGGCGGATTCCTCCAGCGAGATGCCCGGATCCAGTGTCAGGCCGACCAACAGAGAGCCTTCGTTGAAGGGGGGTAGAAAAGCTCTCGGCAGGGTCGGAACAATGGAAATCGCAAGAAAAACGGCGATACCAACGATGACGACCACTGGTCGGGGATTATCAAATACACGGTTCAAGAGGTAGCCGTTGATGCGTTTCAGACGCACAATCACACGACCCTCATGCCCCGACATATTGCGCATTTGAGGCAGCATGAAGGATGACAATACAGGTGTCACGGTGATCGAAATAATCAGGCTGGCCAGGATCGAAACAATATAGGCGACGCCAAGTGGCGCGAATAATTGACCTTCTATCCCTGGAATAGCGAACACCGGCACGAATACCAGGACAATGATCATCGTCGAATAAACGATGCCGGAGCGTACTTCCTGCGATGCGTCGGCGATGACCTTAAGGGCGGGGCGAGGGTTGGCGAGACGCCGGTTCTCGGCCAATCGGCGGTAAATATTTTCTACATCAACCACGGCATCATCGACCATCTCGCCAATAGCGATGGCGAGGCCACCCAAGGTCATTGTGTTCAGGCTCATGCCGGTCCAGCGAAAAACAATGAACGTGATCAGGACAGACAGCGGTATAGCTATCACTGAAATCAGCGTGGTCCGTGTATTGGCCAGAAACAGGAACAGAATGATGGTAACCGCGACGATCGCCTCAATCATGACCCGTTGCACATTATCGACCGAGGCATTGATAAAGTCCGCCTGACGGAAAACCACCAGATCGGGACGCACGCCATCGGGCATGCCGCTGCGCATGCCGCGCAGGGCTTCTTCCACCAGTTCGGTCAGCACCAGGGTGTCCGCCGACGGCTGCTTCTGAATAGACAGGATCACGGCCCATTGACCCTGGAAACCGGCATCACCGCGACGTTGCTTCGGCAGGAATGCTACATCCGCGATCTGATGCAACAAGACCTGATGACCGTTTCTCTGGCCGACCGAAACATTGCGCAGATCGTCCAGACTATTGGTGCGGCCCATGTTGCGGATCAGATACTCCTGGGTATTCTGATCAACCACGCCGCCGCCCGAATTACTGCCAAAACTTGCCACCGCCGTTTTCAAGTCCTGGAAGGTTATTTCAAGGTGGTTCATCTTCAACAGGTCCGGAGAGACACGATATTGGCGCACCAGGCCACCAATGGGCACCACGCGGCTGACGCCCGGGATGGCCTGCAGGCGGGGGGCGACGACCCAGTCAGCCAGTTCACGGAGCACCATCGGGTCGGCTTTTGGACCCGACATGGCCACCAGCAGAACCTCACCCATGTAGGAGGATATGGGCATCAAAATCGGCTGCATTTCCGGTGGCAGTCGTTCTTCCGCGATGACCAGGCGCTCGGTCACGACCTGGCGGGCCCTGTAAATATCAACGCCCCAGTCGAATTCCACATAGACCACGGACAACCCGGTCCGGGAGATACTGCGGATACGACTCATCCCGGTGACGCCGCGCACCGCCGCCTCAATCGGCGTCGTCACCAAGACTTCCACTTCCTCCGGCGCCAGCCCCGTCGCTTCCGTTAGGATGACCACCAAACCCTTATTCAGGTCCGGAAAGACATCGATCGGCAGTTCCCGTTGTACGCTCAGGCCATAGGCAACGATGATGACGGCTGCCAACAAAACGATGAGGCGGCTGCGAAGACTGGCGCTGACGAGAAATCTAAACATGAATGCCTATTCGGTGGGTTTCGGCCAGATATCCGCCGCAACCACCTTGGCCGGGCCGACGGCTTCCTCGTCCGCCGGGACCTGTCGTCGGCGGATCATGGCACTGGCGATAAGCGCCGCTGGAACTAAAGTGCAAACCGTGGCCGCGCCCGTGGGCGCATTGAACAATGCGGAGACGGCAAGCCCCGACAAATAACCAACAACCCCAACATTAAAGGCAATTAGCAGGCGCCACCGTGGCGGTGCGGAACGCGTCGCCAGGGCCGGGATTATCAAGGAAGCGAAAACCAGAAGTATTCCGACGATCTGTACCGATAGTGTAATGACAACGGCGAAGACCAGATAGAAGAGCGTCGAATGGCGGCTTAGGTCCCGGTAATACCAAATCAGCAAAGCCACGGCATAAACCAAGGCGACAATGACCAGCTGCAACGGGCTGACCCACAGGATCTGGCCGATCAAGAGCTGCTTCAGGGATTCCGCGCCGCTTGGGTTGTACGACAACATCATCAGCTGTACCGCCGCCGCCGAAACGTAGACGGCGCCGATGATCGCTTCCTGTACGGCGGCATATCTGCGGTCCGTCCAAACCAGCAATGCCGAACACATAAGCGCGGCGCCGATGGCGCAGGCCTGAACGATCCAGACGCTGACGTCGCCCCACATCATCTTGCCAAAGACCACTCCGGTGGCGGCGACCTGGGCCAGGGCGATATCTATAAAGATGATACTGCGATCCAACACAATTATCCCCAGGGGGACGTGCGTTGCCAGAACCAACAGTCCGGCGATCAGCGCCGGGCCTAATATCTGCAGATCAAGACCGATCATTTCCCGTTTAAGGCGTCCAGCATACGCTGCACTGATGCGCGAAAAAAGTCGCCGACGGTCTTACTATCTTCCGTGCCGCCGACCGTAAAGGGCAACTCGACCAATGGAATCTTGGCTCGTTCTGAAACAAAGGCGGAGGGCCGCGGATTCTGATATGCGGCATAGATAACGAACTTAATGTTGTCCCGCGGTGTCTGTTCGATAATGCGGGCAAGATCGGCCGGACCTGGTGGCACACCGACGGTCGGTTCAACAACGGCAACAGTGTTGATCTTCAACCATTTGAGCAAATAAACGGAATGTTCGGCCTGTGCCGCGATGTTAGTGCCGCGCAAGGGCGCTGCTTTGGCCTCCAGCGATTTGATCAACGCGCTGAATTCGCGAATAAAAGCCTTTGTGTTGCCGCCGTACCGTTTCGCCTCGGATGGATCAATCTCGATCATACGACGGCCAAGTTGCCCGGCAATCGCGCGCATGCGGTAAGGATCTCCTTGAATATGGGGGTTGCCATGTTCGTGCAAATCACCTTCTTCCTTTTTTTCAGCGTTGCCGGATAGTTCGTCCTGTGAATCCTTCAATCCCTCGACAAAGTCGCGGGCGAAGAAAAGCCCTGGCTTGCCTTGTCGTAGTTTCGGGTTGTTGGCTCGTTTCAGCACCCCCGGGAGCCACTCCCCCTCGAAATTAGCGCCCGTGCAAACAAGCAAATCCGCCTCTCTCATGGCTGAAATTAGCGGTGGGGTCACTTCCACATGATCAGGATTTGTCAGCGGGCCGACCGCGACAAAAACCTCAACCGCATCTCCGCCCAGTTCGTTTGCCAGGGCCTGCCATTCCGGAAAACAGGCAAATATTTTCAACTTCGCTTCGGCCGAAGTCGATATGAGCGCGAAAAGGCCCAATGCCACTAGTACTCTTAGTGTTTTCCACATACCTAAATTAGCCCCTGATGCATTTATTCAAATTGATTGGCCGGGTAAACCGCAGCAATGTAGTTCAATTTCACGGTCGCCCCCTGCTATTGAGTGTACAACGGCCGGCTGTTCTGAGACAATCATGGATCGACTGTTTCTCTATTTCTGTTCCAATTATCCCGCAGCGGCGGGGGCTGCAAGCCCGGAGATCGATTTCGTTCCATGCGCATGGCATTTCGCACCTTATTGATTACACTGGCTATTTTGGGTTTTGCGCAGATGGCTCAGGCTAGTGATCCTCATGGCGGCGGTGCGGTAAAGATCAGCGTTTCGCCGCGCACCGAAGCGCGGATCGGGGATCAACAATTGGTGCTGCTTTACGCCAACCGCAAGGCCTTCCAGGACACCGGCTACAACATTTTCGGGGGCACCGAGGTTGTAAAACTGGCGGATCCCAGGATTGCCGTTTTCCTGGAGAATTATGCAGATGCCACGCCGACAGAGGGCGCACAGCTTGACGTTTCAATCAATTTCCTGCCCGAGGAATTGATCGAGGCAGCGCCCGGCGTCTACCTTTCCGGCCCCGTTATCCTTGGTGGCGGCCGTAACGAAATCGAACTCAACTACACGATCGGCAAGGAAAGTGGCACTCTTGCGTTGACACTCGTGGTTCCGGGCGGTGCTTCGTCTGGCACCGGGACCGTGGGGATCGAGGCGCCGCCTGCCGCCATTCCCTCCTGGCTATTTGCCCTTTTGGCATTGTTAATTTACGGCACTGTTCTGTGGCTCTTTCTCAGACGTAGAACACCGGCAACGAATTCGCAGGACGAAACCGTCGCCGAACCCTCGAAGCAGGCCGCCTGAAGGCTTCGCTCGTAGTCGCAAGCAGACGTTTTATCGCAATCGACGGGACACCTTAGTGCGACCTGCGTTCATTCGAATACAGCTAAGTTGCTCCAAACCCTTAAAGCAGAACAAACAGCCGAAAATCGATTCCTATTTTAGGCTGTTTGTTCTAGCGAACCCAACTTATGGTCGCCTTCGGCGCCAAATCGACAATTTCCGTCGGTGGGCCAGGGGTGATGTCGACGATGGCGCCGGCATCAACGTCCAACAAGGCGTCGGCGGCCATTTCGGCGGAAGTCTCAATTGCAAGATCGGCGGACAGCGCCGCCGCCACAATTAAAAGCGTGGTGAATATTCCGATCATACTCGATCCTAAATTCTATCCAAAATCCTAACCTCAACGGCCACGATTTTCGGTTCCCTACTGCGTTATCAGATAACTGATTAAAACAGCGGCGCCGGCAGCAGTGCCGTAGGCCGGGCCGGCGAGCGCACCGCCCACCACGGCGGCAACCGCGACAGCCCCGGCGACACCGAGTGTTTGGTACATCTTCATCCGACGCAGCCGCTCTTTTTGGCGATCTCCGGGCCGTTCCGTGATGGCCGCGTTCGTGACGGCCGGAATCATTCGCAAGCCCCCATCTTGGTTCGTCACCATGACAAAATTCGACGCCAGGGTCGGGCGCATCTGGTTGCCATCGGCCCGCGCCGTGGATGGCAGCATGGCGCCGAAGGCAGCAACAACCAGTATTACCCATGCCACCGCTGTTATTCGAGACATGCGGACCTCCGAGCCTCCTTGAGTGTCTGTTTCATCATGGCGGTCACCGGACCTGATCCAAAGCCGCGGCGCCTTCCACGACAACCCGTACGCTGGCCGGCAGACCGTCGACAATCAGGATATGTTCTGCATCGATTGGCTGGCTGGAAACGTGGTGTCCTATGAAACGTTCCGCCGAACGGCGTTCCCAGACCATTTGCCGACCGTCGGTGCTCCGTAGCAGGGCGCTCCTGGGAATTTTAACGCCTCTAATTTCACCAACGCGGCTGCGAACGATTACGGATACAGGGTTGTCCACTGTCAGATCGGCGGCCGGATCAATAATTTCGAACCGAAGCGGCGTCGCCTGATTTCGAAGTTTCAAGCCGCCGCCGATGAAGCGCAGTTTGAGCATACGACCATCGACGGTGAACGCGGAGGCATCCTTCAGCCGTCGCACCTGATCAGGCTTAAATGCCGTCGCCTCAACCCATAGCCTGGATGGATCGACGATTTCGAAAATCGTTTGTCCCTGTTGCACGTACTGTCCGACCTGGGCCTCTACCCTGGATACAATGCCATCGGTTTTGGCCCGAAGCTCGTAACGCATCTCGATCGCGCCCTGCAACACGTTGAGTTGGCGCTGCAGGCCGACTATTTCGACCCGCAGAGCCTCGATCTTGCTGTCGCGGTAGCGGACATAGACCACTTCTTCAAGCCGGGCCATGCGCTTGCGGGCCATGTCGATATGATTTGTCAGCTGCTGTATACGCTCCAGAGCATGGGCCTGTTCAAGATGATCGTTGATGGGTTGCATCCGCGCCAGCAGATCGCCCCGTTTCACGGCTTGGCCGATAAAGGGAAAACGATCGTCGACGGCTTCGATAAAACCTTTATTGCTGACCTGAACCAAGGTGTTGCTGCCCGGGTCGATGACAATACGGCCAGGCAACTCGTGTGTTACCGGCACGCTGACCTGTTCGCCCAGCACCGTGCGAAGACCAAACACCCGATGCGCCGCGATTGGCAGGAATACCGTGCCGTCCAGCTGACGATGCGGCGTATCGCCAATCAATGCCAGCAGAGCGGCAAGTTCGGGGCCGCGCTTGTCCGCATCCACCATGCCGCTTCGTTTGGTAGCCAAACTCAATTTGGAAGATTGATCTCCTGCATTATCTGTATTGCCCGTGCTGGCGTCGGCTCCCATTTTCCCGGCTTCAAGGGCTTTGTCCTTGGGCGCTTCCGGCTGCTTCGATGGGGCTGTCGCCGCGATCCGGATAGGAACAGGCGGCGACTTATCGCCGTTTGGGGCCGGCTCGTAGGCGGCGGCCAAAATATTGGTGACCTTGCCTTCGACAATCTCTGCCGGTCGGGCCCGGCCATCTTGCAGCGTGTCCGGAACACGTCGGCTGGCGCCGAGATCCACCGGTTCGATAATGAACATGGCTAAATATTCACCACCCATTTCCGAACCGATTTCCCAGGCGGCTCCTCCCACCACAACAGCCAGGACAATTATTAACGCGCCCATTTGCCCATCCAAGCAGTTTCAATCATTTGTTTGAAACAAACTATAGCACTGCCCATACTCAGCCGCCAGTTGGCTGGTCCACCAAGGCCGACCTCGTAACGGCGTTCTTCAGACATGGGAAGCGGCATGGGAATGACGTTTATGTTAATTCGCGGTGCTTGCGGCCAGACGTTGCTGGCGCCGGGTTTTTAGCAGATCGTCAATCAGTCGGGCCAGGGTTCGCTCCGTGGCCAACGGATGATCGCTTGGCGAGGATAATACTTGGGCGCCCCGTTGCCAGAGGACGGCGTAGCCGGTTTTGACCCAGCCCGCCGTGTCGTCGAAGTAATTGACCAATCGATAGGCGCCGAGCATCGCGGCGGTGGCGCAAAGCCGGCCGGCGGGATTATGGGTCGTCATCAAACTGAAGGTAATAACGGCCTTTGGCGACTTGGTCGTTGCCAGACCGCCACCCTGCAAGCGCTTTTCAACGACCGGCATTAACAGACGCAGATCGAGCCCGCACGGCACCGCATCGGGCGTGGTTTGGCTGGCCGTCACGCGCACCATGTTGAGTTCGGCCAGATTGGCGTCAGGCGTGACCAAAGACTGCGCGTTACCGGCGATGGGACTAGCCATCATCACCAGCAAGAGAGCGCACAGCACTCTTCGGAATTTGAAAATTACAGCGGTAATAAGAGGTCCAGTCGATAAAACGATCAAAGGCGGAAAATAGCGCCTACTCTTCACGGTCATCATTCGTCCCGGATCGGGGGCAGGCGAGGTGCGGCTATTTCCGGGCCCGCCGACGTGACGATCTATTTGCGGGGTTCGAGAGTGAGGATATCGTCACCGTCACCGTACCACCAGTTCGCGATCAGGCCGCCACCGACGGCGCCGACGAGGCTTGAGCCGGCAAAATTGAGCGTTGAACCCACGGCCACGCTGCCCAGAATAACGCCGGCACCAATTGCTAAGACACGGGTCGGATCGACAGAGCCTTCCCCGTCATAAACCCCTTGCGGCGATTGCTGCACCAATACTAATTGTTCCTTGGCGCCAGCCGGCAGCGGCAGGGCGAAAACGAACAGCAGCAACATAATCGAAATCTTTTTGGTCATTTCAATCCTCTTTCATCCGCATTTTGGAACCATGTCACGTCTTGGCCGCACCGGACCGATTGTCAAAAAACTCACTACCGCGGCACCGCCATTTTCATGCCGCCGTTGCCGCCGGCCTCCATCATAGCACCACCGCTGGCTTCACCGCCAGCCATCTGCATGCCGCCGGCCGTCTCGGCGCCGGCTGCTGCTTCGCCAGCCGCCGCGCTACCGGTCATTTCCGCTCCGGCCATTTCAGCACTGGCCATTTCCGCTCCGGCCGCGCCGCCTTCCGCGGCGGCAGCTTCACCGCCAGCCATCTGCATGCCGCCAGCCGTTTCGGCCGCGGCCGCTTCGCCAGCCGCCACGCCACCGGCCATTTCGGCACCAGCTGCTTCACCAGCCGCCGCGCTGCCGGCCATTTCAGCGCCAGCGGCCTCCCCGGCGAAAATTCCGCCCTCGGCGGCGAATAATTCGCCAGCTACCATGGCGCCGCCCAAAGTGTACCAAACCACGGCCGCCGCGGCGGCGCCGACGATGACAAGGGCTGCGATCTCAGCCCCCGTCATACCTGTCGCAGCGGCCTTTTCCTGCGCCAAAGCGGGTTTTTGGAATGAGGCAAGAGCGACGATCATTAAGACCAAAGAAAACTTACGCATCGAATGCCCCCTTTTTTTGAACACCGCTTGGACCGATTATTGCCGGTCGCGGATATGTCGTTGTTCCGTCAGGAGTTTACCACGCGCTCCGGGCCTTTACCAGCGACAGCGCTTCCCGTCAGCGGCAATTTGCCCCGAACTTTCCGGCTGGCCCGCGCCGTCACCGCCGCCCGACAGATTCCGTTCGGATACCGAATACCAGTCCTTGGCCTTCTGCTGCGCCTCGGCAATCTGTTCTGGCGTCATTTGTTCGGCGATGAATTCGCGATTCTGGATAGCGATCTCGTAATCCTTCCCAAGCGGCAATTGGGCGGCGGCAAGGTTCGCGTACATGTGTGATTTAACCAGATCCCGCGAGACGCCTTCGCCGTTGGCGAATAATACGCTGAGATTGAGTTGCGCACCCCCGACACCTTGGTTGGCAGCCCGCTCCCACCACACGGCCGCGGTTTCATAGTCCTGGGGCACGCCGCGCCCGTAATAATAAATATCGCCAAGCGTACTTTGCGCCAGGGGGTTTCCTTTGTCGCCGGCCCGCAGATACCATTTTACCGCGGCATCGTAGTCTTTCGGCACAAAATGGCCAAAATAGTACACGTCCGCCAGCAGAGCCTCGACCGAAGCTATGCTTTGTTCCACACCGGGCATGGCGGCGGACACAACGTCACAAATCCCACCCTCGAGAGACTCGCGAACCGGGTTCACAATTTCCTTGGCCGCATCAAGGAATTTGCCCTCCTTGGCAGCCTCTAGACCCTCGTCGAAACCCGCCTTAGCAGGCGATATACCCGCAAGGGCGACGGCTACGACAAATGCCGCGAGCCGCATCCCTTTCGTCCGGATCATGGAGCCAATCATCACCACGCCTCCTCGAAGCCTTGCCGTCATGCTCTATACCGATCTCCCGCGCCTACGCTCCGATGGTCGGGAATTGGAAAATTTCAAAACAATAACAACAATATTGCACGGCCCCGCAAGCTATTACTTCGTCCTTCGAATAAGACATAGGGAGTGCTTGGCATCCTGCCAATGGTGGCTGGACGAGAAGGGCGCAACGACGAAATTTCTTATTGTAGAGACATTTAGGGTTTGAATTGATTCTTCAATCAACGAAAATGCCGGCGCTACGATGCCCTCGCTACTTTTCGCGGGAGTGAAGGATTGGTCGTTACCCCATTGGGGTCGAGCGCGACCTTGGTCACAGCTGGGACGAACGAATATATGGCCGACGAAAACAGCGATACGCCGGAACCGCCGTCGGGCACCGGCGACGGCATCAAGCCGATATTGCATGGACTGCGGCAGCGTCTTGCCACCCCGAGGGCGCGCGCGGGTTTGTTTTTCGGTCTTGGCGCAATTACGGCCGTCGCTTTGGTGTTGCTGCTCTCGCTCGAGGGGCCGGGCTTGTCGGAACGGCACCTTCCGTCGCGCCATGCCAAAGCGGACCAGGTCGCCGTGGTGGCTGCGGCCCGGGCCGAAGCCAAGGGCCCACAACGCATCTTCCATTGGACGGCACGGGATGGCAGCTTTCTAAGGGCGAATGTGAATGCCGAAACCTATAAACAATATGCTGACGAACAGCAGCAGCGCATCAATGTCGCAAAAACCCGGCTGACCGGGGAAACCGATGCCTGGGTCCGTGGCCGGCTGCGGCCGGTGCTAAGTGGTATAGAGGCGCGCGTCACCGATTACGGTGATTGGATGTACAATTGGTGGACCGCCTGGATCCTGCTCAGCCAGGCCTTTGGGTGGACCTGGCAAGGCATCCTGGACGGAGAGATATTGGACCTTCCCAATATTGTTCATGTCAGATTGACCGAGGAAATTCGGGGACAGTACGACGGCGTTGTTCTGCGGCTTGAAATACTTGAGCCACAAATGCAGGCCCTGGTCGATCGTGCCGTAGCCGGCGTGCAGCGCGAGATTTTGCAGATTTGCGGACCCATGGAAGATGCCCGTCAGAATTTTGTTCGGGGCCATGCCCGCGACATCGAACAAAATATACCGGGAACGGGGTGGGTTGGCCTGGCAAGGGACGACGCGGCCGCGACCACTCTGGCGCCGACCTGTGGGGCCTTCGATGCCGCGGACGAGGCGAAGCTGACAGCGGTATTGCTTGAAGACCGGCCCATGAGCAACCTTGATGCCGGCGTCGACGAAGTTATCGTTCGCCTGTCGCGCCCCTTCGCGACGAAATTGATCAGTTTCATGGTGTTGCCGGTGGTCACGACCGCCATCGCCGGCGGCATCGCGGTACCCTTTGTCGGCCTGCCTGCCGGTGCGCTTGCCGGGCTGTTGGCTGGTGGCGCTGTCAGTGCCATGGTCATCGGTTTCTCGGCCAGCGCCGCCGTCGATTGGTTATTGACCCGCGCGGACGAAGCTCTCAGCCGAAAAACCTTCGAGGCCGACCTGCGCACAGCCGTGAAACGGGCCGCCGACAAATTCGAAGCGCGGGTCGTGCGCACCATGGGGCAATATGTGGAACATCAATATCAACAACTGGCCCGGACCGCATATGGCGGCAAGCCGTAAGGCCAGGCTCGCGCGGTCATCGCAACCGGATCAGGGCAGAGTTACGTCGTTGGTATCAAGCTGGCCTGACAGGCGGGCACGGATGTAAGACCACGACACGCCGATGCCAAGAACGCTGGCAATAACGATCAATGCCATAGTCACCACGGTTCCGGCGGTCAACGGTTCGAAGAAACGGATCAGGAACCACTCGATAGTGACGAACAGCGCGCTCCACACCACCATGCCGAATACTCCGAGCGAGCGGAGCGCCGCCAGAAAGAATGTCGCATAAGAAATTGCGATGGCGAACCCAACCAGAACCTTGCCGAGCCAATTCTCGCCCGAGCCTTCAAAAATCCAGTGAAAATAGGAATATCCGCTCGGATTATAGGTCGCGAGTACGATAAACATCGCCAGCAGCCAACGGCTGACAAATCCCCAAAATGTAAAAGTTTCAAGCATTTGCGCGACCCAGTGCCACTTTCCACGGCCTTAGTTTCGACCGAAGCGTTGGTATTTCGTTGCAAGACGTCATGATCGTTTATTCAATATTCCCGGCCAGCGCACGTGGGTCTATCGCAATTCCGCCATCGCCTTCAAAGACGGCCATGGTATTATGCTAGGATAGCCACGGGCAGCGCAACCGGAAACCCGGGACATGGCGCGCGAGGCTTTGCAGGAAGATGGCGAGCAATGAGGCGGCGATGAAACAGCGGACAGGACAAAAGACGCAATATGGATTGCGATGGGTCTTGACACGCCTGTTGGTCGCGTTCCTGGTGGTCTTTTTAACCTATAATCCGACCGGCTATTCCTACGTGCACTGGTTGTTGCAGTTTGACGGCACATTGTTGCCCTTGAAGATCTTGATCGGTATCTCCTTGTTTATATTGATGCGCGTATTTTTCAATATGACGTTCGCTGTCTTCCGTCTAAGTGGCCTTTTCGTGGGCGTGATCGTGGCCGGCTTGTTCAGTCATTATGTGCTGAAATATACGCTCTCAGAGCAGCGACTGGAGTCTATGGACGGCTACCTCATTTGGTTTGGTTATCTGGCATCAATGACGGTCGCCCTCGTTATGGGCGCCGGCACTTCGTGGGCGCAAATAATGACGCGGTTGAGTGGCCAGGAATACAAACGCTTCATGGGGAACCCATAATCCCATGGCGACGTGGTTGAAGACCTGGAGAGGATGGCGTCAAGGCGCCAATAGGTTGAGGTGACCAGTAGGACCGACGTGGCAGACACCCAAGCTGACCCGCGCCAGCCGTTATTCGTGGTTCATGGTACCGGCGGCCGTCTTGAATTATGGGAAGACCAGTTGAGATTGCGAAAATACAGCATCATCAACAGCCTTATAAATCTGTTCGGCTTCGGCTTCGGGAAGGTTAGTAAATCGATCGGTCTGAGACAGATATCCTCGGTTACCATTGTGCAGCCGATGCTGTTTCCCAACTTCATAACCTTCACCTATCCGGGCAGCCCGGTCAGTACGGGCAGCTTGTTACAGGACGCCTTGGCGGAAAACGCTCTATTGATGAATTTTTTCGACAACCGCGGTTTCTTCGAGTTAAAGGATCGCATGGACGCCTTGTGTCACGACGCAGACGACCTTGTAGGCTGAGGGCGTTGTTCAAGTTCCGAAATTGATGAGACACGCACAAAGTCGTTGCCTATACTGCCGCCATGCCCAGGTCCGACATATGTGTAATTCGTAAAACAGTTCCAAACAGAGGGCGCCTGGTGCGGCTTTTGGTGTTCGGGCTTACCCTTTCATGCGGGATGGTTTGGGCTGCGATTGGCAACGTCAAAGCCGATGACGCCAGGTCCTCTCAGGATGTAACCGCCCGGCCGTCTTTAATATTGATGCCGCGGACCACAAAGGCGGACAAGCACGCCGCCGCGCCGCGTTACCGGGTTAGTGAGCGCCGCCCCCTCGCCATCCTGGAACGCCTTAACTTGGATAAAACTGTCCGGAACGCTGATCGGACCCTGTCGGAAGTTCTCGGCACGGTGCGCAATGGCGCGGATACGGCATGGGCCTGGTGGGTAAGCAGCGATGGGGAAGAAGGGTCATTCATCGGCCCGCGCCAGACCGGGCTGCCAATGCCGCCACGTTTACCCTTGCATGTACCCATAAGCGCGGCGCCGGAGGAACAGCTGTCCTTTGGGGTCGAGGATCCTTACGAACCCATAAATCGCCTTGTTTTCGACTTCAATTACAAACTTCAGATCCATATCTTAGACCCGCTGGCGACGGTCTATTTCGACTATACCAGCCGTGCGGTCAGGAAAAGCGTTCGCCACTTCTTCACCAACCTTCGCGAACCCATAACGATTGCGGCTTCGGCTTTTTCCGGAAATTTCGACGGCGCCGGCAATGCGACGGCACGGTTCGGCATCAACACGACGCTCGGCCTTGCCGGTCTGTTCGATCCTGCGTCGGATATGGGGTTTAGACATAAACCCTACGACTTTGAGGTGATGCTTTGCAGATACGGCTTGCCCTCGGGGCCGTATGTGGTGTTGCCGGTATTTGGGCCCGCGACCGCCCGCGACGCCACCGCGCGGTTGCTGACGATCGCCGCCTATTTCCAGGTCATGGGCGCGGCGATCTATGTCCCGTATCGGGTTTCCGATGTTGTCGTTGGTTACGTCGATATTCGAAAAAAACTCGAGTCTCTCAATGAATTCGCGCTTGATCCTTATTCCGTCCACCGCAGTCTATATATTCAACGACGCAACGAAAGCTGCGGCAAGGCCAACCCAATGCAGCAATTCTATAAGGACTGAGTTGCGATTTCGATTGCCGGCAAGCGACGGCACCTTGGAATTAGGAGATTGAACGATGAAAAAAATGATGGCTCTGATCATACTTTTGGCCGGCATGCTGTCGCCGGCAGTTGCCGACGCGCAGGTTCTGAAAATGGCCACGGGGGCCACGCTGGGTGGGTTGGGCGGCTCCCTCTATGTCAACGGCGTCGCGGCGACCTCGGCCACCGTATCGTCTGCCGCTGTCGTCGCCGCGGACGCCGTCGCGGTGACGGTTACGACCCTCGCGGGCGCCTTGGCCGCCGCCAGCACGCCGGTTTTGATAGGTATCGTCTTGGGCGCCGCCGTCGGCGTTCTGCTGGCCTATTAGGAAAATCACCGAAACAGGTCGCCGGCAAGGTGAGTTTGTTAACCCTGCGCAGCCATCTATAACCTGATCCAAAACCGCTGTACGACATGGAAGGCAAGCGCGCCACAATGCAGGCACAATCGACGGCGAATATCGCGAAGGAAATCGCCGCCGGCCTGACCAGCGGCCTGCTTGGCGCTATCACTTACGTCTCATACGGTGCATTGATTTTCAGCGGCGCAATCGCCGAGTTTCTGGCCGTTGGCGTCGGATTATCCCTACTTAGCGGTATTGTTTTGCGATCCGTCTGTCTCGTGGCCGGTATTTTCCCTGGATCCGTGGTCGGACCGGCTTCGGCCGCCACCGCCGTCTCGGCTGTCGCCGCCGCTGCCATCGCTTCCGACATGAGCGGCGCGTCACCAAATACGGTGTTCATCACCCTTGTTGCGGCACTGTCCACAATCGCATTGTTAAGCGGCTTGGTGATGTTTCTGCTGGCCCAGTTTCGGGTTAGTTCGCTGGCGCAGTATCTTCCTTTCCCGGTCATCGGTGGGTTTCTGGCCGGCACTGGCTGGCTCCTGGTCGAGGGCTCCTCACGCATCATGGCGGAGGCAGGGCTTCTCGAACTCCTGACGTCGATGTCCGGCACTTCGAGTGGACTGCTGCACTGGTTGCCGGGCTTCGCCTTTGCCGCCGTATTGCTGTTGGCGACACGCCGCTGGCAGCATCCGACGGTCATGCCGGTCGTTCTGCTCGCTGGGGTGGGCGTCGTCTATCTGGTATTTTGGCTTAGCGGTATTGATCTTGCCACTGCCCACAAGGGGGGCTGGCTGCTGGGGCCTTTTCCCGCCGGCTCGCTTGTTCGTCTGGTCGGGTTCGATCAACTTCACGAAGTGGACTGGCTGCTCATCGCCGGTCAGGCGCCGGAAATCATTACCATCGTGGTGATCGGCGTAATCACCGTATCGTTGACAGTGGGCGGCCTGGAATTACAGACCGGCGAGGAAATCGATCTGGACCGTGAATTCAGAACCCTGGGCCTGGCCAATATTGCATCCGGTTTGGCGGGTGGCGTTGTCGGCTGGCATTCGCCGGCGCAAAGCGCCTTGGCCCACAGTATCGGCGGCAGTCGAAGCCGCTTTGCTATTTTAGTCTCGATTGCCGCGCTTGCGGTCGTTCTTTTCATGGGTCCGCCGGCGCTGGCGCTTCTGCCGCGGGTTGTCGTCGGCGGGCTGGTTTGCTTTCTTGGTTTGTCGTTTCTCTACGAATGGCTTGTTGGCGCACGGCGCCGGCTGTCTCTAGGCGACTATGCCGTCGTCCTGATCATCCTGTTCACCATTGCCACCGTGGGCATCCTGCTGGGCGTGGCCGTCGGCTTGGCCATATCGGTAGTTCTTTTCGTCACCGAGTACAGCCGCACCAAAGTTATCCGGCATGTGCTCAGCGGTGTCTCCTGCCGCAGCAACGTGGTGCGCCGACCGGAACATGATCGAATTTTGGACGAAGTCGGCGACAGCGTCTTTGTTCTCAAGCTTCAGGGTTTTCTTTTCTTTGGCACTTCGCATCGATTGCTGCGCCAGGTGCGCGGCCGCGTGGCCGATACCGATACTTAGCCGATGAAGTTCCTGGTACTCGATACCAGCTACGTGACCGATGCCGATTCGTCCGCCCTGACCACTTTCACGAAACTCCGCAATCTGGCGCTCCAGGGCAGGTTTCAAATCGTATACAGCGCCCTGACGGAAAAATTCGTCCGGCAGCTTCGCGAAGCCGGCGCCTTCATGGAAAATGATCCCCAAGTCCATATCGCGGAAAATCTTGATTATGCGATGGAATATTGCGAGGAAATTCTACTTTCCGACCAGACGGAAATAACCGTTGAAAGCGACCTTGTTGACCAACTGGCCCTGGTGTTCAACGCGCAGGGTAATGCTGAACGTATCAACGCCTATTTTACACCCATGGAATTCTCGGGCGGTGAGACAATCATCCGTCAGGGTGATCGCGCCGATGGTCTGTACTATTTACAGTCAGGCCGGCTGACGGTGTTCCTTGAGTTGCCGGGCGGCGGCAGGCGTCGCCTTTCCGCAATTCGAGAGGGAACTATTTTGGGTGAAATGGGCCTCTATTCAGGGGCGGAAAGATCCACCTCGGTGGTCGCCGACGGGACTTGTCAGGTTTTCCATTTGTCCTTGGAAGGTTTCGTATCCATGCAGCGCGACGAACCGACATTGGCGACCGAACTCGACCGATATGTCATCAAGTTATTGTCGCAACGATTACGGCACGCGGTTCAGCAGGTGGATTTGTAAATTCTTGACATCCAACACCTGGCAATATCTCCCAATGGGAAAATCGGTTCAATGCCTGCCGCGATAGTAATTCAACAGCAGAGCAAGTAGCAGGAAGGTCCAGGAATTGAACAGAAACAGCAGCCAAAACAGCAGGGAAATGCCATAAATTGTTAGGTAGGCCGTGGCGAGCACAATGACGATGACGCAAAACATAGCCCGCACCGCCGACCGGCCCCGCCAGACCTTCCAGGTCCATACCAAGGCAAAACAAAACGAAACCGCGAGCGCGACGGCAGCCAAAATCGAGGCATCGCGCGCCGCCGCGAGCTTGTCAATAAAGGCGAAGGGCCCGTATTCAAATGGATTAACACGGACAAGAAGGAATTCGGCAAATGAAATATTCCAGGGTCCGTCGGAAACGAATATTTCGTGCAGGTCGAAATTTCGGCTGTCCTGTAGTGAATAGATGAGTATTGCGCCCAACCCCACACCGACCAGCCGCGCCAGGGTGTATACCAACGGCACCGCGAAAAAACCCTTCGGGGCCAATTTTCTAAGCCCGCTCCAGATCAGACCGGCGCTGACCACTGGCAAAGCCACAAGCGCAATAGCCTTCACGACGGCAAGGGTACCGGGCGAAAAATATTGTGGGTCTTCCATCAAGTTGTCATCCGGGCGAATATAATCGGTTCATCCATCGCGGCTGCTCGGATGATGCGAGGCGATGGTACACAAGCCCGCCAAACTGAACAATTCTTTACAGCCCCGCCGTACAAGGATAAGGCTCCCACACTCCGAGAACCATGACCGCGATTTACGCAGGATCAGTTTGTTGTCAATCGTTTTGCCTTACTCTAAAATGTGGTCTTTGGTTGGGTCGTGTTGTTTTCAATGCACAGATGCAACCTCATAGCTCGAGAGAGGTAATCGAATGTCTAAATTGCTCCTGGTTCTGACAATCGCTGTCATCGGCATCTTGCCGCTGAGCGTTTCAGCCCAAACCAATTCGCCAACGACTCCGCCGCCCGGGCAGATCGTCGAGGGCATAGACTTCACCCGACTTGCGGTAATTGGCGCAGGGGTCGTCATCGGAGCGTTTGCCATGGAAGTTCTCATGGTCGGCGATATCGCGATTGTCGCCGGCGCGGTGGCAGGCGGCGTGTTGACGGATTGGTGGTATCGGACAAAAGACCACCAGTCCCTGATACCGAAAGTGGGATACCGGGCAGCGGCGTATACCGCATCTCCGGAGATAAGATTGGCCATGGTCCCGCGGCAATAGATCCGCCTGCCTGACACCAACTAAACTTTGCAGTCGAACTTCTGACCTGGGTCGTCGTGCGTTTTGCGGACGCGGACAACTAGGGGGGACCGGAGTGGGAGAATATTTCGCAGTGAGTAAACTCGATTCGAGTACCGTGGACGAACGCCCCGTCTCCCGGTCAATCGATCAGGACGCGGTTCTGACCGCATACAGTCGTTATGCCAGTGTTTATGATTTATTGTTCGGTTTGGTTTTCGAACCCGGCCGGCGTGCCGCCGTTAGGGCGGTCAACACGCAACCGGATCAGCGCATACTGGAAGTCGGCGTCGGCACCGGACTGTCCTTGCCAAGGTATCGCGCCGACGCCCGGATCGTCGGCATAGACGTGTCGCCGGAGATGTTGGCGAAGGCGCAGGGGCGGGTTGTGCGCGAAGGCCTGGAACAGGTTGAGGCCCTGCACGAGATGAATGCGGAGGAGATGCATTTCCCCGACGACAGCTTCGACGGGGTCGTGGTCATGTACGCCGTTTCGGTGGTTCCCGACTTGACGCGGTTATTCTCGGAAATTCGCCGGGTCTGCGTCAGCGGTGGAGATATCGTGGTGGTCAACCATTTCGCCTCGAACAGCATGCTTCCCGGTCTGGCTGAAATGGCCATGGCGCCACTCTCCGCCTCCATCGGTTTTCGGCCGGACCTCAGCGAAGTGGAATTCGCCCGGCATGCGGAGATTGAGATACTCGAAACACGGAAGGTGAATGCGTTCGGCTATTGGAAATTGATACGGGGTGTTAACAATCACCCTGCCGTCACAGCCTGAACGTCTTGGTAACCCCGGCGCTGTTCAGTCAATCAGATTTTCCTGAACCAGCGCCTGGAACCCAGCATCCAGCGGCGGCGTTTACCGGTCCAGCCGTTGTTCTCGACCATTTGTTTAATGCGGGTGCGGATTTCGCGCTCGGGAATGGTGTCGTTGGTCATCTTGCGGTACAGCTGCGCGGCCTTGTTGAAGTCGGTGCGCGAGACCTTGTTCCGTTTCGCCGCCTGTTGCAGGAAAATGTCGATGTGGTGTTCCACATGGCTGACCAAGGCGATCTCCCGTTCCTGGGCGACGCTTAACAAAATGCCCTGGGCTTCGCGGAAATCCAGGCCGAAACGCATCATGCCCTCTTCCAGGATTTTCCGCTCGTCGGCCCGGGTAATGACCTTGCCTTCAATGGTATGAAGCTGGACATAGTCGGCGAATTTGGCCTTGTCCCGCTCCTGGCTCTGATCGCCCCGGCCGCGTCGATACTCGTCTTCGTTTGTCGTGCTCATGGCAAAGTACCTATCGTTCCCCAATCGGGCGCAGGGCGCATTCCCTTGAAATGCACTCGGTCACATAAAAATAGAGCAACTGAACCAATTACTTAAGCCGCTTCAGCGACCGCGGTCAATTGGTCATTGCTCTCGCATGATAAATAGTCCCCGCCCGCCAAGGCCGATCCCTTGCGGGCGGCCTCAATTCTTACGGCACGGGGCCATGGTATCAATCACATGAATAGCAAAACAATATCGCGCCGGCGAAGTTCCGGCCT
>Ga0008649_10001087_pt1 | contig 22128 bp, 19 predicted proteins | sample SaaInlV_130m_DNA_2_FD_66601 | JGI IMG/M metagenome (GOLD analysis project Ga0008649, IMG submission 66601) | Marine microbial communities from expanding oxygen minimum zones in the Saanich Inlet - SI037_S2LV_130m_DNA | ecosystem: Environmental > Aquatic > Marine > Intertidal zone ... | reverse complement strand
TCAATTTCTTCTGGAGAATCCCATAATTCATTGATAGTTTCATTTTTAAATTTCATGAAAACATCTTGGACATTTTTGGGGGATTTATCTAGATTTTGAATTATTTCATTAAATAAATTAAAAACATCTATTTTATTTTCTCTTAGTAGATTAATTATTGATTTAAATCCAATATCAAAATTTGTAACAAAAACAGAGAATGCAAGCATTCTCAATTTAACATATTCTTCAAATGTTAATGTCTTTAGTCCAACAATTATTTCTTCAATTTCCATAATTACTTTGCCATTTTTTAGTTTAACAAAATCCCTCGGAATGATTCTGAATTTTGTTTTAAATCCCCATTTTTCTCTTTCTTGAGGAGTATTCATCTCGGCACCATCTAGTAGCATACATGAATGAATTTCAATATAATCAATTTTTGCTTGGATAATATCTTTAACACTCTGAATATGTTTTTCGTATGTATCTCCAGGTAAACCTAGAATTATTTCTGAACTAGTAGGTAACCCATTTTTTTTTAATGTTGGTGCCAATTCTAACATTTGATCTAGACTGATATTTTGTCTTTTAATATTTGTAAGAATATCTTGATCCATTGATTGAACAGACATAGTTAATCTTAAAGCACCATTTAGTTTTGATGTTGCCTCGATTATTTGTTCTTTTGAATTTTTTCCAGTGGTAGCTTGAATAGATTTTGGCCAATTGTATTCTTTTTGAACGATGGCAATTTCATCACATATTTGTAAATCACCTGGAATCATACCAAAATTCAAATCACTGATAATCATACTTGAAGTACCTTTTGGAATATGTTTAGCAATATATTGAAGCTCATCGCGTACACGAGAAATGCTAAATTTGTTTACTCGAGTAACTTCTTTTGAACCATCAACACAAAATGTACATTGAAATGGGCATCCTCTATTAGTTTGAAACATTGGGCTTAATTTTCCATCAAAGAACTCATCCAACATACCATTTAGATAGGGTGATGGGATTTCATCCAATTCTTTTATTCTTGGGCTACCAATTGTATATTGAATTTTATTATTTGGTAATCTAACCACACAATTTTCAATAGGATTGTGTTGTAGTTGTTTAAAATCATCTATGCTCTTTGAATTTAATATTTCATTAATGATATTAGAAAAACCAATTTCTCCTTCCAAAGGAACATAGAAATCAACTTCAGGATATCTGCCCATGAATTTTTCTTGGGATATCATATCAGCAGGGAAATTTGGCCCTCCCCATACAGTAATAATATTTGGATTTGCTTTTAGTGCAATACGAAAAATCTCGGCACTGATTCTATGATTCCAAGCATAATTACTTAATCCCAAAACATCAGGAGGAGAATCCAATATTGCCTGTTCAATTTTTTCAGGGTATTTGAATAGTTTAATATCTATTTTATTACCAAATATTTTTTTTGTATACGCACCAATATATCCAATATTTAACGGTGTGCCTTCAGTTGAAAGTGTCAACGTATCATAGGTTAAATCTCCAAGAAATATCTTGAGATTTTTCATAATTTAGATAGATATTTCCTATATAAATAATATTTTCATTTTTCTAGTAAATACATCATAATATTTTCAATTATTATTTTATATCCATATTAATTCTAATTTGAGTAATTTTCAAAAGCACAATTCAGATAAAATAATTAATGTCATAAAATGATTAAATTAGATCTAAATAATGTTTAAAAAATTTAAGAATTTAATCAAACAGAAAGATCTTTCAAAAATTGGTATTGCCAACATACTTGGTAATACCATTGCAGCTGTTTTTTGGTTTGTTCTGGCATCAATATCTGGAACAGAAGATTATGGTCAAATTAGTTATTTAGTTGCTCTTTCTAGCATTGGTGCTACTATTGCATTAGTAGGAGGAACAAATCCAATAATCGTTTTTGCTGCAAAGCAGATTAAAGTTAAAACAACAATTTTTTTAATTTCAATTTCTTCAAGTATAATTACAGCAATAATTTTTATCATCATATTTCAGAATACAGCAGTTAGTTTATTCATTATTGGTTTTATAATATTCAATCTTACTATATCAGAAATTTTAGGGAGAAAAATTTTTGGACAGTATTTAAAATATTTTGTAGTGCAAAAAATTATCATGTTTGCACTAGGAATTCCATTCTACTATATTTTTGGTGTTGAAGGAGTAATTCTAGCTTATGCGTTATCATTTTTCATCTTAATTAAAAATGCGATAATTTTATTTAAAACTGAAAAAATTAATTTTAAATTATTTAAACCAAAATTAAGATTTGTTCTAAATAACTATGGAAAAGAAATGACATATGTGTTTAGTAAACATGTTGATAAATTGATTATTGCACCAATATTTGGTTTTACTATTTTAGGAAATTATTATTTAGGAATTCAAGTATTAATGGTTTTAACTATGATACCAAGTATAGTATTTCAATATACATTATCAAATGATTCACAAGGGGAATCTAAAAGAGAGATCAAAAAATTAGCAATTATTCTTTCAATAATATTTGCAATTTTAGGAGTTTTGATAACACCATTTGTAATACCTGTTTTATTTCCAGAATATCTTGAAGCAGTAAATCTTATTCAAATTATGTGTATTGTCATAATCCCTAGAACGGTAAGCATGATGTGTTCATCAAAATTATTAGGTGAAGAAAAGAGTTCCCCAATTATTTTAAGTTCAATATTGTTTCTTTCAATACAGATTCCAGGTATTTTTATTTTAGGTGATCTTATAGGAATTAATGGAATAGCAGTATCTTTGTTATTAGGAGAGATTTTACAAGCATCATTCTTGTCACTATCAATTAAGAGAACTATTAAGCATAATTATAAAAAATGAATCTAAAAAGAGTAAAGATGCAAACGTTTGAAAATATGAAACTTCAAAAAATATGACTAGATATACGGTTTTCCTTTTAATGATAATTTCATCACTGATTTTTTATAATGAATAAAAAATTGATTATGACCACGAAGAAGCATTCAAGATAATGAAGGAAATTTCTACAATGGTGACTGTTACTAATGCTCTTTCATCAGAATCTAGATATTTTAACACGATTCAAACAATAGAACAATGACCAAGAATTCATACTGAAATGGTATTAAAATTGGATGATGCTTATAAGATCAAAACTATACCAAAAAAGAATTTTGATTCTATAGAAGATTACATTGCAAAATCTAAAGAAAATGGTTTAACCGTTCTGCTTTTTATAAATTCAATTGAATTTACTGGAGATGGATCAATATTTGACAACACAGAATAATAAATTGAAGTGTAATCAAGTAGATAAATTAAATTAATTATTTTAGTTAAAATGTTTCCAGATACAGAAAATATTTCTTTAAATTCAATATTATTTTTTATGAAATATTCTTTAATAATTTCAAATCGTTCCTTTGTTTTAATATAATCATCTTGCCCTCTAAGTAATATTGGTTGTATTGTAGAAGGTCTTTCCCATGCAACAACACCATTATGACATGACTCTATTAAATCCTCAATAATTGCATGCGTTTTAGCATTTTCTTGCAAAGATGCTTTAAACCTAATTGCTGATGATTGAAGTCCATGAGGATAGTATATCAAAGGAATACCTGAAATCCAATTGGCTAAAGTTAGTGCAGGATTTGATTCAGATAAATTCAAAGAGGAAATATGATTTCTTGTGTTTGTAATCTCTCTTATTGATTCTAAAACACCATTTTTTTCTATTGGAAGTGTAGAACCTAATGTTTTAAGGATAGAATATGTAAAGTTTACAAAAGAAGCTCGTGGGGAATGGATTAAATCTAATTTTCTATAATCTACATGAGTTTTTTTACAATATTCTTCCATTTTACCACCTGAAAAAAATGCAATTAAATTACAGTCTAGTTTTTTTGCATTTGATAAAACCGTTAAAGTTTCATCAGTATTACCAGATACACTTGTTGTAATCACCAATGTATTTTTGTCAACAGTTTTTGGTAAAAGATATCCTTTAACCGTGGAAACATGAATGTTGCTTTTTGATAATATAGATGAAAAAAGATCACCTATTGCACCAGAACCTCCCATTCCAGCAAAAACAATATGATCAATTTCATCAAAAGATATTTCTTCTAAATCAGAATTAAATGCTGATTGGGCAATTTCTGGCCATTTATCATATATCTTATACATTCCTAATTTGTCAACAAAATCTAAATCATGTTGTTTAGTCATTTATCTTGAAGATTTATACAATACATATAATGATTTTTAAAAATAATTTCTATTATTTTGACATAATTATTATTAAAATACTCGAAGATTGATTGTTCTAAAATAGAAAATATTATGTGTAAATATCCAAAACCATCATAAGAATTTACTAATGGTGTTAATAAATAACAAATCTTTAAGCACTGTAAATTAAATTTAAATTAAAATGGATATTAGAAACAAAAAGATCATAGATATTTCATCTATTGGTATTGCAGACTTACTATCGGCAGGAATAGCAGGAATTTTTTGGTTTTATATTGCATCCATATTGGGACCAGAAAACTATGGGGAAATTACATATCTGTTAACAATTGCAACATTAGCATCTGGAATTTCATTATTAGGTTCAAAGTATACATTAATGGTTTATTCTGCTAAAAAAATTGAAATTCAATCAACATTATTTCTTTTATCTTCAGTAGTAGGGTTTGTATCTTCAATTATAATTTTTTTCTATTTTATGGATTTAGGATTAAGTTTGTTAGTTTTAGGATACATTGTTTTAACATTAGTTACAGCAGATCTTCTTGGAAAAAAATTATACAAAACATATTCAAAATATGTTATAATCCAAAAAATTCTCATGGTGATTTTAGGAATTGGATTATACTATGTGATGAAAGAGCCCGGAATAATTTTGGGAATTTCATTATCATATTTACCATTAATTAAAGAAATGATTCATAGATTCAAAGACACCAAAATAAATTTCAAATTATTAGTAGAAAGAAAAAATTTCTTTTTAAATAATTTTGCATTGAACATAACTGGAACATTACACAGTTCTCTTGATAAATTAATAATTGTGCCATTACTAGGCTTTACAATTTTAGGAAATTATTCATTAGGATTACAATTTTACACAATTATTGCACTTTTGCCAACTTTATCAATAAAATATCTAGTAGCTCAAGATGCTACTGGGATTCCAAATAAAAAACTCAAAAAAATTATGATATTAAGTTCAATAGGAATCGCATTGTTGGGTTCAACAATTGCACCAATGATTATTGGAGAAGTTTTTCCAAAATTTGAAAATGCAGAAGAAATTATAAGAATAATTAGTTTTGGGGTTATTCCAAGCACAATTACTAGTGCCTATTTATTTCCAAAATTTTGGGCATTGGAGAAAAATAAATTTATTCTAGCTACATCAATTCTAGTACTAATTATACAAATTATAGGAATTGTTATTTTGGGGCCTATTTATGGGGCAAAGGGAATAGCAATATCATTTGTAATTAGTTTAAGCATTGGAACTGGATTTGGTGTTATTATAGATAAAACATACAATAAGATATTAAAAACTTAGTATAATACTATCAAGAATTGTATTTGATTAATTGTATTATAGTAATGAGGAAATTTAGAATTTAATTAATGTCATCAACTACAAGAATTTTTTCTTATATCATATACGAATAACTTTCATAATTTTGTTTGATTTAACAAATCTTATTTAAAATGAAATATATGATTATCAAAATCAATTCTATAAAAATAAACTTAAATTTTATTCATTAAAGTGATTCATGAAGATAAGATGTTTTTGTTAATTTGAATATTCTTTATACAATTTTATTATTTTTTTAACCTCGATATCAGCATTGTATTTTTTCTCAATTTCATCTCTTAGATTTTTGCCTAGATCTTTTCTCACATTCTCATCTTCTAAATAATGCATCTGTTTTACTAGATCTTCTTTTGTTTTTCCTAAACACACATAATCATTTTGAAAATCAATATTTCCTACAGGCGTTGTAATTATTGGCATATGACAAGCTGCTGCTTCTATAAATTTAGTTTTTGAACCCAAATAATATGCGTATTCTGGATATGGTGCTAATAAGACACTGCAACTTCTCAGTATTTCAACATAATTGTTTATTTGACCAGTAAATGTTGTATTTTGAAACTGTAATTCATCCCGAAAACTTTTGTCAGTGGGACCTATGAATACAAATTCTACATTAGGGAATTTCTGTACTACAAATTTTATCATATCCAGCCCAAAGTAGTTTATTTTTCCCTGCAAAAATGGACCTACTAGTGCAACTTTTAAAATTTTACAGTCAGTCGGCTTGTAATTTTTTACAAAAACTGCATTTCTAACAACAGTTGCATTTTGGATATTTTTTACTTTCTCATAGATATTTTCACCTGCACAAATGACATGCTGTGAATTTTGAAAAATTTTATTTTCTAATTTTTTATAATGATAGGATTTTGCTATAAATGCCCATTTTCTCCATGAATAAACTGGATAACCATGCGATAAATGAGATGAGGCATCATATTCAAGTCCATGTGCATCTACAATGTATTTAGCATTATTTAGAAATCTGCCGCTTAATTGTTGTGCATGTACTAAGCCATTTGTAACTTCTTTAATTTTTGTCTCATCAAATTTATCTATTAATGTAACGTCAGGAAATTCATTTTTTTTAAGCGCATTAATTTCCCATTGCGCTCTATTACCACTGGCATCTATTCCATCTATATTGTGTTCTGTTATCATGAAAATTTTGTTCATTTTTTTATTAAAATTATCATTTTAATTAAAAGGTATACGTTAACCTGTTTAGAATCAATCACATTAAAAATTATTTGTAATCTATTCTATTATGAATTACCTGCATCCCATGGCAAATATTCTCCTTTCAGTCGTTGTTCCCACCTATGAATATCTTCTTCTACCATGATCTTAACTAGATTATTGAATTTTATTTTTGGTTTCCACCCCAATTTTCTTTTTGCTTTAGAATAATCACCCTTGAGATGATTAACATCAAGTGGTCTCAAGTTATTCTTGGTTATCTTCAAACATTTAGTTGAAACATCTGCAATTTGGCAAGCCTTTTCTACAAACTCCTTTACTGAATGAGATTCATTTGTAGCTAAAATATAATCATCAGGGTTTTTAATCTGTAATGACTTCCAAATACCTTCAACATACTCAGGCGCATATCCCCAATCTCTTTTAGCCAAAATATTTCCTAGTTCCAATTTTTTAGAAAGTCCAAGTGAGATTTTAGCAATCTCATTTGAGATTTTTCTGGTAACAAATTCTAAACCTCGTAATGGTGACTCATGGTTGAACAATATTCCATTTACCGCAAAAACACCATATGCTTTTCTATAGAGTTTAGTTTGCCAATAAGCATATAGTTTTGCTATTGCATATGGACTGGATGGCATGAATGTTGTTGTTTCTGTTTTTGTAATAGATTTTTCTGAGCCAAACATTTCACTTGAAGAAGCTTGATAAAATTTAATTTTATTATTAAATTTTAAAATCTCATCTAAAATTCTAACTGGACCAAAACCTGTTACGTCACTAGTGTATAGGGGTTGATTAAATGATGCCCCTACAAAACTTTGTGCAGCTAGGTGATAAATCTCTCTTGGATTTGATTCTTCAAGTGCGTGATGTATTGATGTTGAATCCAATACATCAGCTGGAATTAAATTAATTTTATTAAAAATATCAAGATAGTGTAATCTCCAAAAATTGCTTGATGATTGTCTTCTATAAGTACCAAAAATTTTGTGACCTTTTTTTAATAAGAATTTTGCAAGATATGCTCCATCTTGCCCAGTAATACCAGTAATCAAAACATTGGTCATATCTTATCCTCTAACATTTACTTTTTAAGGCTATATAATAAATAAATCAAAAGTGGAATTAAAATAAACCATTTGATCAGATAAAGAGGTATTGAAGGAAATACTTGTAACAGGTTCTAGCGGATTTATTGGTAACTATCTAGTACCTCAACTTTTAAATCAAAACTACAAGGTTTTTGGAATATCTAAAAGAAAACAAAAATCATTTAAAAATTTTGTTTCATCTAGTATGGACATAAGTAAGATTAACAACTCCAAGTTACAAAATAATTTTTCAAAAATTATTCACATGGCTGCTTTGAGTGATGTGGATTATTGTAATACTAATCCATCAAAATGCTATGAAACTAATATTCAGGGAACTCAAAAAATGTTGGAGATAGCTAGAAAAAAAGATGCTGAATTTATTTTTCTTAGTTCTAGTCATATATATGGAAATTCAAAAAATTTACCTCTTTCTGAGACGGAATCAAGTTCCCCCTTATCTCACTATGCTTCTAGTAAGAAAATAAGTGAAATATTATGTGAAACATATGCTCGCACTTATGGTTTGAATATACGTATTGCTAGAATATTTTCTGTTTATGGACCTAATAGTTCAAAATCAAATCTTATTTTTAATATTATTAATCAAGCAATACATAATTCACAAATTACACTTGGAAACATAACACCAAAAAGAGATTTTATTTTCATTGATGATCTCATAACAGGTTTGTTAAATGTTATTAATTCAAAGAAAAAAAAATATGATATATACAATCTTGGAACTGGAAAAAGTACTTCCATAGTAGATTTAATTAATTTGGTTCTGAATTTTTCCAATAAAAAAATGCACATAATATCAAAAAAAGATAAAATTCGAAAAAATGATGTATTAGATGTCTGTGCAAATATTTCTAAAATGAATTCTCATTTTAATTGGAAACCACAAGTTACATTAAAGAAAGGACTAAAAATTACTTACAAATATTACAGTTGAACTAGTGTTTATTGCGTTTATTAAAATCAGTTTTATTGAATAATTATAAAAGCATAATTTTATTATCAAAAATTTATTTTATAATATCTTAGCATAGATACATTTTTCAATTTTTAATTATCTCTAGTGAATTCATTAGTACTAGATCATAATAAAAATTTAAAATTAATACACACCTTTTAGCATTTTTTTAATTGCTACTTTGCTAATTGGTTTTTGATTTTTAAAATAGTCTTTGATATTTTTTGGTTTTTGTGCATTTTTATATTTTTTAGGATTTGACGATTCAAACATAGATGGAATAATAAAAAAATCTTTTGTTTCTAAAACATGTTCCAATTCGAAATTTGTCAGAAGATATTCTGTAATTTTTTCACCTGGTCTTATGCCGATAATTTTTGTTTTAATTTTAGAGGGGTTTAGATTGTAATTTGGAGCAATTAATTCTTTCATAACATCAAAAAGATCATTCAATAAAATTAAAGGCATTTTTAAAACAAAGGTTTCACCACCTTTTGCATATTCAGCAGCTTTTAGAATTAATTCTACTGATTGACTTTTTGTCATAAAAAATCTCTGCATTTTTTTATCTGTTAAAGTAATTGGTCCACCTTGCTTTATTTGGCTTTCAATTCTTGGCATAATAGAACCACGTGTTTGCAAAACATTACCAAATCTCACTGATGAGAAAATTGTTTTAGATTTGTTAAGAAATGATTCAGATGAAATTAATTTTTCCGAAAGTAATTTTGTTGCACCCAATACTCCCACAGGATTAACTGCCTTATCAGTACTAATGTTGATTACTTTTGAAACAGATTCTCTTAATGAGGCTTTACAAATATTATATGTACCAATGGTATTGACAGTTACTGCTTCAAATGGATTTAATTCACATCTATCTACATGTTTTAGAGCAGATGTATGAAATACAATATCGACATCTTTCACCACAGAATTAACAGTTTCAAAATTACGTATATCTCCAACAATATATTCAATATTTTTTTGGGGGAATTCTAATTCAGCTTCATAAAGTCCATTTTCATCATTACTAAATACTCTAACAAATGATGCATCTTCAGATAAGCATTTTTTAACAATTTCTTTCCCAATAGAACCAGAACCACCAGTAACAAGAATTTTTTTTCCTTTTAAAAGCGAGGACATATTTTATTGTGTTATTGTTTTCAATAAATCATTTTCTATTAATAATTATAAAAAATATAATTTATGATTATGGTATTAGAATAAATTCAGGTAAGATGTATAGAGTGAATTGAGGAAAAAATCAATACTAGTTACGGGTTCTTCAGGTTTTATTGGAAGTCATTTAATTGATAAAATACCACATAAAACTATACTTTTTGGAAAAAAGGATAATTTATTATCAAGAGAAAAAGTATTACAAACAAAACGTGTTGATGTAGTTATTCACTTAGCTAGTAAAATTCCTCAAAGTAATAATAAGGGGAAAGAAGGATTCTTTGAAAATAATGTTTTAGGGACATTGAATATTTTAGAATATTGTGTTAAAAAAAAAGTTGAAAAATTAATCTTCATAAGTAGTTCGATATATGGAAAACCACAGTATAATCCTGTCAATGAAAAACATCCTATTATGCATAATAATCCCTACACTAAAAGTAAAATTCTTGCTGAAGAATTATGTAAAATATATGCAAAAGAATATGGATTAAAAATTATTATTTTAAGACTGGCTAATGTTTTTGGAAAAGGACTGAAGAGTGGATTTTTAATTTCAAACCTTTATGAAGCTCTTGAAAATAACAAACCAATTAAAATTATTAATAAAAAAAGTAAGAGAGATTTTATTTTTGTAGATGATGTAGTTGATGTAATTTTATTAATGATTGATTATGAATGTGATTTTGAGATATTTAATGTAGGTTCTGGAAAAAGTTATTCATTTCAAAAAATTTTACAAATATTTGAAAAGATTTATGATGTTAAATTAGATAAATCATTTGAAGAAAATAAAGCAAATTTTATTCCAAAGATGGAATTAGATATCAGTAAAATTAAACAAAAAACAAAATGGTATCCAAAAATTAGTCTAGAGGAAGGATTAAAAAAATATTATAGCAATTAATTTGCAAGTAGAGATTCATAAAGATCTAAATATTTCTGACCTATTTCTTTCCACTCAAACTTTTTAACTAATTCAAATGATGTTTGGCCAAATTTTTGCTGTAATTGTAAATCTTTAGATATTTGTAAAATTTTTTCTAATAATTCACCAGGTGAATCTGGATTTATCAAAAACCCGTTTTGATTATTTAAAACTAATTCTTTATTACCACCAACATCAGATGCAATTATCGGAACTTTACATGCCATTGCTTCTAATACGGTAGTACTAATCCCTTCAACAAGTGAAGGTTGTATCAGCACCATAGATCCTCTAAGAATAGGGATAAGATCTTCTTTTTCAAGATAGCCTAAATAATGAACATTGGAGTACAATTCATCTATTTTTTTAATTTCTTTTTCCATAGGACCTGAACCAATTATTAATAAATGAAATTCAGATGGCAAAGTTTTAGATATTTTAATTATTGATTCTACTCCTTTTTCTTTTGATAGCCTACCTACAAAAATAATTTGTTTTTCAAATTTTTTAGTCACATGAGTTGGTAATGAAGTTACATCAATTGCATTTGGAATATAATTAACTGTATAACCCTGCCCAGAATAATGTTCGAATGATTCTTTCGAACCAGCAGTAATTGCGTCAGCCCATGATAATGCATTTTTCTCATATTTGTTTGAAAAATTAGATGCAGTATTTCCGTGTAAAATTCCAATTTGTTTACTATAAATTCCATGAAAAGTCACAATTTTTTTTGCAGATGAAGCTTTGAAAGAAAGAGAAGCAATAGGATGATGTGCATGTATTATATCATAATTTCCGGAAAACTTTGTTTTAATTAGTGAAGAAATCATAAAGCTAGGATTTTTCAATTTTTTTATCGGTATAGTAAAGGTATTTTCAGATGAAATTATAGTTACATGATGATCTTTTGATCTTAAAAAATCACTTAATCCACGTACATGTTTAGCAGTTCCACCTATCCCTGTTTGAGATGGTGTAACCATCAAAATTCTCATATACATATGAAATTCCTTTTTCTTTTAAGCTCTTTGATTAACTAATTTTATTTTTATAAAAATTCAATTAAAAAAATAGATACTGCAATATTTTTTTCATGACTAATTGACGATAATGATGTATGTTTTGGAAGAGATTTTAATTTAACATGAGGAACATTATTTTGATGAAATGTTTCAATATCTAAAAAACTAATTTTTTTATTTAATGCTTTAATCACTGCCTCTTTTAAAGCAAATTTTCCTGCAAAATGTGGGTATGGATCTTTAAATTTAGTGCAATAATCGATTTCTTTTTTTAAGAATATTTTTTTATAAAATGTAATATTTTTAGAAAATGTTTTTGAAGAAAATCTATCTACATTAACTACATCTATTCCAATGCCACATTTTTCAAGCATGAATTAAATATCATAAAGATTTATTTATATTCTATAGAGATTCAATCGTCCTATGAAAAATTCATTTTTTTAAGTTCATTTAAATTTTTAATTTTTTGACATGGAAAAGGAGGAATTTTTTCAATTTCATTAATTTTTAAAACTGGTATACAGCCAGCCTTTTTAGCAGATTTAACGTCATGAATTCGATCACCAACCATTAAAACATCAGATGATTCAAGACAAATGTTTTTTAATGAATTTTTAATTTGTTCAAATCTATCATAAGAATCATCTCTAGAAATTATAGAATCAAACAAATCTAAAACTTCCATTTTTTGAAGAATTTTTTCTAATGCATCACTACATTGCATAGTGACTAGGCATAAAATTAAATTCTTAGATTTTAAAAAATTTAAAATTTCTACTGCATCAGCCATAATTTTAAAATTTTTTGATGCTAATACTTCTTCTTTACAAATTATATCAAAGGATGTATCAATCTTGTTTTGATCATTTTTGGATAACTTTATGATTGTAGGAATTAGTGGTTTTAGATTTTTAGATGTATTAAAAAATTCTTTAAGATTATTTTGGACAGTTTCATAATTTACTGGTAATTGTATCAAAGTACCATCTAAATCAAAAATTATTCCTTTTGTCATAGAATTTTTTCCTTGTATCCATCTTCTTTATACAACCAAGTTCCACAATCTATATGTCGTATAATATGTAAATCATTAGGATAAATATCACATCCTAATAATTCAGGTTTTTCAATTTCTCCCAATCCAATCATCGTATACAGATAAGGTAAATTTTTCAAAGGATCTTGTTTCAAAAGATTTGTCGATACATAACCCCATAGCGGTGTAGTTGTATGAAACTTTCCTGAATCAATTTCAGTAACATGCCAGTTTCCATCAAAATCTTCTTTTAGATCAACTGCATAATTTCCATGGGGTTTTTTATCAATTGTTTGAACAGATTTAATTCCAATTTTATTTACTTCATCGTCAATAATGATTCTAGAAACGCTTGGAGTTCCTGTAATTCCTGATGGGGAAATGTGTTTCAGTGGATATTCTAATCGCTCTCTAGTAAATGATGCAATTAATTTACCCTCATACCAAAAACTATCCCAAGCAATATTTCTTCCAGGTAAAAATTGTTGTAACATAAAATCATCAATGTTGGCTTTTCCACGTAATATCCACAATTTCATCCAATATTCAACTTCTTTGGGTTCACTACATAACAAACTAAGATTTCCACCAGCACCACTTTTTGCACGAATCCAAAGTGGGCCACCACCTAATTCTTCAAAACTAGTTTGAATCGAATTAAGATTTTCAAAGATTTTTGTTTGTGCTACATTAATACCTGAATCTGAGAGAATTCTTTGCGTTTTCAGTTTATCTGTTGAGATGATACTGGGTTTTGGAAGCAATGTCTTTGTTTTGATTGAGTCAAGATTTTGTGAAACAACAAGTGCTTCTGAGGAAGGATGTGGATGTAGAAAATCAATTTTATATTTTTCAATTAATTCATGAAGTAACTTGACAAAATTTGGATCCGAGTGCCTAGGTGAATTTACTCTAACATCTACATCTGGAAATTCCAGATAATATTTATTGAAATCTAGTCCTACAATGAAAAATTTGTCTTTAAAAATTTTAAGTGCTCTAACAAAATTAACGCCGCCAATTCCCCCCACACCAGTAATTAGAATTTTTTTCATTTGTTATATCATACAATCATTATCTTATATTATATTAAATGAATTGTCCTTTATGAAAAAACAATATGTTTTTTTAAGTCATGATGTAGATTGGAGTTTTGATGGTCCTACTAAAGATCATGTTTTAAAACGAAAGGATAGATTTGATGTGAAATTATTTGATAATACTCCATTTAACAAATTATATCGTAATTTTTCAGAGTATATGGAAATTGAAGAAAAATTTAATGTAAAATCAACTTTCTTTTTTCGTACACAATATGAAAATGGGGATTATATGGATTATAGTAAAGATATCAAAGATCTTGTAAATGGAGGATGGGAAATTGGATTACACACAGATCCTTCATCAGTTGATGATATTGAAAAAATTAAAAAAGAAAAAAATGATCTTGAAAAATTGTCAAATTCAAAAATTTTTGGGAATAGAGTACATTATTTATCAAATGATATACAATTACAAAGAAAATTATCTGAATTAGATTTTGTTTATGATTCATCAAATAGAAAAACAAAAGACACTATTACATCTGAAGATATGGGATATCAAGAAATTAATAATATTATTGAATTTCCAGTTACTTTAATGGATGCATATCTATTTACTTACATGAATATTTCTGAAGAAAAAATAATTTCCACCATAGAACAAACTTTGAATTCTTCCAGACAATTAAATTCAGACTTTAATGTGATGACAATTTTATGGCATGATAATGTTTTAAAAATGAAAGGAGGAAGAATGTATCCAAAAATTTTAGAATTTCTTTCAACTCAAGATGATGTACAAATGTGTAAAGGAATAGATTTAGCAACAATAATAGACAAAAAAGGATCTAAACTGAATTAAATTCTAATAAAATAATATAAAATAATTAATAATTATCAGAATTTTTTCCCAATGCAATATACTCAACATTAGAAATTTTTAATATACGTCTTGTATCTATAATGAATTTTTTATGCATGTTCGAAATATTTTTGTGAGTAATTTTCTTAAATTCTTTATCAGCATTCATAATAATAAGACAATCAGAATTTTTTGAACAATCATAAATTGAATTGCAGTATTCAATTGTGTTTTTAAATAATTTTACAGTATTTTCAAGTGCAAGAGAATCATACACTTTTACTTTACAATTTTCATTTAGTAATTGTTTAATCAATATTACAGATCGAGATTCACGTAGATCATCAGAATTTTCCTTAAAAGATATTCCTAAAATAGAGATTGTTTTTCCCTCAAGTTTTTTGTATCGATTTTTTAAAATTGATAATATTTGGTCAGATTGTTTTTCATTTACATTTTTTACACTATTCAAGAGTATTGGTTGAATTCCAAAATTTTTGTATACAGAAATAAAAGAATTTAGATCTTTTGGCAAACAAGAGCCTCCAAATCCAGGTCCAGCCTTTAAAAAAAGAGAGCCAATTCGAGGATCTGTTCCAATAGCATTAGCCACATCATCAACATTTGCACCTGGGATTTTTTCACATAGATTTGAAATAGAATTTATGAAACTTATTTTAGTTGCAAGAAACGCATTGTTACTGTATTTTATTAGTTCTGCAGTAGAGAAATTTGTGTAAGTTCGAGGTATTTTTTCAGGGTATAATTTTTTATAAAAATTCTTAATTTTATGTTGTGATTTTGAATCTTCACATCCCATTACTATTAGATGTGGATTCATCTGATCATCAAGGGCAGAACCTTCTCTAAGAAATTCAGGGTTAACAATCAAAAAATAATCTACACCTAAAATTTTATTAGAATTTTTTGATAATATTTTAAGAAGTAAATTTGTTGTTTGTGGTGCAACAGTACTTTTGATGATTATCATAGGCTTTTTTTTAGTTGATTTTAAAAGATGACTAATTTCATAAATTACATTCTTGATAAATTTAAGATCTATGGAGTTATTTCTGTTAGGTGTTGGAACACAGATGTAAACAACATCAATTTTAGGAAAAATTGGGTTTAATGATTCAACAAATTGAAGGGTTTTTAATTTTAAACATTTTTTTAAATTTTTATCTAGATTTGGTTCAAAGAAGGGTGATTTTCCAATTTGTATAGTTTTAAGTTTATTTTGATTATTTTCAATACCAAATACTTGAAGTTTTTTTGAGCTGAGAAATACAGATAATGTTAAACCAACAAAACCCTGACCAACTACTGCTACATTCATCATAATTTTAAAATCATTTAGAGGATTTAAAAGATAAGTTTAATGCGTTCCAATAAGATTCTGGAGTTCCAACATCAAGAATAGTTTCTTTATCCATTTTAATTGCGGCTACGTTTTTTCCAGATTCAATTAATTTCTGTATTGCATCAGTTAATTGGATTTCATTTCCATATCCGGGAGTAATTGCGTTTAAAGCATCAAAAATACTAGATCTGAAAAAATAAAATGGCATAATTCCAATATTTGTATCTGGATCTTTGGGTTTTTCAACTACTTTTGTTACTAATGAAATATCTTCATCTTTTTTAGTAGTAACAATTCCATGTCGTTCAGGATCTGTTACAGTTTGTACTAGAAATGCTGCTTCAATGTCTTCATTTTTAGATAATTCAATTAACTTCTTAATTGAAGAGTGAACTTGTGATGAAATTACAACATCACCAGCTTGGACAAAAAATACATCATTATTTACAAATGGTTTTGATGCTAAAACAGCATCACCAAAACCTTTGGGAATTAATTGATTAATCCAAGCAATTTGTGAATGTATTATTTTATCATAAAATGATGATAATGAATCTGAAATATCTTGTTGCTGGTCAGGATAAAAATGATCTTGTAATGATCTTTTTGTTTTTCCTGAAATAAAACAAAATTCTCTTATACCAATAGTAAACAAATTTTCAAAAATTTGTTGAATTAATGGTTTTATTTCTATATCATTTTTTCCTAATGAAAATATGGGTGCCATTTCTTTTGGAAGTTCTTTGGTAAATGGAAGAAGTCTGGTTCCTTTGCCACCACAAGTAATAATTGCTTTCAACAAAATATAGTTATTATTCAAGGATAAATCTGTAACTAACTATTTAATTGAAATTATTATGATTATAGAATTTGTAAAAAAAGAAAATTTTAAACTAATCAAAAGTAGATATTTTTTTCACCCATTCAACAGTATTTTCAATTCCTTTCTCAAAATTCATTGAAGGTAAAAATTTCAAATCTTTTTTTGATTTACTTATATCAGCATGTGTCATGAATACATCACCTTGTGGAGATTCAAGGTATTGTCTTTTGATTTTTTTATGAATTTTTTTTTCAATAAGATCAATCATATTCTTTAGAGAAATTGGATTACCTGAACCAAGATTATAGATACCATCTCCAAACTTTTCAGCACATATGATGCCATCAACAATATCAGAAACATAAGTGTAATCTCTAATTTTTGTTCCATCTCCATAAATTGGAATTGGTTTGTCGGATAATGACAAATTAATGAATTTCATAATTGCTTCATCAGGTCTTTGTCTAGGTCCATAAACGGTATAAAATCTTAACATACATGTCTTGATTTTTGTTTTTTCAGAAAATTCTTGACATAGTTTTTCAGCTTGTTTTTTGGATTCACCATAAGGAGAAATTGGAGTTAACGCAGAATCTTCTTTTACTGGAAACTGTTCAGATGTTAAATTTCCATATACAGATGATGAAGATGCAAAAATAATTTTTTTTACATTTTGAAAGTTTTTTAGAATATTTGCTGTACCATCGATATTTATTTTAAAATATTCATCTGGATTTTCAAAAGAATTCCGTACACCAGCTATAGCTGCCAGATGAAATACACAATCTATACTAGAAATTCTTTGTAAAATATTTGAATCCAAGATGGACCCTTCAATAAATTCAAATTGTTCATGACTCTCACAATTTTGTAAATTATTTAATTTCAATTTTTTATCATAATATGGATGAAAGTTATCCAGTCCAACAACATGCCAACCATCTGTAAGTAATCGTTCAACCAAATGTGAGCCTATAAAGCCAGCACAACCAGTAACTAATGCACGTTTCATAATATTGCTAAAAATTACTGTAATTAAAATATCTATAATGACACAAATTTGTTATTACTCAATTTATTATGATTAAATTTAAACTTTTTATATAAAATATAAAATTAGATAAAGATTAATCCTATTTGTAAAAAAAGATTCTTATGAAAATTGCATTGGTTTCTGTTTTTTTGGAAAATGATCAGGGGTATTTGGATGACGATTTTATGGAAAGTGTTATTTGTAAAGAAGATCATTTTTATCATAGAATTGCTCGTTCATTAAAAATGGAAGGCCATGAATCAACAGTTTTTTATATATCAAATGAGAAAGAATTGAAAAAATTTAAGCATAAATATGGCCATGAAATTATTCGTGTTCCTGTAAAAAAATTTCCGTTTTTTCATGAACCATTGATTTATTCTTCTGAATTGGTAAAACAAATAGAAAATAAATTTGATATCTGTTACTTAGTATCAGGTTATTATGTAATGTACAAGGTTCCAGATATGTTTGATTATGTTGTAAAAAAATTACACAATAAAATGCCAATTATTGCAAGATGGGCAGGTGGAAATCAAAAATGGTTATTTCCAATAAGAAAATATTTAAAAAAAAAATCACTTAGTAATTGTGATAAAATAATTTGTTCAGGGAAAGATGAGATTAGTATTTTGAAAGAAAAATTTAAAATTTCTGAAAAAAAAATTGCACATATGTTAAATCCAATCGATATAGAACAGTTTAAGCCTAGAACAAAAAGTGAAATTATTGGAAAAATTGATTTTGATCAGAATAAAAAATATTTTCTATATGTAGGAAGACTGACTCAAAATCACGGTATTGAAATTTTACTGGATGTTTTTAAAACAATTTGTAAAAATAATAAGGATATTATTTTATTATTAATAGGGGATGGTTGGATGTATGAAAAAATTAAACAATATATTAAAAAAAATAATTTAGAGAGTTCAATTGAATTAAAAGGTAGACTAGACCATAAAACAATATCATATTATTACAATATTAGTTCAGCATTGTTTCATGTTGGTGCTTCCGGTGGCATGCCAAATGTGGTAATGGAATCCATTGTTTCAGGATTACCAGTAATAGCTGCAGATGGTACTGCGGCTAACAGAGATCTTGTTAATGAACAAGATGGAACAGGCATTTTAGTTGAAATAGGTAATAAATTACAATTAGAACAAGCAATATCAAAAATTCTTTTTGATGATAAAAATAATAATTTGAAAAAATCAGATGCCATTAAGAAATTTTCAATAGAAAAATATGGAAAAGAAATGAGCAAAATATTTCAAGAAATAATTGATCAAAAAATTTAAAAAATATAATTCAAGGTTAATAAGATACTAAACTTTTTGTTAAGATAACTTATGGAAAATATCAATCCTGCTGCCAAAGGCTATGTTGAAAATAATGAAGAAGAAAATTATGTCGACAATGAATTTATTAAAAATAACAAGGAATGTTGGGATATTATTAAACTGTTTTCAGATTCACCATTCTTAACTCAAGAGGAAGTTTCTAAAAAATTAAATTTCACAAAAAAACAATTAATTCAATTCAACAAAAAAATTCTAAATTCAGAATGGGCTCAAAATTATATTATTAATTCTGGAGCAGGAAAAAAATATTGGAAAAATACTGTAATCCCATCCATTAATAATGGAAGAGCCAAGGCAGTTTTAGACAATCAATATGAATATCCAGATAGAATAGGTTTTTGTCCTGGTTTAAGTTGCCAATTTTTTTGTACATTTTGTGGAAGAAATTATTCTGCTGCCTATGAACGGGAATTTGGAGATAAAGGTTTTGAGTTGTTTAAACAAATTATTGATCAAACTCCAAACAATGTGGCACAAAATGTTTATCATATTACTGGAGGACTAGAACCATTAACATTTCCTAGAATCGGCGATTTAATAGAATATGCCACTAAGAAAGGTTTCAATATGGAAATGAAAACAAATGGATTTTCACTCACACCGGAATTTATTGAAAAACAAGAAGGGATTTTAGAATTGAAGGTTTTACGAATAAGTCTTTATGGAGCTGATGAAGAGTCCACAAAACAAGTTACAAAAAATCCAAAAGGATTCCAAAGAGTAAGAAATAATATTATTAACTTCCTCAAATTAAAAACAAAAATTAAACTAGGTTTGAATTATGTGGTTTTACATAATAATTTGGATGTTGTATTAAAATTACTAGATTATATAGAATTTGTAAATTCTGAATCAAATAATCAAATAGACTTTTTAACATTAAGAGAAGATTTTAGTGCTGAAGCTGAAATATTATCTACGAATGAACGCAAAAAATTATTGGGTATCTTTAAGGAGATTGATGAAAGATTAAAAAGAAAAAATTTAGACAGACTACACATAGATTACGGATATGCTCTAGAAGCAATTAGACAAGAAAACGAAGTATTTGAACCGCTTAAAAGAGTGGGACATGAAGAATTACGTCCCAAAATGTTTCCACAGATTTCAGTTATGATTGAACCCAAAGGGGAGGTATATGGTTATCATGAAGCCGCATTCTTAGATAGAGAAGGTTCTGAAAGATATTCAATCGGAAAAATAAATGAGAATAATAGTTTAGAAGATATTCTAAAAGATTTTATTGAAAAATCGGAGGGAATGACAAAACCATTACCAATGGATATCAGTTATCTAGATGCCTATGATCATGTAATAACAATTATGTTAAATCAGGCAGATGAAGATAATAAATTTGGGATTCCTTGGGAAGCAGGTCCCATTAAAGCAAGAATTTACTAAATTATAGTTATTTTGTAATTTTAGAAATAATTGCTGTAATATCCCTAGCAAGAATGGCTGAATCAATTTTTGGTTTTTTTCCAGATATCTCAGAGACAAACGTCTTGCATTCTAAAAATAAAGGAGTTTTTTTCGATTGATAATATAGATTAAATAAATTAGTTTTTTTATCTAATTTGAATAACTTATCATCATCCCAGATAAACAAATTCTTTTTAGTAAAAATTGTTACTATTTTTTTCTTGCAATTAGATACACGATTAATATGAATATTAGATTTTCTGTTTTTATTATAATCCAATAGTACAGAAACTAGATCAGTGTTAGTCACTCTTGAAGATTTACTTATCAATTTTGCTTGTCTCGGAATACCAAATAACTCTAGATTTATTGAAAGATCATGAGACAAAATATTTTCAAAAATATCTTCTTTAAATGTGCCAAATTTTCTCCAATCAAAATCCAAAAATGTAATAGGTTCTCTTTTGTTAATTTTTTTTATTTGTTGAAAAATTTGATTGTAAAGAAATACGTATCCAACAGATAAACAAAGTTTTTTGTATTTTGCAATATTAATAAGATTATTTGCTTGAACAACTGTTTGTGTCATAGGTTTTTCAACAAAAACATGCTTACCAGATTCAAGAGCTTTTTTAGCTAATTCATAATGAGTGTTGATTGGTGTTGCAATAATAATAGCATCAATACTATTATCATCAAGAAGATCACTAATATTTTTAGAACATTGAGTATTTGGAAAATTTTTTTGAATCCAATTTATATTATCTTTATTTCCGGTTGTTACACATTTTGATATTTCAACAAAATTTGAAAATTCTCTAATCAGGTTTTTTCCCCATTTTCCCATACCTATAATTCCAATTTTCTTCATAGACAACAATACTCAAAGATTCTATTTATTTAATCTTCAAAAGTAATATTTTAAAAACTAAATTAATTGGATCATGGAATATAATTTTTATTTACTTCATAAACTAATACAATTTGTATAGGACCTATTTTCTCATTCATAAAACTAGGTGATGCATAAACTAATTTTAATGGAGAATCATCAGAATCATATTTAATATTTTTACTAACAATTTCAACAAATCCAGGTTTGTAGATTGCAGAGTTTTCTTGAGTAT
>Ga0008649_10001037_pt1 | contig 22523 bp, 10 predicted proteins | sample SaaInlV_130m_DNA_2_FD_66601 | JGI IMG/M metagenome (GOLD analysis project Ga0008649, IMG submission 66601) | Marine microbial communities from expanding oxygen minimum zones in the Saanich Inlet - SI037_S2LV_130m_DNA | ecosystem: Environmental > Aquatic > Marine > Intertidal zone ... | reverse complement strand
GCCGCTGCCGGAAACAAAGCTTTTTGTTGATAAGTATCTGAATATCAGATACTTGAATTACATTGAAGCTTATGGTGGGTTTGGGCCTGGGACCGAATATATAGTACCTCAGATGTATACACTTGTACGTGAAGGTTGCAGAGGCGCGGGACTGACAGAAGACGAAGTACTTTTCTTTTCTGCTCACATTGAGTTGGATGTGGAGCATGCTGAAGGTATTAAGGATTCTTTACTTCCGTTTGCTAAAAATGCCGAAGAGCAGAGGTTAATGAGATTCGGTGCAATGGACTTTCTTGATGCAAGATGTGTTTTATGGGATGGACTGGAAAGAGCGAGTAACTTCTAATACATATAAGAAGAACGGTTTTTATGATTAATCTACTAAGGAGTTTTTAGTGTACCCCGTTAGGAAGTTCATACGTTGTGTTGCAATGATATGAGTTTCTAACGGGGTTTTTTAATGTAAAAATCCGTTGAGATGTTAAGTCGTATATCACCTTACGTTGCGATAAGCTAACTTCTTCCTTGAATTTAGTTTAAAATTTGCTATATTTCTCTGTAAGCGTGAAAAATTCGTTGAAGTTCGGAAAAACTATATTGCGTAGGAGATGCAATTACTACATAAATTTTCGTAAATGTTTACTTGTATATAAATAATATAACATTTTTTTAAATGAACAGGAGGCCTTTAAATGGGAAGTTTGCAAATACCGAATAAATCGGCAGCAACCGGGACGAGAACAAGGACCGGAAGCGATGTCTTGCCTCAAAGTGGAATGTGTGTTGTCTGTCTGGACGGTTGTCCCGGATACTGTGAAATAGGCCTATCAGCTATGAGAGGTCCGGAGACGATATACCCTATACCATTTGGAAAAAGCACATCCAGTGGAACAAAAGATTATCCTGTCGACTATTCACACTTTAACATTTCTGGTACCGTTGCCAGTCATCATCAGAAAGAGTACGAACAGTTTACAAATGTAAATGTTGAGACTCGTCTCGGTAGAGATAAAGGCCTTAAGTTAAAATTTCCATTAATCTGTACTGGTCTAGGTTCTACACAGATTGCGAAGAACCACTTTGCGGATCTCGGTGCCGGTTCTGCCATTTGTGGTACAGGAATCGTAATTGGTGAGAATGTGGTAGGGATGGATGAGACATCTAAATTTGACAGCAATAAAAAGGTTACAGAATGTAAGGAACTTGAAAGAAGGTTTAAATCTTTTAAAGATAACCAGAAAGACGGTTATGGCTTTATCGCTATTCAGGCTAACCCGGAAGATTGGAGATTGGGGGTACTTGAGTATAGTATGAATACGCTGGGTTCTGATGCTGTTGAGTTGAAATGGGGACAGGGTGCTAAGAACATAGGTGGTGAAGTTAAGATTTTTAATCTGGAAAAAGCAATACTATTAAAAAACAGAGGCTACATTGTAATTCCTGATCCGGAAGATCCGATTATACAGGAAGCATTTAAATCAGGCGCTGTTGAGGGCTTTGAGAGACATACCAGGGTAAAAGCAATATCAGAATATCTACCTAAGGCGATGGACGATTTTGGTCAGCAGGTAGATCATCTGAGAAATGCCGGTGCTAAATATGTATTCCTGAAAACAGGCGCTTATAGACCGTCTGATCTGGCAAGGGCTATCAAGTTCTGTTCGGTTTTCAAACTTGATGTTCTAACCATTGACGGTGCTGGAGGCGGAACAGGTATGAGCCCGTGGAGAATGATGAATGAGTGGGGTGTACCGACCGTTTATCTTTCAGCTATGACTTATAATTTCTGTAAGAGGCTGGCAGACAGGGGAGAGTATGTACCGGATATAATTCTGGCCGGTGGACTTTCCGCTGAAGATCATATCTATAAATCATTCGCGTTGGCTGCTCCATTCGTAAAGGCTGTTGGCATGTCTCGATCAACAATCTGTGCTACCATGGTTGGTAATACCACTGGAAAAGATATTGCTGCCGGTAAAATTCAGAAACCTGCTTCGGAGCATGGCGATTCACTTGATAAGATTTTCTATTACTCATCAAAGGTAAAAGAAGAATTTGGCGATGTTACTCCAGGTGCATTGGGTATGTATTCCTATTATGAAAAGATGGCGATGGGTCTTCGACAATTAATGGCAGGATCAAGGAGATTTAACCTTAGTGAAATTACCAGGGATGACATTTTTGCGTTGACCAGGGAGGCTGCTGATATTACCGGGATCAACTATATTATGGATTGGGAAAATGAGACATCAGAAAAAATCCTTGATGCGTAGTTTTTTGTTGAAATAGTAAGTAATAATTCAAAGACGTATAATTAATAAGGCTGTATAAGGTGAAGTAAAAACCTTATACAGCCTTTTTTTGTTAAGACAATGATTGTGGTGTTATGTATGGTGCAAAGGGTTACGGACGTGATCATTAAGCGGGCATCCAAGCAGAGACCTCAGGACTAAAACCTGTAGAAAATACACTACCGGCTTGATGTTACACCGGAATAGCTCGGAAAGATTTAAAGACAAGGAGAAAATAGCAGGGTGGGTCGGCAATCTGAATCTGAAAGGTTACGTGGGGTTTAATGACTGGCGTTTGCCAACCGAAGAGAAAACGGCATCACTTCTTGCACCTATGTAGAAGTATGAGATACGGTCTTCGATAGAAATTATTAGTTTTCTAACACCAGACATTTTTATTTTGGCCTATAACAGTTTTCAGAAAACTATTAGAATATTTTATAAACTTTTAACTTATTGAAAGGTCTATAAATTGGCTGAATTAAATGAGCTAGAACAAAACGTGTTAATGGTGTTCAGAGTTACCGGTTCTTCGTTAAAACCCCTAAGAAATATGTTTCCAGAAAGTATGACGGTGTTTGGAGAGGGTTTCAGGCAAACGGCATTAAAATATCATTTGATGATATCTCCTTGGGAATTAAAAGCCTCGCAGACAAAGGTCTGCTCAGACTTGACGAAGAGGAGGGAATCTCCTGCCTTACCGATGACGGCTATGAGGTCATCTGCAGTTAATTTTCTTGAATTGTTGTGAGCCCAAGAGTGGATCGCACATCTAATTATTCGGTTACGATAAGGGTTTACAATTAATTACAATATCTTAGATAGAATATATCTGTTGAAAAGCTGATTTTTGTCATTTTTTGATGTGTTTCTTCACGTATAGTATCTCCTTTATCTCAACAAAATAACTCCAGCATTTTATTTTGTATTAGAATGGTCCTTATGATGCTCCAAACACTCTTGTATTGGATCGGCTTTAATGTTTCCTCACTCCAAGCTCCATAGTCAATTTCCCATATATGCTTCTACCAATATTTTTGTCTAACTCAGGGAACTCTTTTTGAAGTAATCGTGATGATTTGCCTTAACTTTACGTTTCTTTAATAGTATGCTATTCTTTATTGACAAAAGTAGTTGTTTTGATACTGTATACCACGAACAGCTTTTTGGGTTATTATCTGTTCTTCTTAAATAAAATATTGACGTTATCCACTTGGCGAATCTAATATTTTATTTAAGAGTTATTATCGATACATGAATAATATCAACTATTAAATTATCTTAAGTAATGTACCGTTAAAGTGGTAAAAAAACTGTTTATAACTTTTTTGTTAATTTTACCTGTGAACCAAATTTATAGCGTGCATATTGTAATTTCTTTCAATAGAATTTTTTAGGAGGGAACATGACTTTTCGACCGGTATTCTTCGTTTCTAGTATTTTGGTATTAATGCTGATTTTAGTTAGTAGCAGCCTTGCCCAGCAAAAGAGGGAACCGATCAAATTAGAAGGAAAGCAGTCTCTGATCCTGCGCATCCTGACCAGACCGTTTTCCAATGTCTACAAGGAGAAGGACAATAGTAAAGGTACGGTGATGGAAAACGTAGCTTCATTTCAGTCATTCTTTGTTTATACTAAGCCAACTCCCGAAGATATTGAATTGGGAGATGCTTGGTATGAAGTGGGTATTGACGACAGGGGGACAGTTGTTGGCTGGATGAGGTATGATGATGTGTTTGAGTGGAAGCAGACAATGTGTCTCGCATACACTCATCCTGAAGGACGTAAACCGGTCTTGATGTTTGAGAAAAGAAACCGCCTGAAAGACATCATAGAAGCATCAAGTGACGACAGGATTAAGAATGCTGAAGAACTATACACAACTATAGATTCTAAGGATATCCCTCAGGATTTTCCGGTGATATCAATAGAACCGAAAAAAGCTGTGGATATCTCGGAGCAATTCTATCTTCTTCCTATTCTGGATTTTCAAACGATAGAGATTGATGATCGTGAGGGCAGGTTAGTAAAATTTGCAGCAGTAACTGGTGGAGGTCAGGATGCCCGTACGAAGAGCGATATCCGTGTTGACAAGAACTATCTTAATGATGCAATAGGAGAATCTACCAGGATGGATGAAGAAATATTAAAACAGCTTACTGTGGATTTAGTCTGGGTCATGGACACTACCGTAAGCATGCGCCCTCACATCGCACAAACCCTTGAAGTGGTCAATAATGCATCTACTCAAATTACGAAGGATAAAGAGTTGGCAGAGTCTATTCATTTCGGTATCTGGGGTTACAGAGATAACGTGCAAGATATACCGGACATCGGATATAACACGAAGAATTATTCATCTGAACTGCAGACTATAGACAAATTCAAAGACACTCTGGCCATGGTAAAAGTAACTACAACCGACTCAGTTGACTATGAGGAAGATATGTTTTCCGGAATGAATGACGCTATCAACAGTACCAAATGGACCCCGGGTGCTATGCGTTTGATCGTATTAGTAGGCGACGCTCCCAGCCATGAACTTGGACATGAGTGGAACCTTTCTAAATCCGACGAAAACACTTTGCATGAACTTGCCAAAAATAATACTATTTATGTCGTTGCAGTCCATATAAAAGAGCCCCGAGCCAGTCGTTATCATGAAACAGCGGAAGCGCAATTTCTTACTCTTAGCAGGAATGAAGGGCTGGGTGGCGAATCTGCGTATTATGATATCCCCGCAGACAACATAGAAGCGTTTCACAGGGTTACCGCTGAATTTGTAGCAAAAATCAGTAAACTGGTCTATACCGCCAAGAAGGGAACTATGTATGCTGATACAACTGCAAAACCTAAAACCGGGGGAGAAATGGCTTTCATGAACGAGGCTGATGCATCGGGTGATCAAACAAATCCAAAACATTCAACTTCCGCTAAGCAAGAAGTACCAAAAGGAGAGATGGCATTCCTGCAAGAAGCCGAAACCATAACAGCATCCGGAGAGCAGTTTGATTCAGTAATAAAGGCGGCATTGGTGAAATGGATCGGGAAAATGTCCGAGGCTAAATCTCCAAGTGACATTGTGGCATGGGCAGTAGACAAGGATTTGGTAGAACCTGCGATCCAGTCAATGGAAGTTCGCCTGCTTATTAACAAGCGTCAGCTCGATTCACTTAAAACCGTACTCTCCGATGTGATGTCGGCTGGGAGGCGTGGTCAAATTGGTGGAGAAGACTTCTTTGACGCCTTGCAGGCAACAGCTGCTACTGCTGCACGAGACCCGGATAAGATTATAAATGCAAAGGCAATGGCACAAACGGATCTCATTCCGGAATTTCTGGTAGGACTGCCGTATAAGAGCAGACTGATGGACATGAATAATGAACTGTGGTCCAGTTGGTCAGTAGACGAACAGGATGAATTTCTCAATGAACTTGATGCGAGGATACAGGCCTATCTGTCTATTCACGATACCCCGGAAGGTTGGATCCCTCTTAATAATGGTGACGATCCGGATGAGCACGTTTATCCTATCAGTTTGGAGTTACTCCCTTAATTATGCAAAATGCTGAAATAGGCAATAGTAGCAATATTGTTTTTTTATTGCGGGAGGTACACAAAACTCGCGAAAAAGGAGGTGTTCTTTTTGAACTGAGGATACCTTTTATGACTGCAAAAAAAGGAGAGTTTCTGGCTATAGTCGGTCTCAGTGGGTGTGGTAAATCTACTTTACTTGATATGCTTGGTCTTGTACTTAAACCGACCAGCGCTAAGGATTTTCAGTTAAGTATTGGAACTGGAACCAGCGAACAGATAAAGATTGATTCTTTGCAGGAAAACGAACTGGCTTCAATACGTAGAAAATCTATAGGTTATGTCCTTCAAACTGGAGGATTGTTGCCATTCCTTACCGTAGAGGAAAATATTATGTTGCCGGGTCGGCTCAATCAGGAAAGTGACAGCAGTGCTATTTTTGATCTGGTTAAGCGTCTGGGTATTGCTGACCAACTTACCAAAAAACCCAAACATCTTTCAGGTGGACAGCGGCAGAGAGTTGCGATTGCACGTGCACTGGCCTGTAAACCTCCTCTTGTGCTTGCAGATGAGCCAACGGCTGCTGTTGACAGGTTAACAGCTATTGAGATAAGAAATGAGTTCAAGGAATTGACACAACAAATGGGGGTTACTTTAATTATGGTCACACATGATAAGGCTCTCGTAGAAAATGTTGCTGACAGGATTTTCACATTTAATGTGGAAAAGAAGAGTAAGAACCACACTGTTTCAACGATTCATGAACTGAAAATAACATGACATACAGAATTAATATATTTATTCATATTTAACTACGAAATGAATTTACAACTAAACAAAACAAGCTTTGTCCTCTACAAATATGGATAAATCAGCAAGCAGAATGAGAAATCCTTTAGGTATTGTATTTCAGCTTTCTCGCGCTGACTTGAAACACGAATGGGTGTTGACCATTTGTTTGATCATGGCTGTAACAGCGGTACTCTCTCCCCTGATGATTCTCTTCGGTTTAAAGTTCGGCACAATTGAAGTGATGCGTTATCGTCTGGTGCAGGATCCCAGAAATCGAGAGATACGACCATTAACAAGTAAATCTTTTACTCAAGAGTGGTTTAATAAACTGGAGAGTAGAGATGATGTTTCTTTTATCGTGCCTACGACACGCCAGATTTCAGCATCAGTAGAAGCCCAGATAAAAGATAACTCCAGAAGTAAAGACCAGAATAAAATCAATCTGGATATTATTCCTACCGATGATGGAGACAGGCTTGTTATGGAAAACGGAGCTTCTGTTCCCAATTCGAACCAGTGCGTTTTAACCAATATGGCTGCAGAGAAGCTTGACGCAAAGATCGGTGACACACTTATTGTGGCAGCAAAACGTTACAAAGGCACTCGTTATGAAAAGGGAATGCTTAGTCTCAAGGTCTCCGGTATCCTTACAGACCGAGCAAGTACCTTAAAGTCTATTTATGTCCGCCTGCACATCCTGGAAGCAGTAGAGAGTTACAAGGACGGACAGGCTGTGCCTGAATACGGTTGGGAAGGAACAACGCCTAAGGCTTATCCTCTATACGATGGACTGGTAGTCATTCTCTTAAAGAAATTAAACAAAATTGATGAATTCAAATTAATTAATAATACCGGTTTTACGAAGATAGAGCCGTTAACAACACAAGATCTTTATGGACGGGCGGGTTACCTTTTGTCACCAGGGAAATCCATTTACCTGCTCTCTACCAAAAGTAAACCTGCTGGTCATGAGAGTGTCCGGTCTATCGGGTTTCGTTTACGTGGTAAAGGGGCAACCCTGATACCATGGGTAAGTGAATTGAAGGCTGAACTTATTGACAGGTCAGATCATGTCGTTAACTCTTTCAACCTTTTAAGTCTATCTATACCTGAGCAAAAAGCAGTTAATGTAGGGATGATTCCAATTCCAACCTGGAGTGGTGAAATAGATTCTGATGAGAAGAGTTCAGACACTGCTAAATGGCGTAGAATCATGTTGCCAGAAAGTGTCAAAAGCCTTGATGATCCTGTACAAATGCGTATTACGAGAGGTGATGATTCGTTTGTATTTCCTATTCAAATTGAATCAGATTCGATCCCGAGGGAAATTGAGCAGAAAAATACTGCCTTTGTTCCGGCAAGGCTTGCTGGCGTCCTGAATTTGTTTAAACGCCGTAATATTACTTTTGACAATACCAGCAGGGAGTTCATTCTTGCACGTCGTGGCTATGCCGGTTTTCGACTGTATGCGTCAACTATTGACGATGTAGAACTTATCAAGCAGTACCTGGAGGGAGAGGGCATTCCTGTTCATACTGAAGCTGAGCGCATCCGAGATGTTACCGAGCTGGATAAGTATCTTACCCTGATTTTCTGGTTGATTACAACGGTAGGTGTTATCGGTGGCGTGGCCACATTAATGGCCAGTCTCTACGCCTCTGTGGAGCGTAAGCGAAAAGACTTGAGTATACTTCGTCTGATTGGCCTCTCCGGTACAACCCTGTTACGTTTCCCAATATATCAGGGGATAATTATTGCTGTGGGAGGTTTTGGTGTGGCCCTTGTGTTTTTTGAATCATTGGCCTGGATCATCAATTCTCTGTTCAGCAGTCACCTGCAAGCGGAAGAGAGTCTCTGCCGTCTGGCCATCTGGCATCTTTTAATTATCCTGGGTGCCACCGTTTCAGTAGCTATACTGGCTGGTACCGTTGCCGCATGGCGCATTACCCGGATAGAACCGGCAGAGGCATTAAGAGATGAGTAAGAATTACATAACCCTTTTTGAACATAAAAATTTCTTATGAAAAAAAATAATGTTTATTATACGTTCTTGATGTTTCGTAATCTTTCTAGATTCCCTCAACATAGCTATCTGGGAAATGTTGATACGTCTGTTCGATGGTTTGTTCTTCCGCTGATCATGACTTTTTTATTAACTTTAACTCTTTTTGTTAGTAACAGCAGGGCTGACACGTTTAAACCAGAACCAGGCAATGAAGATATTGTATTGCCAATGCCGGGTGATACAAGTATGGTTTTCAGGCCTGTTTACATAGGGGAAAATGATGAACCGTATGCCATGCGCAAGTTTACTGTTGGTGATCCCAGTGGAGGGTTCAAAGAGTCTCCTACTACCGTTGTTCTTGGAGGGGCATTTGTGGGAGAGGATAATGGACGAAAAGATTGGTTATATTACATTGGAAAATATGAAGTTACAGAGGCTCAATATGCTGCTGTTATGGGGCTTTCCAATGGTGAAACGGAAGATACTCTCAAGAGTCAGTATCCGGTACATAACATTTCATTGTTCGATGCCATGGAATTTATTGACAGATACAATCAATGGCTTTTTGCAAACGGCCTTGACAAACTTCCCAAAAACAAAAGTGCTGTGGGATATGTTCGTCTGCCCAGTGAGATAGAATGGGAGTTTGCAGCACGAGGTGGATCTAAAGTATCAGATGATGATTTTGATCGAAAAAAACCTTACAAGGGTAATTTGGCAGACTTTGAATGGTTCTCAGGTCCAAAGTCTTCTCACAATAAAATCAAGAAAGTCGGGAAATTAAAACCTAACATATTGGGCATTCACGATATACTTGCTAATGTTGCTGAAATGACTTTTAGTTTGTACCAGATAGAATACTATCAGGGCAGAATGGGTGGATTTGTAACTCGCGGAGGCCACTATTTAACATCAGAGAAAAGAATCAGATCTTCTCTCAGAACAGAGGAACCATTTTATACTGGCAGCTCTAAGAATGGTTTCAAACCAAACCGAAAACCAACCATGGGATTCCGGCTCGTGATTTCTTCTATAATATACGCAGACCGCAACACTGCTAAACATCTGAAGACAGCTTGGGGTGAATATCGAAGCGGCAAGGGTGCAGATATGCCTGCAGCGGTCTCTGTCAGCCCTACAAGTGTCCAGACAGATGTTAAAAATGTTGACGCATTCAAACATCTTAAGAGGTTAAAAGTGGAATTACGCAAAATGGGTAGTATTCCTGAAGGAATACTACAAGAGATGGGATTTCTTGAAGCGTCCATGGGTGACATCAAGTTCATCCTGAGACAGGCAGATGAAGATTCCGCATTCGCATGGGCCAAGATCGCTGCAGAGCGTGGTTTCTTCATCTTCAGGGAATTTAGAAAACTACCCACTTTGAATAAGGCATTGAAAATAGCAGAGAGATCGGAACGTACGAAAATGGCAGAGAAGTTGAAACTTCGCAAGGCCGAATTAGAACAAAATATTGAAAAAGCCCTGACTTCCTACTCAGACTCGTTCCGTCAACTTGCTACTATTGCTCCCGATGCCATTGAGAAAGGTTTTGAGAAATATATTAATTTTCTGTTGGAGCATAATGCACCTGACCAACTTCGCGTATTGAAAACGGTACAAAAGCATTTTGATGCTTACCGCAAGGACAAACGTGCTGATAAGGATAATTGGAAGCAAGATTTTATGAATATTGAAAAATAAACAGAAAACTAGTGAATTATCTTGAAATCTTTTCCCATTTATATCATTATTATACCGATTGTATAAATATTGAAACATAATTCTAAAGAAAGGAGATCTAACATGAGAAAGAGTTTAGCGATATTATTTATTATATGTATAGGTTTTTCATGTATAACAGGTTGTCAAACTACTGATAAAACACGTACAAAGGCGGAAGGAACTGCCGTTGGCATAGGTGGAGGCGCTCTCTTTGGAGCTCTCCTAGGTGCTGCAATAGGAGGCAAAGAAGGTGCACTGATCGGCGCTGCTGCCGGTGCCCTTGCAGGTGGTGCTGTAGGCTATGCTTATGGGACTCATGTTGCTAATGAAAAAGAAGAATACGCGAATGCAGAAGATTGGCTGGATGCATGTGTCGCCAGTCTGAATACTACAAACAAGGAGACTTTGGCTTATAATTTAGAACTTGATAAAAACATCAGGGATATAGATGCTACAACAGCCCAGTTAGTAACTGATTACGAAAATAAAAAAATTGAAAAAAGTGTTTTGGAGGAGGAAAAGGTAAAAGTTGATGCTAAACTGGCAGAGGCAGAGGAACAACTTGCTAAGGCAAACTTTGAACTGGAGAATCAACAGCAAGTATTGAATGAAACAAAGACGGAGGTAAGTCAAGAGGAATATACAAAAGCATTAGATGGGGAGCTTGCCGAACTTAAATTACACATTGAAGATTTAAAAGTACAGACTGAAGAGTTAGCTTCTTTGTCAAGCCGTATGTCAGTATAATCTCATTCCTAAGTATACTTTGGATTGTATTAAAACACAATCCAAAGTATATAACTGCATAATTCAACTAATCTAAAAGGATAATACAAACAAATGAAAATTGTGTACATCATAATGTTATTATCTGCTTTTATGCTTTCATTAGGTTGCCAAACCACTACTACCGATCCAAGAAAGGGCGGTTTGTTTAGCTATAATCCGGAGGCATATGAAAAACGGCTTGACGACCGCAGGAGAATAAAAACAGATTTAGAAAGACAAAATGTTGAAATACAACAGGAATCTCGAAAACGAGAAAGTGACTATTCAACTAAGCAGGCAGAACAGGACATCATTGCAAAACAAGTAGCATCACTGGACGAAGAACTGGATAACGTGAAAAAAAGTATTGCAGATATTACCGTGCGTACCGATTTGCAAAAACACGCTAAGTGGAAAATTAATCTGAAACTGAAGAACCTGCAAAACAAACTTGGCGATAATGAGCGAAAAGAACACGATTTAAAAGAACTTAAGAAGGAACTCGATAACTTGTTGGAAGAAGCTGAAGCTCTTAGTAACCTCTGAGCAGAAACGATGCAGCTTTATTGTTAACATACCAATAAAATATTCCTGGAACAACAAGGACAAAACTACAGCAATAAGATTCAAGCCTATCTATCATCAGATAGTACATGTATCATTTTATGATCACTCATAAAGGCGTACTGCACTCAAGCAGAAAGAGATTTCGCTAGACTCTGCATTGTATTTTAACAAATATCTTAAACTCTTTGTGAAAGAACTATTATACAAATGCTCTTACGCCTTTTTTACTTTTTGATCATAACGTTTAATATATCTTTCCTGATATGTAGCACTTCCTTTTGTAAATCTAACAAGACAGGATGGACGAGTAACGATGATATGCTTCTGTTTTATGAGGCCGTAGTTAAAATACAGGAAAATACACTTAAGTCTGAAGCTACCAGACAAATGGTATATAAAGCCATTCGCTCATACATGCTGGGACAAGACCTTTATTCTGATTACCTTTCTCCAAAGGAATATGATAAATACAGACACTCTCAAAGTGAGCAATACTCAGGTGTGGGGATGGATATCTTCAATGACCATTCCGGTAGAATTGTTTGTATACCCTATCAGGATGGGCCAGCAAGTAAAGCAGGAGTGGAGTACGGAGACTTTCTCACATTCGTAGACAGTCATTCGGTAGATGGCAAATCTATTTTCACCGTAGGATCTTTGATACGAGGTAAGACAGGAACGTCTGTGTCACTGTTCTTTCAGAACTCTAAAGGTGCTACAAAACAATATTCATTACGCCGCCAGCAAATAAAGTTTAGATCTGTAATTCTTCAGCAATCCGGCAAGCTTTTAGTATTGAAAATATTCCGTTTCACTAAAGATACAACTCAAGAAATCAGAGAAATTTTAGATAAACTGATACCTGGTATGACCAAGGTCATCGATCTGAGAGGAAACACCGGTGGTGATCTTTTTGAGGCCATCGATGCAGCATCCATGTTCCTGAGCCCTGGGTCCAAGATCATAGACTTTAAATCTAATAAAGATATTAAGGAATACAAAGCTACCAATAACCCAATAGACCTCGATTCTCAATTATTTCTGTGGCAGGACGGTCTTACTGCAAGTGCTGCTGAAGTATTTATTACCGCTCTGGTCGAGAATGACCGGGCAGTATCCATTGGTAAAACTTCTTTTGGTAAGGGTGTAGCACAAAACATAGTTAAACTATCCGACGGATCTGCATTGTTTGTTACTAACGGAGCTTTACGATCTCCAAATGGAAACTATTTTCATACTAAAGGCCTTACTCCAAACTATACCGTAAGCATCAATTCTAGTTTTTCAGAAGAGGAATATGCAATAGTAACATTAGATATCATAAAATCAGGTAAACAGTAACACATCACGTTTTTCCACTCTTGAAATTTTTTTAACTTATTTACTAACAGACCAGGTTCCGCTCTCTGAAGATAAACCACCGCTTCCCTGCCATGTTCCGGTGAAACCATTCTTTTGCTGTGTTCCAGTAAAGGAACCCGACAATTCTCCGTCACAAAAACTGGAGTCAGTACAACCGACAACCCACCATTTGCCAAACATGGTTCCCTTTATTGTCCCCTTTTGAGGATCGTAACTTGCGCTGATTGTCGCTTCTGCCTGAGCATCATCAGCAGTGCCTTTAAACTTTCCGGAAGCACGTCCCATGGCGATTGTCAACGTCATAGTGCCCTGGATAGCATCTCCCTTAACCGGTCCTCTGAAGGTTCCTTGCAGCATGGTACCAGGCTTGGTTTGCGTCTTGCCGGGTTTATCAGCTGGCTTCTGTTTCAAGTTATCGTTCTCAGGCTGGTTTTTCCTTACCCTTGCATTGTTATCATAAATGTTTCTGCCCCCAGCAGAAACTGCAGAACCTCCACTGCCAGGGTTTTTGGAAACATTGAATATAATGGTCACCACCTCTTTACCATTACTGCGTTCAAACATCCTGAAATCATATTGACCTTCCTGTGTAGGTGCTGTAAAGTCAAATGTACCCTTTGCTTTGTTTCCTAATGGTTTATATGCCAATTCATGATTATTGCTTACGTTCATGCCATCATGTGGAAGGTCCGTTTTAAATAAACCTACCCAGGAATTATGAGGGTATAGAGGAGAAGCTGTAAAAGTTAATTTCATCGGCTCACCCGGTTCAAATACTCTTTTAGATAACCTAAGGCTTGCCGAATCCTTATCAACTGCAACGGTGAACTTAATGGTAGCAACCTCTTTTCCATTGCTGCGTTCAAACGTTCTAAAATCATATTCCCCTTCTCGTGTCGGTGCTGTAAAGTCAAAAATACCTTCAGCTTTGCTTTCTAATGTTTTATATGCCAATTCATGATTATTGTTTGCTGCCATACCATCATGTGGAAGATCAGCTTTAAATAAACCTACCCAGGAATTATTAGGATATAAAGGGGAAGCTGTAAACGTTAAATTCACCGACTCACCCGGTTCAAATATCCTTTTAGATAACTTAAGGCTTGCATAATCTTTATTAACGGCAACGGTGAATATAATAGTCACCACCTCTTTTCCATTGCTGCGTTCAAACATCCTGAAATCATATTGTCCTTCTTGTGTCGGTGCTGTAAAGTCAAAAATACCTTCTGCTTTATTTCCTAATGGTTTATATGCCAATTCATGATTATTGCTTGCGTTCATGCCATCATGTGAAAGGTCCGTTTTAAATAAACCCACCCAGGAATTATGAGGGTATAGAGGAGAAGCAGTAAAAGTTAATTTCATCGGCTCACCTGGTTCAAATACTCTTTTAGATAACTTAAGGCTTGCAGAATCCTTATCGACGGCAACGGTGAACTTAATGGTCACAACCTCTTTTCCATTGCTGCGTTCAAACATTCTAAAATCATATTCCCCTTCTTTTGTCGGCGCCGTAAAGGCAAAAATACCCTCTGCTTTGTTTCCTAATGGTTTATACGCCAATTCATGATTATTGTTTGCATTCATGCCATCGTGTGGAAGGTTAGATTTAAACAAACCCACCCAGGAATTATGAGGATATTGAGGAGAAGCTGTAAAAACTATATCCATTGGCTCACCTGGTTCAAATATCTTTTTAGAAAGAGTAATGCTATCTGTTCCATTGCGGACAGAAGTTTGATCTCCGATGGGTCTCCTGCTTCCTTTTCCTGCAATTACCTTACTGTTCTCAGTTGTTACCTTCTTCTCTTTCTCTGGCTCGGTTCGATTAGTATAAATTTGCCTTGCATAGTGGTCATAAGGGTTCCCGCCATAGTCTGTTTTCAAACCTCCTACTTCATCAGCACTTTTGTCACTTAAGTCGCATGCTCTTTCTCGCTTGTAATAGTCAAAGGATTTACAAACGAATGATGTTTCCTCTTCACACAGCCTTGCACATTCTTCAGGAGAAACGTTGGTTAAATGCTTGTTGTTGTAGCCGCTGATAGCCGCATTTCTGGTAATAGTATAGTTGCCCAGACTTCCTGAGATTTGCGAACCACCTGAATTTCCGCTGCTCACTGCAGCATGCTCTCTCTGTCGTTGTTTTTCCCTGCTTTTCACTTTTTTTTGTAAGCCAATAATCTTACTTTCTAATGGAAGATCCCTTCCAAGTTTTAATGCCTGCTCATATTTATCTATTGCCGCTTGAAGCATACCTTGATTCTCAAAAGTTTTGCCATCCGAAAGTAAACGGTTTTTCTTTACTTTTACTTTCAACTGTTTTATGCGCAACTCATTATTAGAGTCCCATCTTGCCTTAAGGGCCAGTTCATACTTTTCTATTGCCTGTTCAAGTAATCCCTGCTCTTCTAAAGCAGAACCTTCTTCATAGTAGCGTTGCCTGTCTACCATACTCTGTAAACTTGTAATTTTAGATTCCTGACCTGGATCATGATAGATCTTTTGTGCTTCCCTATACATGACCAGTGCCTTAGTAACGGAACCGGACTTTTCCAGTTCGGCGGCATCATAGCGTAAACGTCCTGCACGATACTTAGGAGACTGTCTATGTTTTATCGCTTCCAAATGGTTCTGGATCTTATCATTCAACTCTCTGTCTTTAAGGGTAGATGCCAGCTTCCGAGCTTCTTCAAACTTATTTTTTGACTTCTCATATTGTTCTTTCTGGAAAAATGTAATCCCTTCGAAACTCAAATGTTTAGTCTTTTTAAAATCCTGCTCCTTCTTAATCACTCTATTTTCCAGGGATCTGATTCGCTTTTTTTCATTCTGGTCCGGATGCATTTGTAATGCCTGAGCGTACTTTGTCTTTGCTTCACTGAGCTTACCCACTTTTTCAAGGGCTTCAGCTTGACTTAAAAGAGACTCTGCATTCGATACAGAATACATTTTCTTTTCCAGTGCATTATATTTGGATCCTATTTCGGTCTTATGATGCTGGTTAGGGCTGATATTCTGCGCCTGTTTGTATTTGGACAGTGCATCCTTTAACCTGCCATCTTTCTCAAGTTTCATAGCTTCCTGCTCTAGTCTCTTTGCTTGTACCTCATTTTTTACAGATTTACGTGTTGATTCTATTTTGGCATCAAGATTCATTGCAGGTGCCAGCTTTTGTGCCTCTTCGTATTTGACCCGGGCTTCCTTGAATTTACCCTGCCTTTCCAACAGATCAGCTTCTCGTGCAAGATCTTTGGCCTGACTTATTTCCTTATCCTCTGCTGCAATAGATCCTTTTAGAGATTTTACTTTAGAATCAAGTTTTAAGACCGGAGCTAGTTTATTGGCTTGTTCATACATCTCCGCAGCCTCTTTTAATTTACCTTGTTTCTCAAGACTGGCAGCATTACGTTTCAAATCCTCTGCCTTTTTCAGGTCATTCAATTTGACATCAAGTTTCTTCTTCCAATCTTTCTTCAGGCTTTCCAGCGGTTCATATTCAGAGTTCAGCTTAGACGCTTTAGCTAGTTCCTTCTTTGCTTCAGGTAGTTTAGATTGCTGGAGGAAATTTTTTGCAGTTGCTACATGATTGTCTATTTCAGCCTTTTTCAGTTTGTATTCACTGGTAAGCTTTTGTGCCTCTTTATCATCTGGAGAGATGGCTAATGCCTCATTAGCTTTTGTAACTGCCTGTTCCAGGTCACCTTTTTTCCATAGGGCTTTTGCATCTGAGAGTTTAGTTTTGCCTTTCTTACTGTTTTTAGACTTATCCAAAGTATTTTGAGAAATGGAAACACTGAATTGCCCTGATCCCTTTCCCAATACAATGCCCTCTTTGTCAGTGACTGTGACTGTCGCTTCACAATTTCCTATCTGGCTACGGTTCAGTGTAACCTGCTGACCGGTGTTGCCACCGGCAAAATGGCTGTCCTCGTTAAGCGTCCATTTGTAATAAACCTTTGCTTTGTTCACTGGCTTGATATCAGCCTGGAGCTGTACATTCTGGTGTACTGCAAGAGTCTTGGTCTCCTCCACTAATCCTGTTCCCTGCTTCCATATCATAGGTTTTGGCCCCAGTGGACCAAGGTTTTTTACCGTAACGGCATATGATTTTGCCGAAATCGTGATTTTTGCCCTGCCCAGGTCATCACCTGTTCCTGGTACCCTGCCCATTGCCTCAATCAGTATAGGCTTCGTGCCCTTTGGGATGAAGACAAGCTCTCTGCTGTTTTGAGATATCCGGAGCTCCCTGGCGTTATTTGGAAGCGGCATCCAACGGAAGTCAATGCCTTTGCCTGGATCAGGATTTGCCTGAATAATTGCCCTGGTCTCCTGACCCACTAACGGGGTCTCCGGATCTACAGTGATATTGAGCTCGGGTGCTATCACCTCAATCTGTATCTGTTGCGACTCTGAAACTGTAACCAGCTCTTCCCCTCTTTTCTCCAGAATTATGACCCAGACTGGAGTTCTCCCGGGTTGGCTGAATGTAGCCGTAGTGGAAGGTGAAGTGCTTTCGTGCTCAGAGAAAGTTACCCTTGGATGAGGCTCCCATCTGTATGTAAACGGGCAGTTCACTGTCTTTCCGCCTGCGGTCAGTATGGCCTTCAAGCTGACTTTTTGACCAACCACCACCCGGCTTCCGGAAGGCGCAACCTTTTGTACTGATACCGTAACCGGTTTTACCTGAATGTTGATAGAACCGGTACCGGTATTGCCTTTTGAATCGGTTACAATAACTGTCACGGGATTAGCCCCGTCTTTTTGAGGAGCAAAACTTATGCTTGATCCATCACCTTCATGTCCCGGCCAGGAATAAGTATAAGGTGGACGTCCGTAATTTGCGGACACACTTATAGAAACATCCCCCTTTTCACAGGAGAGGAGCTCTGTCTTTGAAGAGGTGAGCTTTACCTCCAGAGGTTTCTCGGACTTTTTATTCTCCATTTCCATATTCTCTGTGGTGTACTTACCATAGGGTATGTTCCCTCTTTCCGAGCAGTAATCAATCGCTTCCTGAGAAGTCTTGAAAAAGAACCTGCCGCACCCAAAACCGCTCATAACGCATGGTCCTCTTGACAGATCTATCTGGCTGCATTCTGAGTCCTCAGACTGTCCGGGTTGGTACCACACTGAAGCACCACCTGTCCAGTCATACTTGCAAAGGCAATTCAGAAACCACTCTTTTGATTTTTCAGGTTTTTGCAATGTTGGCTCTTCTTCCTTATCATTTGCAGACTCACCAATTGTAAAGCCGCCATGTTCGTCATATATTATTTCGAATTCATCTTGAAAGGTAGAACCAATGTTTTCTTCATTCTCAGGCCCTTCATCATCATCGGCATTGGCGTCTTTCTCGTCTCTCCACTCTTGATCGGGTTCGAATTCTTCTTCCTCACGTCTTAGATGCCCATCTTCCTCTTTTTTTAATCTTTCTTCTTCAGCAGCAAGCTCTTTACGTTCTTCTTCTTTCTTCTCTTTTTCGTCTTCATCATCGGTTTTCTCTTTTTCCATTACCGTAAACTCTGCGCTCTTCGTGGCTAGCTTTACAAGTTTGTCGTCTGAGTCCTTTACATACAACTCAACCGTCACAATCCCGATTGTATCTTTTGCTTTTGTAGTAACAGCTGTGGACATTAAATCCTTATCTTCAACACTACAGTTTTTACCACTCCATTTATAGATGAAATTAGTTTTACCCCCAATATAGAGCCTTGGAATAGAGGCGTCTGCTGTTATAATTTCATGTGATCCGGGTCTCTTTTTTGAGAGAGAGAGATTGAGGAAATTATCCGAGACCTTTGATTTTTTTATGATTTCAAGTGTACCCTGAACCTTTGTGGCTCCTATTGTCCTAACCACCAAAACACTGATAGTGGTAGGTTCAGCTCTTATAGTGTGAAACTTAACCTGCTTTTTGTTGTTTTTTGGGGCAAATTTACCACCCGGAGTAGCTGACCACGTAATACTGAGATCTCTGTCATCCCATAGTTTTTTCAGCTCTTTGTTTTTAAATTTAATATCAAGTGGCATCCATACTTCAAGTGTGAGTGTATCACTGCCGGCAATAATTTCGGCACCTTCATCTAACATCTTTTGAAATGCAATGCTTTTGCCATAAAGTTCTTTTACCTTGTTCAGTGCCTCCTTGTAATCTGTTACGAATTTTGGATTATTATCAAGTTTTGGACAAATAGCGGCATTGTCTGTTCCTTTAGCATTACTAGCGAAGTCTTCACCATTTCTCCAGTTAAAGGCCACGTCACCAAGAATAGCAAATGCCTTTCTGTCTACAGTGTCTTTCGGATCACCTTTCTCACCCTTAATTTCGCTTATATCGTTCCTTATTCTTGTCAGTTCTTTGGCATAGCCCAGTTTAGACTGCTCTGCTCTGACCAGATCCTGTGCGTAGTTGCCTGACCACCTAAATCCGAGTATGGTCCTGAGTTTATAACCTGTCTTGGTTTCAACACCGGTTTTTATAGTCTTGCTGAAATTATATATATTATAATAAACACTGATTGCCTGCTCCCAGATATTTCCCTGGCCCAGAGCTTTATCCTCTTTGGTTCTTGTGTCACTGGATATCCAGGATGACTTATCCTTTCCTCTTTCTTTTGCCTGTTTTTCGATTACCTCAACAAGGTTTACTTCCAGTTTGCTTCCCCTGAGAGTCTCAAGCTTCTTCTGCAGTTTTGCCAATTTTGGTTTGAGTCTCTTCCCGGCATCAAGAGTCGCGCGCTTGACCTCTGCAAGCTCTATCAGGTGAGGGATCATAATATTATTGATCACATGTTCTTTTCTTTTTTCCATTTTAGTCTTCATTAAATTAAAGACTTTGCACCAGTTTTCCTCGCTTTTAGAACAAAAATAATCAACCATCAACTTATCAACATTAAACAGATAATTGACAACTTCCTTCGCAATTTTACTTCCAATTGTGGGTGGGTCCCAGTGTTCTTCCTCTGCAATTGCTTTCGCCTGTTCCTCGACAGCTCTTTTATATTGTTCATAGACCGAGTCTTTTTCAAGATACTGTTTAACAAAGACCTCCTTTGTTGCTTCAGAAAGATCGTTGATCCGTACGCCCATAGACTCTATTGATTTGTGGCTGATCTTTACATATTTTGTTTGAAAAAAGAATTTCTTCAAATCCTTTTTTTCAATTATCTTATTGTCAGGCAACTCTAATCTGACAAATTTACCAGTATTCTCATCAAACTTTCCATCGTATACAAGTATATCTATAAGTCCTGAATTATAGATAGAAAGTTGTATTCCTGAAGTAATTTCACCTCCTACCATTAGAAGATCTCCGGTCAAGACGAGTGGCCATGCAGGAGAGAAATAGAGTGCTTCCTTTACGAACAAGAGTATTGTTTTTCCGTTCAAACCTTCGAGAAGGGAGGACTTTACGGCAATTGCCCCGGGTACAAAATCTATTAATGCAAAGGCGCCTGCACTCAAGTCATTACTAAGCTCTCCACTTTCCCAGGAGTGATACATAGCATCCATTGCTTTTATACTTCCAGAAGCCAGTACGACTGCCATAAGGACTTTTCCTTTCGGGCTTTGTGCCATTTTTATCAGGTACCCACTGCCACCCTCCTCGGTTATCTCTATCCACTGTTTAAGTGCCTTTCTTTCAGCTTTACTTAATGTTCTTGCTTCGCGTGCTTTCAATAACTTCAACGCTTTATTGTTAGCTTCCTTACGTACCGCTTTTAGACTGCCGTATTTTTTACTTGATTCAGCAAGCATTTCCACAAATGCTTCACGTGATTTACCACTCTTTATCCAGTTGCTCGTAACTTCTACCATGTCCTGAGACTGTTTGAAGCTTGTATAGAGCATGGAGTACAGCTTTTTATCCTCCCCGGCAACTGCCTTAAGACGTGCCAGGATTTGTTCTTCCTTTCCCAGAAGAAAACGGTTGTCCTTCAAAAGCGAAAATCCTGTTGTCAGCTCGTCCATAACCTTACGAATCTCATTGTTAGTCATTAAATTCTTAGTACCTATAGATTCCGCTTTCCTTAGTATAGGTTCCAATTTTCTCGGAATTTCCTCAAATCCAAGTTTAATGTTTTTTAGCCTTATATCATTTATTTGGCTAAATATCTTTTCATCAAGCACCTTACTATCAAGTATTTTGTTAATTTGTCCCAATTTTTTACCTTTTAAGGCACCGGAAACTTCGAGTGCTTTGACTTGTCTACGGACATACTTAACCCTATCGGAATTAGATAGTTTCTCCCAACCACCGTGAAGCATTATCTGGCGTTCAGTGCTGCCGATCATGGTAAGAGCACCATATTTTTTTGTGCCGTTGCTGATATCCAATATTTCCGATAGTATATGGTTCTTCTTACTGGTGGTAAAGGAACCCAGTCCCTCTGCCTGCTTCACCAGCTTTTTACCATCAAAATCGGCAATGATTGCTCCTTTTTTCAAGGTTTCCTGCTTTATCCCACTAAGTCCAGAGGCTCCAAGAAATTTTTCAGTTTCCATAAAATCGAGAGCAACAAGATCTATTCCCCTTACCTTCTTTAAGCCTCCCAGGTCAAAACCTTTGACTTTTAACTTGTCCAGACCTGACTTACTAAGTGCTTCGTTAAATTCACTGGCTGCCGCAATGCCTTTATTACCGATAAAAGAGATATCGTCGTCAGAAAATAGAAGTCTATAAAGATCTTTAGTAGATTTCTTTTTATTTAGTGCCAGGTGTCGTTGACCGGAGGATCCGGTGCGAACAGCTGCTTTGATCCCTCCATTCGGGTACTTAGCATAGATTTTGTCTAAGATATTTTCTACTGCCCGGAACCGCTTCTTGTCCAGGGCACCACGAATCTTGTCAGCAAATACTGTAGGGTTCTTGTAACCGGCCTTTTTACCGGCATCTTCCAGGGCCTTGAGGAAAAGCGTTTCATCCTTCGCATGGGTGAAGTCAATACTCTTGAATACTTTAGTCAGTACATCATCAGGTATATTGCCTTTTACCTTAGCCAGTTTGTCAAGATCATTGATGTTGAGCCATGATTGTGCAGAAACAGAAGAAAAACCACATAACATGATTAATATCACTGCCAGTACCGTTTTTAATGGTACTGATAATAGAGACTTTCTTACTGTGTACATTTAGTTTCTCCTATTTTATTTAAGTAGAAAGGCATCCACATAAAACATAATCACGTTTTCTGAAGTTGTTTTCCACATTTAATAGTATTGTCAATGTCCCGTTACCTGTGGGACCACTCGTGAACGACACAAATTATAACCAAACAAATAGCAGAAAAAATTATAACTTTAAGTATTTTCCATATAGACCGAGAAAATACCTCTTTGTCACTTTCTTTTCCGGTAATGTAACGGTAAAAATAAATTGCTTCTGGTCTTGCAACCATTGATATAGATAAAACTGCCCATAGTAGAAAAATAACACCAACTGCCATATACCACGTATCAAAAAGTTCCATTAT
>Ga0008649_10001010_pt1 | contig 22932 bp, 20 predicted proteins | sample SaaInlV_130m_DNA_2_FD_66601 | JGI IMG/M metagenome (GOLD analysis project Ga0008649, IMG submission 66601) | Marine microbial communities from expanding oxygen minimum zones in the Saanich Inlet - SI037_S2LV_130m_DNA | ecosystem: Environmental > Aquatic > Marine > Intertidal zone ... | reverse complement strand
AATTCGTCGGATATCGACGGCCTGGTTTTTGGGCGCCGCAAGCCCCGTCGAAGTCGATTTATTGAATATCCATCATGCGACGTTACTGGCGATGCGTCGGGCCATTATCGGGTTAAGTACGCTTCCTGATTTTATTCTGGTCGACGGCAAGTTTTTGCCTGACATAAAGATTCCGGGTCGCGCTGTTGTGGGGGGTGATGGGTTAGAAGAAGCAATTTCCGCCGCATCAATTGTGGCCAAGGTATATCGGGACCAATATATGAAGTGGATTGACCGTGTTTTCCCGGGGTATGCGTTTGCGCGACACAAAGGTTATCCTACTCGGATTCACTTGGACGCACTTCAGTCGCTGGGACCTTGCGCTGTCCATCGCCGCTCTTTTGCTCCCGTAAAAGCATTACTTACCTAGCTCGGAATGAAAGCAAGAAAATGACTTCGTCGCCCCAATTTGTCCATTTGAACGTTCATACCGAATATTCATTAAGTGAGGGAATTGCGCGCATAAAAGATCTCGCTATTGAAGTCCATTCGGCCGGGATGCCTGCAGTGGCGATGACTGATATTAATAATCTTTACGCAGCGGTTAAATTTTATCGGTCGTGCTTGAACGCTGGCGTGAAACCTTTATTCGGAGTCGAGTTGACGCTGGGCGCGGTAACGCCTGTGGATCCGGGCGGGAAAATTATTCTGCTTTGTTTGAGCAATCGCGGGTTTAAAGGAGTCAGTGAATTACTGACTCAACTTTATACCCAACCCAGAGAGGGTCGGGAGTTGATTGCCAGTTTGAATCAAATTGAATCGGTGGCCGATGACGTGATTGCCTTGACAGGATTCGAAGGCGCTATTGGCGCGTTAATTCGGTCAGGCCACGTCTCGGAAAGTCTGCAAGTCGCAGAAAAACTGATTCAGGTATTTAAAGATCGCATATTTTTTGAACTCACCCGCACAGGTAGGCCCGGTGAAACCGTATTTGAAGACGAGGCTTTGGTGATTTCGCGAAAGCTAAACATTCCGTTAGTTGCGACGAACGCGGTTCGTTTTCTGAAGGCAGATGATTTTGAGGCTCATGAAATTCGAACTTGCATTCACCAAGGGCGAATTCTAGACGATCCGCGACGGCCCCGGCACTTCACCGCCGAGCAATATCTTCGCAGCAGCGAAGAGATGTCCAAACTTTTCGATGATTTACCAAGTGCGATCATTAACACCTCAGAAATTGCCAAGAAGTGTAATGTTTTTTTAGATTTTGAAACGACGCACATGCCGAGATATCCCTTAGCGGATAATGTCAGCGCTGATGATGAATTGATTCGGCTATCAAATGAGGGGCTTGATCGATACCGGGAGCTTTGGCCAGCAAGAGTTGACGACAGATATGCCCAGCGTCTGCAGATAGAAACTGACACGATCAATCGTATGGGATTCGCAGGCTACTTTTTGATTGTGGCTGATTTCGTCCGGTGGGCAACAGAGAATGATGTGCCGGTTGGACCTGGCAGGGGCTCGGGCGCAGGATCATTAGTCGCTTTTGCGCTCGGGATTACTCGCCTTGATCCTATCCATCACGGACTACTGTTTGAGCGATTTTTGAATCCCGATCGCGTTTCATTGCCTGATTTTGATATTGATTTTTGCATGGTTGGCCGAGATCGGGTCATTGATTATGTTAGTCAGAAATATGGCGCAGACAAGGTTGCTCAGATCATTACCTACAACACATTGGCCGCTCGAGCCGTTGTGAGAGATGTTGGGCGTGTGATGGGCATGCCCTACGGGTTCTGCGATACGCTCGCCAAACTGGTTCCGTTTGAAGTGGGGATGACGCTTGAAAAAGCGCTTGCGCAAGACGATGAACTGCGGCGGCGTTTCAAAAACGAAGCGGAAGTGACTCAACTAATCGAGAACGGTCTAAGACTTGAAGGTATACCGCGAAATGCGGGTAAACATGCGGGCGGTCTTGTCATCGCGCCAGAACCGATCTCAGAGTTTTCGCCACTCTATTGGGAGCATGGCATGAGCCAGGCGGTTACCCAATTCGATAAAGATGATCTTGAATCTATCGGGCTTGTGAAGTTTGACTTTCTAGGATTGCGAACCCTGACCGTGATCGATTGGGCTGTGAAACTGATCAATCATGATCGTGTCGAGGCAGGGGAAACCGAGCTTGATCTTGAACGGTTAGAGCCTAATGACCCTGACGTGTATAAGTTGATTTGTACGGGCCGGACGACAGCGTTATTCCAGTTGGAATCCAGAGGCATGCAGGAGTTAATCCAACGATTGCGCCCGGATCGATTTGACGAGTTAGTGGCTTTGGTTGCGCTGTTTCGTCCGGGACCCCTCCAGTCAGGGATGGTGGATGATTTTATTGACCGGAAACATGGCCGGCAGCCCGTGTCCTATCTGCATGATACGTTGAAAACGGTTTTAGAGCCTACTTATGGCGTTATTCTTTATCAAGAACAGGTTATGGAGATCGCGCGATCCCTGGCGGGTTTTTCGCTGGGATCAGCAGATTTACTGCGCCGTGCGATGGGCAAAAAGAAGCCTGAGGAGATGGAGCGGCAACGGCAGATATTCATCGATGGCGCGACAGAACGAGGGGTTAAGGCTGAAAATGCTGTTCACATTTTTGATCTGATCGAAAAGTTTGCAGGTTATGGGTTTAATAAATCTCATTCAGCGGCCTATGCGTTGTTGAGTTATCAGACCGCATGGCTGAAAAAGCACTACCCGGCCCAGTTTATGTCGGCTGCGCTATCAGCCGACATGGAGCACACCGATAAAGTTGTCATATTGATTAACGAAGCCAAAGCGCTTGGGCTCTCTATTCAGTCCCCAGATATAAACCAGGGATCTTTAAAATTTGCAGTAGATTCAGACGGCAGCATTATTTACGGACTCGGGGCAGTTAAAGGGGTAGGCGAAAAGGCGCTCGAGAATATCCTCGACGAAAGAAGTCTAAATGGAGCCTTTACCGATTTGATGTCTTTTTGTCGACGAGTTGACTCGCAAAAAGTGAACAAGAAAACATTTGAGGCGCTCATTTGTGCCGGCGCACTCGACAGCTTTAGTTCTGCCCGATCCCAGTTGTTTGGTCAGCTTCCTCAGGCGATGGAGGCCGCCGGTCAACACATTGCAAACCTCTCTTCAGGCCAAAATGATATGTTTGGACTTCCCTTGACCGAAGAAATTGTTTCGCTTAAGTCCGGCTTTCCAACCTGGACTGCCCGGAAAGCGCTCGAGATGGAGCGGCACAGCCTCGGATTTTATTTAACCGGCCATCCGATGGTGCATCACCGGTCTGAAATTTCCCAGCTGGTCTCGGAGTCAATCGCGCAAACTCGACCAACACCGGAGCGCGTGGTTACTCTGAGCGGCTTGGTCCAGGGTTTGCGGACATTTCAGAATCGTCGTGGTGAAACCATGGCGTTTTTTCAATTGGATGATGGGACAGGTTTTGCAGACGTGAGTGTTTTTCCGGATACCTATGGACAATTTAGGTCAGCGCTTTCCAGTAACGGAATCGTGTTGACGAGGGGGCTCACCGGGGTTGACGATCGATCGGGCCTCTTATCGTTAAAAATAGAAGGGATCTGGACGTTAAAAGAGGCTCGGGAACGCGCGCTAACGAGTTTATCCGTTTCGCTTCCACAGGGAGTAGCGGGCGCGAAAATTATCGAGGATCTGCAAGGGATGCTTCGGAAGTTCGTGCCCGGGCCAACGAATATCAATATCGAGTATCTAAATCAGGAAGGGGACAGCCTTTCAATGTCATTAGGGGATCAATGGCGTGTTCAACCTGACGAGGATCTAATTGAGTCACTTCTTACTTTGGCGGGAGAGTCTGGGGTAAAGTTTCTGTATCGTTCAAGTCTTCTGACTGCCCAGAACCTGTCAAAGATTGATAACCTGGCGGCGTAGTTTTCAACGCGCTTTCCATAGTTACTGAAGGTAAAGTTAATCATGAATAATTCTCTGGATTTCGAACAGCCGATCGTTGATCTTGAGGCCAAAATTGAAGAATTGAGGCGGGTAGATTCGGATGGCGAGCTGGATCTGCAGCGAGAAATTTCTCGACTTCAGACAAAGAGTCAAAAACTCACTCGAGAGGTATTTTCTTCGTTAACCCCGTGGCAGGTGACTCAACTAGCTCGTCACCCTCAACGTCCACACACGCTTGATTATATTCCTCACGTATTTACCCATTTTCAGGAATTATCAGGAGATCGGATGTATGCCGATGATCAGGCAATCGTGGGCGGGTTAGCGCGACTCGGCGGTGTTGGCGTTGTCCTAATCGGTCATCAGAAAGGAAGAGATACCAAGAATAAAGTTAAACGAAATTTTGGAATGCCAAGCCCCGAAGGATATCGAAAGGCCCAGAGACTAATGAATCTTGCGGATCGGTTTAAACTGCCGGTGGTAACGCTGATTGATACCCCAGGGGCTTATCCCGGCATTGGCGCAGAGGAGCGGGGCCAAAGCGAGGCGATTGCAAGAACGATTGCAGTAATGGCGGGTCTTAAGGTGCCGATTATTTCCGCGGTCATTGGGGAAGGGGGATCTGGAGGCGCATTGGCAATAGGGGTGTGTGACCGTTTGATTATGCTGGAATTCTCGACATACTCGGTAATCAGCCCCGAGGGTTGCGCGTCAATTTTATGGAAGAGCCCCGACAAGGCGGAATCCGCAGCAGCAGCGATGAAAATTACATCAGATAGTCTTTTTGAAAATAAGCTGGTCGATGAAGTTATTAAAGAGCCTCTCGGCGGTGCTCATCGGGATCTCGATCAGGCTGCATACAGCCTAAAGGAGAGTCTCAGCCGCCATTTGGAAGATCTGAGTCTCCTATCCCCAGAAACGTTATTGAATCAACGAGAAACCAAGTTGAGGTCGTTCGGGCGGTTCAAGGGCGCCTGAAGTTAAAAACGTTTTGCCGCAAAATGTTATCGAAGAAAGAGTTTGGTCTGCAGTTCATCATTATGGCGGGTCGGAAATCAATGTGGCATTTAGTGGCGGGGTTGATTCGAGCGTGCTTTTGGATGTCTGCGCCAATCTTCGAGGACGATTTTCGTGTCCGGTGCATGCGCTTCATGTGAATCATGGTTGGTCTTCTGGTTCGGACCGATGGGAGTTGTCCTGTCGACGTCAAGCAGAAGCGCTTAAGATCAAATTTAAGAGTATTCGACTCGTTGAGCAAAGCCGGTCTAAACCTTCCGAGTCGATCGCCCGCGAAAATCGCTATCAATGGTTTTCCAAAGTGTCGAGGCCAAACGCTATTCTGTTGACGGCCCATCATGCCAATGATCAATTCGAGACTTTTTTATTTCGATTACTCAGGGGCGCATCAGTCTTGGGTCTTGGGGGGATGCGTGAGATTCAATTATTGTATGGGATGAGGGTTATTCGACCAATGTTGAAGGTCACCCGCGACGAAATCTACGCCTACGCTGAAAATCATAATGTTAATTATCTGCAAGATTCCTCAAATGACAATAATGCGTACGATCGAAATTACATCAGAAATCAGGTTATTCCAAGTATCGAACGAAGGTGGCCGCACACCCAGTCGGTTGTTTTGCGAACGAGTCAGGGATTTCGTGAAATTCAGAACATTTTGGATGAGACAGCAAGCCAAGATCTTCAATTTTGCGGACACGTCGACCATTCCTGTCGACTTAAAATAGATGGATCGGTGGGCAAGGCACGTTTTTTATGTCTCAGTACCGACCGGCAGAGTAACCTGTTGAGATATTGGTTTCGTATCAAAGGATTCCATGTAGCAACCGAGAAAGCACTGCAAGAATTTCTTCGACAGGTGAGAGTGGGTGCTGCGGGCTCCCGTCTTGTTCTCCGTCATGAAAAATATTCAGCCCTTGCTCGAGTGAACAAAGAAGGGATCTTCATTGTGCCAGGCGGAATAGATGAGTTCTGTCGAGATTTGAAGGTATGGGATTGGCCGCGTGAGGAGGTGGTAGTGACGGAATCGAATCTTGAAATCAGGTCAGTTCAGGTAATTGGAAAAGGCGTTTCGATAGAAGCACTGGGTAACTATTCGCTGGAATTGAGATGGAAACGAGGCAACATTAGAGTTCGGCCGGCCCACGCCAATCACCGGACGCGAAGCCTGCGAGTCCTGCTTCAGGAGATGAGAATTCCCAGTTGGGAGCGGGCGAGAATCCCAATGGTTTACGCCCGTGACCAATTTGTTTGCATGCCGGGCGTTGTTACCGAGGCTAAGTTTGCGGCGACCGAAAATCAGCCCGGAGTTGATTTTTTGCTGCGAGATTTGAGTGGTTTTCAGGCATCAGGTGAGTTTTGAATTTACGCCCGCCTCGAGTTCTGTTAACCTTTCCGTCCGTCGGGATTACTGACTTTAACGCCCTTTATCGTGATGGCGTCTTTAGAGCCCGCCCAGAAGAGTAAAACTATGCCCGACGGACTTTTCCCAAAATATGCCTTTATCACCGGTGGTGTTGTGTCTTCCCTCGGCAAAGGGCTTTCTGCTGCTTCTTTAGGAGCGTTGCTCGAGGCCCGCGGCCTCTCTGTGACGCTTGTAAAGCTCGATCCCTATATCAATGTTGATCCTGGCACCATGAGCCCTTTTCAACATGGCGAGGTGTTCGTTACCGATGACGGGGCTGAGACGGACCTTGATCTGGGTCATTATGAGCGGTTTGTTCGGACTCAGATGGGGCGAAAAAATAATTTCACAACGGGTCAGATCTACGAAACCGTGATTCGAAAAGAGAGGCGGGGCGACTTTCTTGGGGGGACGGTTCAGGTTATTCCTCATATTACGAATGAAATAAAAGCGTCGATACTGTCGGCCGGGAAAGGTTACGACATCTGCTTGGTTGAGATTGGGGGGACGGTGGGCGATATTGAATCGTTACCCTTTCTTGAGGCGATTAGGCAAATGCGCATTGAACTTGGACGTGAGCAAACAATATTTCTTCATCTTACCTTGGTCCCAGCGTTACTCACCGCCGGAGAAATCAAGACCAAGCCAACACAGCATTCCGTTAAAGAATTACGCAGCATCGGAATTCAGCCGGATATCGTACTTTGTCGAGCCCAGCAACCTCTCCCGGCTGATGCTCGGCGAAAGATTTCTCTATTCACAAATGTTGAAGAGAGTTCGGTAATCTCCGCTGAAGATGTTTCAAATATTTATTCGATTCCGCGTCGGTACCATGACCAGGGTTTAGACAGCACAGTCGTGAAGCATCTAGGGTTAAATAATCACCATATTGACTTAAATGAATGGGACAGCGTTGTGTCAGCGATGGAAACTCCTGAAACAACCGTGACAATTGGCATGGTTGGGAAATATGTCTCATTGACTGAATCCTACAAGTCGCTTTCTGAGGCTTTAGTTCACGCGGGGATTGCCAATCGGGTGAGGATCAACGTGAAATATTTTGATGCCGAAACGCTTGAAACATCCCACGATGCGAAGAAGAATCTAACAGGCGTCGATGGCATTCTTGTGCCCGGTGGATTCGGCGAACGCGGGACGGAAGGCATGATTAACGCAGTTGAGTATGCCCGGAGCGCGGCAGTCCCTTACCTGGGTATCTGTCTTGGACTTCAAATTGCTGTTATTGAATACGCTCGAAATGTGGCGGGAATGGGCCATGCCAACAGTACAGAATTTGACCAAAAGACACCGTTTCCAGTGGTTGCGCTTGTAACGGAGTGGACAAAATCAGACGGTGGCACAGTCGCGAGAGGAGGTGGCGACGATCTGGGCGGTACTATGCGCCTTGGCGCGCAGCGCGCTTCGCTAAAAGAAGGATCAAAGTGCGCTCAGATCTATGGTGCGACCGATATTTATGAGCGTCATCGACATCGCTATGAGGTGAATAATACGTTTCTTGCCGAATTAGAAGAAAAAGGGTTGTCGGTCTCGGGAAAATCGATCGATAATCTTGTCGAAATGGTTGAAGTACCGTCTCATCCGTGGTTTGTGGCCTGTCAGTTCCACCCCGAGTTTAAGTCCACACCGCGAGATGGACACCCACTTTTTTCAGCATTTGTTGCGGCTGCGGGCCGGCACATAAAAGGCGATATCGATAATAGACGGACGGCGAAGGTCTCGAGCGAGTGAGCGTGTTTGATAGACCGGTTGGCCGTAAGCACCCAATCTTCTTAATAGCAGGCCCGTGCGTGATCGAAAGTCGTGAAAATGCATTATCTACGGCTTCACGTTTGGCGGAGATCGCCCAGTCTTTGAACCTACTGGTGATTTATAAATCGTCGTTTGATAAAGGGAATCGATCATCGGGCACCTCTTATCGAGGACCTGGATTGGAAGAAGGTCTTCGAATTTTGGATGATGTCAGGCAGGAAACCGGTCTTCCCTTGCTGACCGACGTGCATACGCCAGAACAGGCAACCTTGGCCGCCGATGTTGTTGATGTTCTTCAGACACCTGCGTTTTTATGCCGACAAACTGATCTTATTGTTGCTGCTGTTAAAACTGGTTGTCCTGTGAATATTAAAAAAGGGCAGTTTATGGCCCCACAGGAGATGCGCGGCGTAGCAGAAAAAGCAAAGGCGGCAGGTGGGCAAGAAATTTTCTTGTGCGAGCGCGGAAGTTCGTTTGGCTACCACAATCTTGTGGTCGACATGAGAAGTCTCCAAATTATGGATGATCTCGGTTTTCCCGTCGTTTTCGACGCGACCCACTCAGTGCAACTGCCAGGGGCGGGTGGGGATCAATCGGGGGGGCAGCGCGAGTTCGTACCGATCCTCGCTCGCGCCGCGGTTGCCGCAGGCGTATCGGGCATCTTTATGGAAACCCATATTAATCCGGATAGAGCATTAAGCGATGGGCCAAATGCATGGCCGCTTGAACTGCTAAAGCCGTTGCTTGAAGACCTGATAAATGTTGATCGGGTCTTCACCAGTTGCCAGTCTTTTGACCATTTAAAGTAGGTTTTCTCATGCCCTCAAATGCAAAAATTTCTAAAATTTTAGCTCGAGAGATTCTTGATTCGCGGGGATTTCCAACCATTGAAACTGAGGTGCATTTGGCTGGAGGCGCGATTGGACGCGCGGCTGTTCCGTCCGGCGCCTCGACGGGTAGCCGAGAAGCGCTTGAGTTAAGGGATAGGGATCCAGATCGCTACGACGGAAAAGGGGTCACCCAGGCCGTCTTTAACGTCAATACTGAAATTGCCAGTTTGCTGAGAGATCGAGATGCCATGGCTCAGCCGGATATTGACAGCGCAATGATTGGGCTTGATGGTACGCCCACGAAGGAAAGACTCGGCGCAAATGCGATTCTCTCGGCTTCCTTGGCAGTGGCTCGCGCCGCGTCGGTTGCGAAAAATATACCGTTGTTTCGTCATATTTCTGAACTACATGACAATCCTAACCCTGATCGATTACCTGTTCCCCAGATGAACATTCTTAATGGCGGGGCGCATGCAGACAATAGCATTGATTTTCAGGAGTTCATGGTGCTGCCCGTTGGATTATCAAGTTTTAGTGATGCGTTACGCGCAGGCGTTGAGATTTTCCATCAGCTCAGAAAAGTGTTGATTCAAAATAAAAGTCAAACTGGAGTCGGAGATGAAGGTGGTTTCGCGCCCGATTTACCCTCAAACGAGGCTGGACTGGAAATTATTTTGGATGCTATTTCAAAGACCGGTTATCAATTGCCACAGGATATTGCTCTTGGGTTAGATTTGGCGAGTTCTGAATTTTATCAAGATGGAGAGTATGTTCTGGGCGCGAGTAATCAATCGTACTCAACCATTGAATTTATTGATCTCATTAAAGAATGGATCGACAGAGCCCCGATAATCTCGATAGAAGACCCTCTAGCCGAAGATGACTGGGAGGGTTGGGCAGCGCTCACTAAACTGCTCGGTGGGCGGGTTCAAGTGACAGGAGATGATTTGTTTGTTACTAATTCCAAATTTCTTGAGCGCGGTATTGATCAGGGCGTTGGTAACTCAATCCTGGTCAAGGTTAATCAAATAGGAACGCTAAGTGAAACGCTGGCGACGGTACGTCTTGCGCAAGCTAATCATTATGGGGTGACTGTTTCCCATCGCTCAGGGGAGACAGAGGATACGACGATCGCTGATCTTGCTGTTGGAGTGGGTGCGGAACAAATCAAAACGGGTTCGCTCTGCCGCTCTGAGCGTGTGGCCAAATACAACCGGCTCCTCTGGATTGAGCGAGAGTTGGGTGATCAAGCCCGATACGCGGGTCTGAATGCATTTGCGCATCTTCAGGCGAGTTAATTGGTCGTAGCCGCAAGTTGATGTGGGTCCGAACGCTTATCTCTGTACTGTGCGCGCTGGTGTTAGGTCTGCAATACGCACTTTGGTTCGGGAAAAGCAATGTCATCGATTTTTTTCGTCTCCAACAAACGGTGAGCTCGTTGCAGGCTGAAAATATCACGCTTCGAGAGCGGAATGATCAACTGCATGCCGATGTAAACGAAATAAAAAACCGGATGGAGGCGATTGAGGGCCGGGCGAGAGAGCAGTTAGGTCTTATTCTCCCGGGCGAGACTTACTTTCAAATCATACCCCCCGATTCATCAGACGGTGTTGCAAATGATTAATTATGCCGCGCCATCTACCGTTTCTGTCGGCACAGTGTAGGGTAAATCGATTCGTTTAATTGAGATTCGATCGGCTATTGCGTGCTGGGTCAAGTTTGAATCCAGTGCTGAGATGGGTACGGTTGCCAACATCAGAATGCGATCTTGAATAGAATCGTAGGTTCTGCACACGATCGTTGCATTTCTGCTATCTGAGTCATCTCCAAGATCGATCGCGTCACCAATCACGCCCTCGAAGGATGCCGGAAGTTGAGCCGCGATCATGCGTTGCTTGGGCTTTCCTCGATATCGAATTCGTGCGACGATCTCTTGCCCTGGGTAGCATCCTTTCTTAAAACTGACAGCCCCGATAAGGTCGAGATTAAGAGACTGGGGAAGAAATCTTTCGGTCATGCTTTGCTCGACCCACGCGATCCCATTCTCAGAGAGTGCTACTGCAAGATTTTGGTCCAAGACATTTTCATCGTCGATCTCTACCGCGGTTAACTGACTGGTTACTAAGGCTTGCGAGACTACGCCAAGTTTGATCGGCTGTGAAATATTCGCTCTCATATACTTAGCAAATGATTCCGGTAGGGTTTGCGGCCGGGTGGAGTATTCGCAAATCATTCGGCAATCGTGTTCAACTGTAAAATTGACTTTAGATCTCATTCTAAAAAGTTCGAATCGAGCGACTACGGCTTCCACGACACTCGCGTGAGTGACCAGATAGAAGCCTTCAGGGATTGGAAATACAGCAAAGGTGGCGAATAACCGGCCTTTCGCTGAGCAGTAACCGGCAAAACCCCATTGCTCTTGAGAAATTGACTCGATGTCTGCGGTAAGTTGATTCTGTAAAAAAGTTGTTGAATCTTCGCCGGTACACCTGATCACAACGGTTTCCATCTTAGCGACTCTCCAAAAAAAGGGTGTTGAAGCGAATTTAGATTGCGATCAGATGTGGTCCGATATCTGACGAAAATTTCACTGTTTTTGAATTAAGATTACGCGTCAACATGAATAAAAATCCGGGTTGCATCAGAAACCCGCAAGCGTCAAAATCACTATTGTTGCGGCGCACAATAAAGTCAATGACAGATTCTAAATCTACCATATCCGATATCAAGAAATCCGAAGCGCCTCGTCCGGACTCGGGGTCAAAAAGCGAGATTGAAATCCCATCGACAGAGCGTCGGGAGGAGTTATCTCACCCGGACCCAACCCGTTACGGGGATTGGGAGCGTCGTGGGCGCTGTATAGACTTTTAGTCTTTATCCTCTGTTCGAAATAAAAATGACCAACTCCAGACCCAGACCAATCTCGCCGCATTTGCAGATTTATAAACCGCAGTTAACGGCTGTACTGTCGAGTTTGCATCGAGTATCTGGTTTATTTCTTAGTGCTGCCGCGGTTGGACTTGCCGGATGGGTTATCACACTGGCGCTTGGGGAGTCGGTTTTTGCGATCGTCCAACAATTTTTGAGTAGCGGCTACGGCACGGGACTCATCGCGCTAGGGCTTTTTGGTTTCTTCTATCACCTGGCTAATGGACTCCGTCATCTTTGTTGGGATCGGGGATATGGATACGACATCAAAAATGTTTATCGGTCCGGATGGATCGTCGTTGCGTGCTCTATTACGGCAGGGATTGTTGCCATTCTGATCGCGCTTTAAATGATTATCTGGATCGCGAACTCGTGAACACACCTTCGAGCGAGCCGGGGCTTCAGCATTGGAGATGGCAACGAGGGTCAGCTTTGGTCCTTACCCCTTTTGGACTTTGGTTTATTTTCCAAATGCTATTGCTGCCTGACTTCGAGTACCAGACCGTAATCTCTTGGTTAGCGACAATGTTCAATTCATTTGCAATGACCGTATTGCTAATAGCGCTTCTAGTGCATTCGCTTTTAGGTCTTCAGGTTGTTATTGAAGATTACATTGCAAATCCACTTCAGCGAACCTTGATCCGAATCACCCGATTTATTGGAATTGCAATTCTCGCTGCTTCCATTACCTCGATTTTTACGATTTAAAGGCCGGATAAATGCCAACTGGAAATTATAAGATTCAACATCACCAACATGATGTCGTAGTGGTCGGTGCAGGCGGGGCAGGACTTAGATCCTGCTTGGGACTTTCGGAGGCGGGTTTAAGTACGGCTTGCATCACCAAGGTATTTCCAACACGCTCCCATACGGTGGCGGCGCAGGGGGGGATGAGCGCGGCACTTGCCAATATGGGTGAAGACGATTGGCGTTGGCACATGTACGACACCGTCAAGGGGTCGGATTGGCTTGGCGACCAAGAGGCCATTAGCTTTATGTGCAAGGAAGCGCCATCAGCAGTTATTGAGTTAGAGCATTATGGCGTACCGTTTTCCCGTACCGATGAGGGGAAGATCTACCAGCGCGCGTTTGGCGGAATGACAACGAACTTTGGTCAGGGTCAGGCGCAACGGACCTGTGCGGCGGCGGATAGAACGGGTCACGCGATCCTTCATACACTGTATCAACAATCTCTAAAGCACAACGCAGAGTTCTTCATCGAGTACTTCGCGATCGACCTGATCATGGAAGATGGAGAGTGTCGGGGCGTGCTGGCGTGGTGTCTTGAGACGGGCGAGCTTCACGTGTTCTGGGCAGGTCAGGTAATTTTAGGGACCGGTGGCTACGGTCGTGCGTATTTTTCAGCGACGTCTGCACATACTTGTACGGGTGACGGCAACGCGATGGCCTTGCGGGCCGGACTCCCTCTCCAGGACATGGAATTTGTCCAATTTCATCCAACTGGCGTTTACGGTTCAGGTTGCCTCATCACTGAGGGTGCTCGAGGAGAAGGCGGGTTTTTAACAAACGCGGACGGTGAGCGTTTTATGGAACGGTACGCGCCAAACGCCAAAGATCTTGCGTCCCGCGACGTCGTCAGTCGCTCCATGACTATGGAGATCCGGGCAGGTCGAGGGGTAGGCCGTGACGAAGATCACATCTATCTGCATTTGGAGCATCTCGGTGCGGATATTCTTGCTGAACGTCTGCCGGGAATCTCGGAGACGGCTCGAATATTTGCGGGCGTGGATGTTTGTAAATCACCGATCCCGGTCATTCCAACGGTTCATTACAACATGGGCGGCATCCCAACCAATATTCACGGCGAGTGCATCGGATCTGCATTCGGGAACGATACGGAGGTTGTGCCAGGACTCATGGCGATTGGAGAAGCAGGCTGTGTTTCAGTACATGGCGCGAACCGTCTCGGATCGAATAGTTTGTTGGATCTTATTGTCTTCGGCAGGGCTTCTGCTCGCCGGGCGGTAGAAAATGCGAAAACAAAACCTCTGGCTAAACGCGGAAACAACGCGTTGTTCGAGCCGGCCATCAGTCGATTTGATCATATGAGGTATAGCGATGGCGGTGTGTCGACTGCATCGATACGGCTAAAGATGCAGCGTGCTATGCAGTCAAACTGTGCGGTCTTTCGGAATCAACAGGTTTTGGAAGAGGGCGTTGACGAGATTGAGGCGACGATAGAGCGTCTATCCGATGTTGGAATCAAAGATCGTTCTATGATCTGGAACACCGACCTGGTTGAGGCGCTTGAGCTCGAAAATCTCTTGTCGCAGGCCAAGGTAACGGTCCATAGCGCACTTGCTCGTCAGGAAAGTAGGGGCGCTCACGCAAGAGACGACTTTCCGGATCGTGATGACGTTAACTGGATGAGCCATACAAATGCGCGATTAAATAACGGACTTGTGGGTTTATCTTATCGACCTGTCGTGCTGGAGACAGGTACAACAGAAGTTGAAACAATTGCCCCGAAAGCACGAGTTTACTAGGCAATTCAATAAGAGATTAAATCGATGGCTGAATTCAGACTACCGAAAAACTCCCGACCGCAGAAGGGTGCGCGCCATAATTCGGACCTGGGGATGAAGTCACCTCGGCGATTCGAGATTTATCGGTGGAGCCCTGACTCTGACGATCCACCAAAAATCGACGAACTGTATGTTGATCTGGCGACGTGTGGCCCTATGGTCCTGGACGCTATTATAAAAATTAAGGATGAAATTGACTCGAGCTTAACGTTTCGGCGGTCTTGTCGGGAAGGTATTTGTGGCTCCTGTGCAATGAATATCAACGGCGTAAATACTCTGGCGTGCACGCAACCTCTTGATGATTTTGGCGATGTCGTCCGGCTGTATCCTTTGCCTCATATGCCAGTAATTAAGGATCTTGTCCCGGATCTCTCTCATTTTTTTGAGCAACATCGCTCAATCGAACCTTGGCTAAAAGCGCCAGAAATTGTCTCGAATACCGAGCGTTTACAGAGCCCCGAAGATCGGGAAAAGTTGGATGGGTCGTACGAGTGTATTTTATGCGCCTGTTGTTCTACCAGTTGTCCGAGCTATTGGTGGAACTCCGATCGATACCTTGGGCCCGCGAATCTACTTCAGGCGTATCGCTGGATTGCGGACAGTCGCGATGAAGAGACCGGTTCGCGTCTCGAATCACTCAATGATAGTTTTTCCTTGTACCGCTGTCATACGATCATGAACTGTACGAATGCTTGCCCAAAGGGGCTGAATCCCGGGAAAGCGATTGGCGAGATCAAATCAATGATTGCGAAAAACGAGTCTTGACATCAGGCGCGTCTCACAATCGTCTCCGGTGGCGGGCCAGGCGGGGAGTGCGGGAGTTGGATGGCCTCCTTTTACCTTTTTCAGAAGTCATCATTTCTGAGGGCGATTTAAAAAGAATCAAATGCTTCGATGAATTGTTGTCGCTCCCTGATCCGGTTTTACTGGATTGGTTTTTTCAACGCGCCTCTCCCGACAAAGAAATACTGGCGGATCTGGTGCGAGAAATCCTAGATTACTCAAACGCGGCTACTTCGCGTTAATTTTCTCCCGACCTTAGCGGGGGCTCAAGACTGTGTCGTGCTGCTGGGCTTTGTCACTTGTGGGATGATCAAGCGTGTAGTGAAGTCCGCGACTTTCTTTTCGCATCGCGGCACATCTAACGATGAGCTCTGACACAAGAACCAGATTTCGCAGCTCTAGAAGGTCCTGATTAACTTTAAAGTTGCTGTAGAAGTCCCGAATTTCTTCTGTCAGAACGTTGAGTCTGTTGGCAGCCCGCTGTAATCTTCTGGAGGTTCTCACGATGCCGACGTAATCCCACATGGAGCGACGTAACTCGTCCCAGTTATGCGCCACCACAACGAGTTCGTCGGGATCGGTGACTTGACTCTCATCCCAAGGTTCGGGGTCAGCTGGATGACTCAGAGGCGTTTCAAGATAGTCGGAAATTGTGCCGGCTGCGCGTTCTGCGAATACAACGCATTCAAGAAGGGAGTTGCTTGCCAGCCGGTTTGCGCCGTGAAGGCCTGTACAGGCATTTTCGCCCAGCGCGAAAAGACCGGCCAAGTCAGTCTGCCCATTGAGATCAGTTGTGATGCCGCCACAGGTATAGTGGGCTGCCGGAACGACGGGAATTGGATCGATCGCCATGTCGATGCCAAAAGATAGGCACCGCTCATATATTGCCGGAAAATGTTTAGTGAGGTAGTTCTTCTCTTTGTGGGAGATGTCGAGGTATATGCAATCCAGCCCGCTTTTTTTCATCTCAAAATCGATGGCACGGGCCACGATGTCTCGCGGCGCCAATTCAGCTCGGGGATCATGTTGATCCATGAATCCGGTGCCATCAGGGAGCACCAGTTTCCCCCCCTCACCGCGGACGGCTTCCGATATAAGAAAGCTACCTGCATGAGGATGAAAGAGACAGGTCGGGTGAAACTGAACAAATTCGAGATTTGAGACTGAGCAACCTGCTCGCCATGCGATCGCGATACCGTCACCTGTTGAAGTATCTGGATTGCTAGTATAAAGATAGGCCTTTGACGCCCCGCCGGTTGCCAGCACGACGACTTCCGAGCGAATAGTGACAATCTGCTGGGTTTTATTGTTAAGTGCGTAGAGTCCGATAACCCTTTCCCGGCCGTTTTGCCGGTCAGAACTCTTGATTACGTCAATGCTTAAATGGTTTTCAAGGACTTGGATATGGCTCGATGCCAGGACCTGTTGGTCAAGGGTTTCAACGACTGCTCTTCCGGTTGAGTCAGCGACATGAGCCACTCGGCGGTAGGAATGACCACCTTCTCGAGCCAAATGGAAGGTACTGGATTTTTTTTCCTTTAAATCGAAATCAACACCCGCGCCGCTAAGCCAATCAATGGCGTCTGGTGCGCCCTCGACGACTGTTCGTACGGCTTCAGCGTTACATAGGCCGGCGCCTGCATCATGAGTGTCCTGAATGTGAGCCTCAAAACTGTCACCCGGATCCATCGCCGCGGCGATCCCGCCTTGCGCCCATAGACTGGATCCCGATGCCAGTGTGGACTTGGTGAGAAGCAGAGACTTTACTCCTAGATTGGAGAGGCGAAGCGCAAGGCTGATTCCGGCCAGCCCACTGCCCACAATGACAACTGGCGAGTAACGCGTCATCAAGATGAAATAAGATTATGTTGCACTTTCATAAGATTAAATAACAGTCTTTATGTAAATAACGTGCAAGCAAGTGGCCTGCGAGATAAAATTAGACATTAAAGTTTTTTTACCCGCCGCAGAGCGTCGCGCTGTGCAGCTTCCCCTAGCGAGAACCAAATGGCAAAGGCCGATCAAAGCCTGATTCGTAATTTCGCAATTATCGCCCATATTGACCATGGCAAGTCAACATTGTCTGATCGGCTAATACAGCGCTGTGGCGGACTATCAGATCGTGAGATGACAGCGCAGGTTCTTGATTCGATGGATTTGGAGCGCGAGAGAGGAATAACGATTAAAGCACAGAGTGTGTCGCTTGAATACCAGGGGAATGATGGTAATACCTATCGTTTGAACTTTATTGATACGCCTGGACATGTGGATTTCTCTTACGAAGTTTCACGTTCCCTCAAAGCGTGCGAAGGGGCGCTTTTAATCGTTGACGCGTCTCAGGGTGTTGAGGCTCAAACAGTCGCCAACTGTTATACCGCAGCAGATTTCGGTCTGGAGATTATTCCGGTTCTTAACAAGATTGATTTGCCCGCAGCTGAGCCCGATCGGGTGAAGGAAGAGATTGAGGACCTGATTGGACTTGATTGCAGTGATGCGCTTGAAGTGTCTGCCAAAACCGGCGCAGGCATCGATGGCATTTTAGAGAGAATTGTCGAGCGCGTGCCCGCGCCAGAGGGTGACAGGGAAGCGTCTCTGAAAGCATTAATTATTGACTCGTGGTTTGATAATTATCTGGGAACGATTTCGTTGGCACGGGTCATGCAAGGGTCGCTCACGTCACGAACTAAACTGCAAATGATGTCTACGGGTAAAAGTCACCAGTGCGAGCAGATTGGACGGTTCACGCCAAAACGAACAACGACCTCCGTCCTGAGCGCCGGTGATGTGGGATATGTGGTTGCCGGCATTAAAGATATTAAAGCGGCCCGTGTTGGGGACACAATTACCGACAGCAATAACCCGGCTGACATGAGTCTCGAAGGATTTAAAATGGCCAAACCGGCGGTCTTCGCAGGTCTTTATCCCATTAATAATGCCGAATTCGAGACTTTTCGGGACGCGCTAGGGAAGCTCAGCCTCAACGACGCGTCGTTGGTGTTTGAGCCGGAGGTTTCACCGGCGCTGGGTTACGGTTTTCGCTGCGGTTTTCTGGGTATGCTTCATATGGAGATCATCCAGGAGCGGTTGGAACGTGAATACAACCTCGAATTAATTACAACGGCGCCGACCGTTGTCTATCGCATTACAGCGAAGGATGGTTCGACTCAATACATTCATAATCCCTCCCAGATGCCTGACTCAGGCTCCGTTACCGAGATTTTCGAGCCATTTATCTCGGCGAATATCCTATGTCCATCTGGATATGTTGGGGCGGTGATCACGCTATGCATCGAGAAGCGGGGAGTTCAGAAAGAAATTTCCTATCACGGGCGACAGGTCGCGGTTGAATTTGACCTCCCGTTGGCCGAAGTGGTCCTCGATTTTCATGACAAATTAAAATCAGTCAGTCGCGGCTTCGCATCATTTGATTACGAAATGCTTGAGGATCGAACTGCAAATATGGTTCGCATCGATGTCATGATAAATGGTGACCGCGTTGAACCTTTATCTGCGTTAGCGCATCGGGAACACGCACCGTATCGTGCTCGCCAGTTAGTGTCTAGAATGAGAACGTTGATACCGCGTCAGATGTTTGATGTTGCGATTCAGGCCGCTATCGGTTCCAAAATTATCGCTAGGGAAACCGTCAAAGCATTACGGAAAAATGTGACTGCAAAATGCTACGGGGGCGATATTACTCGTAAACGCAAATTGCTTGAAAAGCAAAAAGAAGGAAAAAAACGTATGAAGCAAATCGGTTCAGTCGCGATACCGCAAGAAGCGTTCTTGTCGGTGTTAAAGGTGGGAGAATAGAATGGACTTTGAGATCGCACTTTTTATCGCGCTGGTGGTTGCAGGCGTTATCATTTACATTGATAAAATCTTTGGCGCACCTAAAAGAGCGGTGAATTCTAAACGGGGTAGTGGTGAGGCTACTCTTAGGATGCCGATTTTGGTCGAGTATTCCCGATCATTTTTTCCAGTACTGTTGGCTGTCTTTTTATTACGAGCGTTTGTGGTCGAACCGTTTCGAATTCCCTCGGGCTCGATGCTCCCGAGTCTGTTTATCGGCGACTTTATCCTTGTTTCAAAATTTAGCTATGGCGTTCGTTTACCTATATTAAAGAAGAAATTGATCCCGATGGGTAACCCCGATCGAGGGGATGTAATGGTTTTTCGATTTCCTCGAGATCCGAAGACTAATTTTATTAAACGTGTGGTGGGTCTCCCCGGTGACGTCGTGAGTTATCATAACAAGAGACTGATAATTAATGGAAAACCGGTCCCTATTGAAGCTTCAGATCTTATTGACTGGCCTACTAAGGATTCTTCTGAAGAGCGGGTGAGATCGTTCTTCGAGCGTTTTGGTGAGGAGAAGCACGCGATCCTGATTGATACTTTAAGGTCTGCGAACTCAATTCGGGTAACGGTTCCCGAAGGGCAATACTTTGTCATGGGTGACAATCGTGATCACAGCAACGATAGTCGCTACTGGGGCTTTGTGCCGGAAGAATTCGTTGTGGGCAAAGCATTTTTTATCTGGTTTAGCTGGGACAGCGTTGGCGAGAATTTTGTCAACTGGAAACGGATAGGATCCTTTATCCAATAAAAACAATGAATCCGGTTCAAAGACTCCAATCTGCTATTGGATATGAGTTCTCCGATCCTAGTCTGCTGGGTGCTGCATTAAGGCATCGCAGTATCGGAATGACTCATAACGAACGCCTGGAGTTTCTGGGTGATAGCATTCTTGGCCTAGTGATCAGCCAAGAAATTTTTACCCGTTTTCCTGACTCTTCCGAGGGAGAGCTCACGCGGATACGCGCCCAACTGGTGCGACAAGCGACTTTGGCTATTGTCGCCCGCCGACTTTCACTCGGCGAATTTCTAAAGCTCGGCCCCTCAGCCGGAAAGTCAGGTGGAAGCGATCGGGCTTCTATCTTGGCTGACGCGCTAGAAGCAGTCCTGGCTGCGGTCTTCCTTGACTCTGACTTTAAAATCGCACGGCGGGTCATTCTTGGTATTTTTCAGAACGAACTTGACACTATTCGGGCGGACCGGGTCAGGAAAGATTCAAAAACAACGCTTCAAGAGTATCTCCAGGCTAAGGGCGACCCGCTACCAACTTATGAGGTCATTGAGACGCGCGGGCAACCTCATAATCGAGAATTTGTCGTGGACTGCTCGTTGATCGGGTGCGAAATACAGGAAGTGGGATTGGGTTCGAGCCGAAAAATAGCGGAACAAAATGCTGCCTTGTCGGTTCTTGAAAAACTGGGCATTGCCGAGACTCTCGATGAGTGAGGCGCAATATTTTGGTGTGATCGCTGTTGTTGGGCGTCCGAACGTCGGTAAATCAAGTCTTATGAATCGACTTTTAGGCGAGAAAGTGTCTATCGTCTCCCGCCGTCCGCAAACCACATGGCGCGAGATTACCGGGATCGATACGAGCGCGAATGTTCAGCTGGTGTTTGTGGATAGTCCTGGCATGCATAAGCCAAAACGGCAACTGCTGAGCAAGAGAGCAAATCAGTCTGCACGCGGCGCTGGCACGGGTGCTGATATCCTTTGTATGGTGACGGATTGTCGTTATTGGACAAGCGACGATCAAAGAGTGCTTGAGCATTTTCGGAAAACACAAACCCCTATATGGCTTTTACTAAACAAAGTTGATTTGCTGGCTTCGATTGATAAAGTGCTTCCGAAGATTGCGAGCGTAAAGGGGGCGCATGACTGGGCTCAGATTATTCCGGTGTCGGCAAAGACTGACTATAACTGCAAGCATTTACTCAACATGCTCAGAGCAGCAGCGCCGTTAGGAAGCGCGGGCTATGACGCGGAATCTTTAACGACGATGCCTGTATCTTTTCTGGCGGCTGAGCTCGTTAGAGAACAAATTTTTAGACAAATGGGTGATGAGATTCCGTATGTCACGGGAGTAGAGATTAGCCGTTTCGAGGAGATTGATTCGGGTCGGGTTGAGATTGACGTCAGTATTTGGTGTGACACAACTGGACAGAAAGCGGCTTTAATTGGGTCCAAGGGCGCCAGATTGAAGAACATCGGGACCGCAGCCCGGCGCGGACTTGAGAAGCTTTTAGGTAAGTCGGTTTTGCTCAATCAAATGGTAAAGGTTAAAAAAGGGTGGTCAGATGACAGCCGGTCAGTCACCCGACTGGGATACAGTAACTAGGAAAACTCACGGCTAGAACCAGTATGCGGATCAAAGGAGAGCCAGGATTTATTCTTCATCGCAGGCCGTTCTCGGAGTCCAGTTTGTTGCTGGATATATTCTCGAGGGGGTATGGGCGCATTACCGCGATCGCAAAAGGAGCCCGCAAGCAAAAATCCCAATATCGCGGGATGATTCGCCCCTTTGCATTAACCACGTTGGGATGGTCCGGAAAAGGAGAAGTCAAAACCCTGACCCAATGCGAGTGGGCAGGCCCGGATTTTGGATTACGGGGGCCCAATCTTTTTTGCGGTTATTATTTGAGCGAATTACTGATCAAGTTCTTGCAACGGTACGATCCGCATGAGCGTTTGTTTGATCAGTATCTCAAGAGTCTTGTTCATCTTGGCGTTGATGGCGAATCTCAATCCACCCTTCGCCTGTTCGAGAAGGTGTTGCTTCGCGAAGTGGGCTATGGCTTGCGACTGGATAAAGATCATGACACAGGTCAGCCGATCAAACCCAATTCGAGCTACCATTATCGTCCAGGCCTGGGTGCTTTTGTGAATCAAGGGAACGAGGCAGGAGGTGTTGTCGTTCACGGATCATCTCTTATTGCCTTAAGGGAAGAGTTACACTTTGACGCGACGATCCTCCGCGAATTAAAACAGTTACATCGGGTGATTTTTCAAAGTCTTCTTGATGGGCGCTCATTAGTTACGCGTCAAATTTTTTCTCAAATTTATCAAAACGAAAAATTCCCCTTATCTGCGGAAGCGCTCAATTGAAAGGATAACTTATGGACCTAGGAGTAAATATTGATCATGTCGCGACTTTACGTCAGGCGCGAGGCACGTCGTATCCCGATCCGGTAGCGGCTGCCCTTATTTGCGAAGCCAATGGCGCAGATTTGATCACGTTGCATCTGCGCGAGGATCGTAGGCATATCGCCGATCACGACGTGGTTCGAATGCGTCAAGCAATTTCAACTCGGATGAATCTGGAGATGGCCGTAACGGATGAAATGAAAGCGATCGCTCTGGACCTTAGACCTGAGGATGTCTGTTTAGTTCCCGAGAAGCGTCAGGAGATTACGACTGAAGGCGGGCTGGAGGTATACGAGCAGTACGATAAGGTTGCACCATTTATCAGTCAACTGGAACAGGCAGGAATAAGAGTTTCTCTTTTCATTGATCCCGATGAGAAGCAGATTGACGCGAGCAGGCGCCTTGGCGTCTCTGCAATTGAATTGCACACCGGTGCGTTTGCAGATGCAAAAGATGAATCAGAGCGTGAGCGTCAACTCGAAAGGATCATAATAGCCGTGTCGATCGGTGAGGCGGCTGGACTTCGCGTGAATGCGGGCCATGGACTGAACTACAAAAACGTCGAGCCTATTGCCCGTATCGAAGGCATTCAGGAGCTTAATATCGGACATGCAATTATTGCGGAGGCGGTGTTTGAAGGGCTGGGACCCGCGGTTCGTAGGATGCGGGAATTAATAAATAACCCGGGTGAAAAATAACGATCTATTTC
>Ga0008649_10000955_pt1 | contig 23686 bp, 23 predicted proteins | sample SaaInlV_130m_DNA_2_FD_66601 | JGI IMG/M metagenome (GOLD analysis project Ga0008649, IMG submission 66601) | Marine microbial communities from expanding oxygen minimum zones in the Saanich Inlet - SI037_S2LV_130m_DNA | ecosystem: Environmental > Aquatic > Marine > Intertidal zone ... | reverse complement strand
GGCTAGTTTCTGTTTGAAAGACGTTTTTCCCAGCGATCTTTTGATAATTATTTATCTTGGAACTTATTGTTCCAGTGGTAAGAGACCATAAACCACCATTTTCCGGATGACCAATCGCTATAACTGGGTCACCAATTGACACGAAAGTTGAGTCTGCAAAATTTATAGGGCGGGGCAATGGTACTGATGCAGACATTATTTTCATCAAGGCTAAATCCAGTTTGCGTGAGTAATGCAGTAACTCAGATCGATACATTCTTGAGGTATCATTTTTTAAATTCCCGGTTACTCGGTCGGGCTTTAATATAATAAACAGATTTTTAAACGGTCTTTTATTTTCTTTATTAAAAATAATATGTGCATTAGTCAAAATAAGACCATCCTTATGAATTATAGATCCGGTCCCAATACTTCTTTTACCGTATTTTGAGTCCGACCCTGTAACTGCAACAATAGATCGAGACACTTCCTCATACAATTGCTTGGGGTTAAAATTTGAAGCGATGGCTCGATCAGGTAAAACCATAAAAAATAAAAACATTAGAAACAAAAAATAAACTGGTGCACCAACAAGTATCCTGACTTTTATGTCAGCTAAAAAGAGGTCTTCTTTTGACCTGCATTTCACATTACGCGTCAAAGCATCCCCTGGATCTGGCACTGCATGGTAATTCAGTTCTGTGTACCGGCAACAAGTCCTCATACCTCACCTCTGATTTAAGTTCATCACACAACATTTAAACTGATTGAAGCAAACCAACCCCTATCTTTTATTTTGCAAATGTTTAATTCATTTGTTGAAAGAATGTATCCGCAGATTTTTTTATAGATTCTTTAGTTTCCTCTGGAAAAGATTTTGTGTTATTTGAATATTCCTCGTTTAGATTACTGGTGTTGTCTGGACTTACCTTATTGAAATTATTTTCAAATTGATCCATGTCTAGCCGAGCAAGAGAAAACAACTCATTTCTACCTGGGTGCTCCCAGTGATCAACAATCATCACTCCACGGAGAGTTTGTTCAACACCGGTTTTAATCCCTGTTTCAATACCCTGTTCTTCTGAAGTGGCTTCCAAGTTGCCAGTCATAGCATGCGCAAGTAAATCTTTTAATAATGATTTGCTATGCACCTGAAATACTTTTGCTACAGCATTTCTGGCACGATCATCCGCCGCTATCCTTTGTAGTGAGGCGTTCTTTACACCTGAAACTGATGAAACACCCCAAATAATCTTTCCCTTAGAATCCTTAAAAGCACCAGGTCCTTTCAAAACCCATTCGGGGGGGTTGTAGTTGACCAATGTTGTTCGTAGTCCATCAGCAACAGAAATGTTTTCGGGTGTGCTGACACACCCAGAAAGAACCATCAAAAGCATAATGGATTTAAAGATCAGTAAATTCCTCGTAATAGTTTTCATAAGAATCCCCTTTACCAAGTTTGTAAAAAGTTTTACAACCAACGTTCATTACGTTATTTACAATTTTGATGCCACGTGTAAAAAAGTTGAAAACTTTAACTCAAAAGGTCTGGAAGTAGTTGTATTTCAATTGTTATTGACAAATTTAAAACTTCCTAGTCGGCGGGAGGGGATGCAGAATGCATAATGTAATGCACATACATGCATGGAAAATTTTAGATCCCCATGCTTTCTCCATGCATCATTTTTTTAATAGTCTCTAGACTTAAACCATATCTTGGCTGCCAAAGGTCCCAACTTAAGTAATTAAATCTTTCTAATAAAAAGAGTTGTTTGATTTAACCCTATTAAAAAAATAAATCACTCCTATTCCCCGACATTAAGGAATGGATCTTGCGTTAGTAGTAGTCAGGGTTTGATTAAATTTTATATAACACTAATAAATTAGGAGTAATTTAATGATTATCACGGCTTATGTTTTAGGAGGAATAATTGTTTGTAGTGTTGGTGGGTATGTTATAGAGGCATTGTTCTAATCAAATAACAAAGACTCGGGGAGACATAAATTATGAGTAATAAAACAAGAACATTAATTTTAATTATTATTTCCAGCATTATCTCGACCCAAGCAGTAACGGCTGAAACAATTAGAGGACTAGTAACGCAGGTCCACCCAGTCTATACAAATTACACACACAAGACTCCTTATCAGCACTGTTACACCCAACAGGTATTTGTTCCTTATAATGGATCTTCAAGCGCTTCACCGGCAATTGCCGGAGGAATCGTGGGTGGTATTATTGGAAACCAGTTTGGCAAAGGCGACGGCAAAGCAATTTTAACGGTTGCTGGAGTATTACTCGGGTCATCCATCGGTAGCGATATGGGCCATTCGGGTCATGGTTATACCAGAAATGTTCAACACTGCGAAACTCGTTATTCCGAGAGTGTTAACACCAGGATTCGAGGATATAATATAGGTGTAACAATTCCGGACGGTAATGTTATCAGTACCTATAAGGAGACGCCTTACAACCCACCATCTATCCATTCTCAAGTTGATGTATATATTACTTATAGGGTAGGAAACTATTAATAACAGAATTATTGGCTGAATCATGACGGTTAAAATAAATCCAAATATAACCTCTCTCTTTATGATTTTCTCACTTTTTTCTGCTTGTGCAGGTGGTCCCGCTCATCAACAAAAACAGTCCATCGCATTTCAGGAGAATTTAATTATTACCCTTCCTCCGCAATGGGTGCTGGGAAAAGAGCACCCTTCCTTTCCCATGAGTCATTATGTCGTTGGCCGCGGAACATCCAAGGAGAACTCGGTATCTGCAGCTGAAAATGCCCGCATGGATTTAGCCAAAGCAATCAAGGTAAATATTCGTTCCAAAATGATGGATTTTTCAACCAACCGTTGGACCCAGATTGAATCAGTAGTTGAGTCGGAAGTTGAAGCAGTACTGGAAGGAGTGGAAATCAGAGATGGCTGGTTTGATGAGTCAAAAAAAAATTATTATTCATACGCGGTTATGAACAGAAAAATAGCATCTCAAAGCATACGAAATCGAATAAAACTAATGGCAGAAAGACTTAATTGGTTCCTTGATGAAGGCGCGAAGGCGATGAAGCAAAGTGATATTGTGTCGGCATTATCATCATATGCTTCTGGATACATGGAAGCGCCCAACCTTCAATCTTTAAAGGCCATGCTCAATGTAATCGCCCAGAAAATCGAGGGAAACAAAAAAGAATTTTACGCCCCTAAGCAACTCACGTTCAAATCCAAAGCAAGAAACCTTCTGAATAACATATCAATTGCAATTATTTCCGGGAATAAACAGACTGTCAAACTGTCCAATGCGCCCACCGAACCTTTGACCTTAAAATTATTTTTGCATAAGGGTCTAACTAATATTCCATTAAAAGATGTACCCATTAAATTTAAATATGCAAACGGAGAAGGGGTTCTCGACGAAGAGGTGTTAACGGATGATCGAGGCATCGCCCAGTCGGTTGTCCGAAAAATAATCTCTTATAATAAGGCAAACCACAGGATCTCAGCAGGGATTGATTTTAAAAGGATAGCCCCTGGTGCTAGTGAAACTTCTTTGCAGGAATTTCTTGGCCGAATCAAAGACGTAAAAACTGAATTTATTATTAACGTAGAAAAGACAAATATTATTTCTGCGAAGTCGAGTTTTTTGAGACAAAGAACGCTCGATTTGGCAAAGCAAGTTATTCATAATATAAATCCAAATTCCAATCATGCATTAGGTGTATTTAATTTTCGCGATTTTTATTCAGGAAAATCAACTAACACTTTAAGCAAAGTTATTAGAGAGGAATTTGAGGAAATTCTGTCAGGAGTCGAGGGCATAACTGTTAGAGAAATCAGTTATCGAAACCATCAAAAGACGGATAAAACCAAAGTCGCGTTGGACAACAATCTCGATATTTATGTGATCGGGGACTATCGACTTGTAGGCGACAGTATTGAAATCAGAGCCAGGTTGATAGAGGCGGTTACAAACAATATTCGAGGTTCCGGGAAAGTTTCAATGAGAAAACAGGATATTAATTCCAGCAACCTTAAAATTACCGAAAATAACAACTCTTTTCTTTCCGAACACAATATTAATGAAAGCTATGATGAGTTGAAAGAAATGCTGGTTGATTTGGAACCAAAGCACCCTTCATTCAAGTTAAAAGTATCAACCGACAAAGCCGACTACCGCGTAGGGGAAAAACTGAATTTCTTCATCGAAACCAGTATGTCGTGTTATCTAACCTTATTGGATTTCTCACCCGATGGAACCATCACAGTTCTTTTCCCAAATGGTAACCATAAAAATAATCTGATTTCGCCTAACAAAACTTACAAAATCCCACCAAAGAATCCCTCAGGGAAAAGTAAGGCTTTCTCGCTGATAATTCAAGAACCTTCAGGGCTTGATCGAATCAAGGCTTTTTGCGACCTTCAAAAACCATCACCATTAAAACTTTCTATTAAAGAAAGAGCGGATTATCACATAATAAAGCCGGGAACAACCCAAGGAAAAAATGATTTAAAAAAATTAACAGAAGAATTCATGACCAATAATCCGAATCAATGGACAGAGGCATATAACGAGATTTATATTTTTGATAAAGGTGTTACCTACATGCGTGGTAAAAAAACAATACCCATACTTGAAAAACCTGAAAAACCCAAAGATATGATTGGAACATTTGGAAATGAACTCCCAGCACCCCAGAACCAAGGAGCTTTGAAATGAACAAATCCCTCCAGTTAGGTTTAGCAGGTGCATTAGTGGCGATTGCACTTTCTTTTGTCTTTCCGGAAATTTATCAAGTGGGTGAATGGAAAACGGTGGACTTGAGATTTCGCGTCCAGGGAACAATTGAAACGGATCCCAGAATAGTCATGGTTGATGCTGATGACGTAAGTTCCACACAATATGGCCGATGGCCATGGAAAAGATCAGTGCACGCAGAAATGATAAAACTCCTGAAAGAAGCAGGAGCAGAAACTGTTATTTACGATGTTCTTTTTGCCTATTCTGGAGATGCTGAGGAAGATAACCTGCTTGTCCATGCGACCAAGCGTGCCGGAAACATAGTTTTTCCAGTTGCCATAAACCTTGGTGATCCGAATGAAAACATAAAAAAGGGAAATGGTTCGAATCTTCAATCGAGCAGCATCAACAATTTTTCTTCAGTTTCAGCTAACTACAACATTTTAAGAGACAGCATTTTACCTTTAAAACCTTTAATAAAAGTATCGCAAGGATTGGGCCATATTGCCGCAAATCGCGATGGAGATGGTGTGATCAGACGTGTTCCTCTTTTGGTCAGAAACCACGACGGTTTGTTTCCTTCATTGGCTTTTAGCGGCCTTCTAAAATATTTAAAAATTCCTAACTCAAAGGTGGAAATTAAAAAATCTTCTATATTTTTAAAGGATGTGCTTTTGCCGGGAGGAAGAGAAATCACGAATATTAGGATCCCTATTGATGCTCGTGGCCAAATGTTGATTAATTATGCGGGTCGATGGGAAGAGACATTTAAACACGCCTCTTTTGCCTCCGTTTTATCAGGCAAAAACTTAGGTGCTTATAAAAACAATGAAGACTTGACGGGGAAACTTGTCCTCGTTTCAAATGTAATCTCAGGCCACGACATAAAACCAATTCCTCTAGAGAAAGATTATCCAGGAGCAGGTATTCACGCCAACATAATAAATACTATTTTAACTGGAAATTTCTTAAGAGAAACAAAACCTTTATTTGATTATGTTCTTGTCCTGCTATTGTGCCTGGCAACGGCAACCTTAATGGAAGGAAGAAAATATTATGTTCAAGCCGGAAAAGTATTTATTTTGTTCGCGGCCTATATTCTTGTGAGCATTGTCCTTTTTAAAAGCGGCGTAGTGGTAAAACTTTTCATGCCCTCTTTTAGTATATTTCTCACCTCGCTAGTGACACTGGTTCACCGATCTAGTTTAGAGAAAGGGTTGTCAGATTCTTTTCAAGATGAAAAGCGCCAAGTGGAAATAAAACTACAAGCTATTTCAAATAACCTGACTCTTAAGGAGGATGAACTTGCAGAAATCCAGTCTAAACTTTTTTCCCTACAGGAAAGTGTAAAGGAAGGAAGAGAGTCGGGAGACAAGCAATCAGAAAAAATAGAAGATCTACGTGAAATGGTTAACTCCTTGATGAATGACAGGGAAAAACTTCTTGAAGAAAGAACAGAACTTGAAAATAAAGTTCTTGATCTTCGTATTCATATTTCTTTTGACAAGAACATGGAGGGACACTTTGGGCCCATACGAGAAGAGTGCGAAAAGAATGGAATCAAAACATTAAGTCCGGCAATGTTCGAAGCATTTGGAGTTATTAAAAAAGTTGCGCCAACATCCTCCCCTGTATTACTACTTGGAGAGTCTGGCACGGGAAAAGAATTATTTGCCCGGGCATTGCACAGGATGAGCAATCGAAAAAAAGATTTTGTAGCAGTCAATATGGGGGCAATCCCAGATGGCCTCGTTGAAAGCGAACTCTTCGGTAGTGAAAAAGGAGGCTTTACCGGTTCAGTTTCCCGAATCGGACAAATCGCGCAGGCAGAAGGAGGAACCGTTTTTCTGGATGAAATCGGTGAAGTAAAAAAAGAAATCCAGGTCAAGCTTCTTCGAACAATCCAGGAAAAGGAAGTACAACCAGTTGGCGGTAACACTCTTTCGGTCGATGTAAGGTTTGTTTCCGCTACAAATAAAGACCTCGAAAAAGAAGCCCGAGAAGGGAATTTTCGGGAAGATCTTCTGTACCGACTCAATACAATTTCGATTACGCTACCACCACTACGAGAAAGAAAAGAAGACATAGAAATCCTGGTGCGGCATTTTATACAAAAATACTGCACAGAATATGAAAAGGATATTGATGGAGTTTCAGATAAAGCAATGAAAACCCTTTTTGATTATCCTTGGCCTGGAAATATTCGTGAACTTGAAAATGTTATTCAGCGTGGAATTATTTTGGCAAAGGGTAAATTGATTCAGGAAAAAGACTGGGGATTACTGCAAGAAGATGAAATGACAGAAAAAGAAAATGTTGCTTTAGAAAAAGGAACAAACCATGGGGATGATGTTCTTCTTGAGGTTCTTCGTGGTAATAATTTTGAAGTTAGCGCTGCGGCCTCAGAACTGAGGATGCACCGAAATACCATAACTGCGCGTTTTAAGGGAATGGTTTTTGCCTGCCTTGCCAATAACAATCTTGATATTGATAAGGCGACCCAGGAAATTTCCGGAGACCGATCGAATTACAGTCAGGTTCATAAAATGATCTATGAATATTACAAAAACCTAAAAAAAATAGTGGAAAAATTTCAATCCGAGGAGCAAGCAATTCAAGAGGTCCAGAAATTAAACAAAAATGTCCCTGCCCGGTATCACTATGTGATTAGAAACCTTGTTAGAGGTTTCATGCCGCCACCTCCAGTAGATAAAAAAGGAGACCAAGAAAAATGATTATTAGTGTAACTAAAATGGAGGTATTACTATGACTATAACCTGCAATCTACCACTTTGCATAAGAATTAATAAGTCTAGGGCAACCAAAATATCATTCGGACGTATTCCCAGGAAACGCTCGATCCCAGAACCGGAAATCAAGAGACCTCAACGAGGAATGATTTGGCCGCTAAGAGGAAGAATTACTTCTATGTATGGCTGGCGTCGTGGCAGGCATCATGATGGGGTAGATATTGCCGCACGCATGGGTAAACCTATAGTTGCTGCAGCAAACGGAACGGTTATTTTTAGCGGTTGGCGTTCTGGTTACGGGCGCATGGTTGTGATTCAACACAATCGATGGCTAAAAACAGTGTATGGACACACATCACGAAACTATGTGCGCAGAGGGGAAAAAGTAACACAGGGACAGGTTATTGCGTTGGTGGGAAGCACTGGCAGGTCAACCGGTCCTCATTTACATTTTGAAGTCAGAAATGCTATAGGCGCACAGGACCCAATGCGTTACCTTGCATAGTCACACTATTATTTAACCTGATGCAATCTCGACAAAGGGGAAACATCATGATTAAAAATATTTTAATTATTTTTATGATATATATTATCGGCTCGTTACTAATAGCAAAGCCGGACAACATGGAGATATTAAAGCAATCTATTTTCTCAACAAAAGAAATGATCGAAAACGGTTACGATCATTATATTGAAAATAATTCGCAAAAAACGAATTTTAAAGAGCAGGTCATTTGCGAGAATTATTTTCAATATTGAGTTTGCCATTAAACCGATACATATATTTTTATGTATCGGTTTAATGGCAAACCCAGAATGATGACTTTAGGTCTCTACCCTAAACTAAAGCCATGACAGACCCCTTCTTTTATGAACCAGTTAAAAACTAGGAAATTTTTAAAGCAACCCGACTACGAGGACAATTAATACAGGCATCGGAATCAAACCATCGACCCTTACCAACCTTTTATTATTACTGTAATTGATAATGTTCGTGCCATCCCACTTGTAGAGTCGTTTATTATTTCCGTAATTGATTATGTGTGTTCCATCCCACTTGTAGAGCCGTTTGTTATTTCCGTAATTGATTATGTGTGTTCCGTCCCACTTGTAGAGCCGTTTGTTATTTCCGTAATTGATTATGTTCGTTCCATCCCATTTGTAGAGTCGTTTGTTATTGCTGTAATTGATTAAATGTGTTCCATCCCATTTGTAGAGACGTTTGTTGTTGCTGTAATTGATCACCAAACTATCTGCAAACACATTGGAACCGAGACTAACGAAGAGCAATGCCAAAAGGAAACGCGTGGTTTGCTTCATTTCTTTTCTAGTAGTTGCTTTTCTAAATTCTTTACAATTTTAAAATTTTTTTTCGCTACCTCATTACCCTGATCGGAGGCAAGTTTAAACCACTTCATTGCTTCGTTGTAGTCTTGTAGAACTCCCTGCCCGTTGGCATACATTATTCCCATGAATCTTTGTGCGTAAGCATTTTCATTTTACAACGGCAGTGCAAAGTAGAGATTATATTCTTCAGTGTCAAGCGTTCTCACTGTGACTATATTCAACTCACTCAGCTTTTTAAAGAAATCAGAAGAGGAACCATAGTTCTCTCCCTTTATTGTTGTTGTGGTTTTAGCCCAAAATATATAATCCTTACCTTCACTTGGCGCTTTCATCTCGCAACTTATTTTTAGAGAGTCATCGTTAATCTTTATGAAAAGTACAACCTGGTCCTTGAAACTACTGTCGTCTTTAAAAGCTTTCATACCACCTTCAAGTTCTTCCATGATTTCAGCCACTTCATCAAGTGAAATGGAGCTAACATTGATTTCAACCGAGTTGCCATTGACTGTGCGATTAACAAGCGTTCCTGCTACTTCTGCCTTGGTTGCCACTCTAAAAGATTCTTTGTCATTGGTTTTGTCCTTGGTGATGTCTCGGGATACATCTGGCAATTGATTCTCCGTTGAAAGGTATTCAAGTAAAGTCCTATAAGAATCACATCTCAATGCTTCGATATTGATCACCGACCAATCGTTAGCTTTCGTTAACAAAGAATAATCTTCGGATTCTTTTAAAATTATTTCGTAGTTAATTGCCAATAGAAAGTCCTTTTTTGTGCCGTCTTGTCTTTTGAAGATGTTTGGGCCTTCTTCCCACCCCGGGTCTTGTTGAAATTCTTCTATATGAGAGGGCCTAGTTACCGGTCTATCGTCCCATTCCCAACCTTCTGGCTTTGATTGTACTGTTCGGCCATCTGAAAGTTCTTTCAACTCATTCCTCCGCAGGATTGTACCGTCTGGTTGTGTTTTCGTTGCCCATTTAAATTTGTTTGGTTCCTCTTTCTTAGTGACTACAATGTCCTTGTTGCCTGCTTCGTCCTGGCCACAAGAAAAAAGAAACAGCATACTCAACGCGAGTAAAGTTATAGAAAATTTTATTTTCATAATAAAAATATCTCCTTGCATATTTTTTTTTATGACATCAAGGCTTTGACCATAATGAAAAAATATCCTCTAAATTTATTCCCATGTAATAAATAGTTACAATACCCAAAGCAACCAGGATGCCAGCACTCAAAACAAACTTAAACCATAAGCCCTTAAGTCTTGCAATTTGCTTAACCAGTCGAACAGAGGATAAAAGGGTATTCATAATTCGAAGAAACTTCATAGTTAAACTCCTTCGTTTATTGTTTAATTTATAATCACTATTACTGCACGCAACGGAAACCAAAAGTACTGCTAGTAAATTCAGGATCGCTTAACCTACGATCAGAGATTTTCATGCCATTTTTATAGGTATTCCAGGAACCACCTCTAAGGTATTTTAATTTGTTTTCACCGCTGTCAGTCCATTCCCATACATTGCCTACCATGTCGTGCAAACCAAGAGGATTGGGTTTTTTTTGTCCAACCGGATTTGTTCGTGAAGAGGAATTTCCAATGAACCATGCAAAACCAGGATCGAATTCGTTTCCCCAATAATATTTTACATTTTTTTTGAAACCTGCTGCATTCACCCACTCCCATTCAGTCGGTAGGCGTTTACCAACGTTCTGGCAATATTTTTTGGCTTGGTACCAGGATACATTTTCTACGGGACGACTTTTAACCCCGGTAAAATGCGAAGGGTTACTATCCATGACTAACTCATACTGCTTTTGAGTTACTTCGTATGTATCCACACAGAGAGTCTGAACATTTGCTTCGTATTGTACCTTCCCGCCAATTTCAGCTATTAGAACTCTCCCATCAACAAGAGTCATTTTATCAGGACATTTTTGACTCCTGGTTTTGAGGGTAGAGAGTTGTTTTGGTTGTTTTGATGCTATTCGGATACGCTGTTCTTTTACACGTTCACGTTCTTTTTTAATTTTCTTTCTTTCCATAACCAGTCGTCGTATCTCTACCAAACGGTTTTTTTCTATTTCAAGGCTTGTCTGCTCAGCGCTTAATTTTTTCTTTTCTTCCAAAATATCGATTATTTGGTCGGACTTATTCGTAGACTTCAGTGCAAAAACAAAGTCACCTTTATCTAGCCTGGGGTTTCTCATTTTCCCATATTGAGGATGTTGACTCCCTTTTGAGTAATTGATTACTTTTTTTTGAAGAAATTCACCTAGTTCAGTTCCCGTCATGAAACCGTCTGAGTCAATATCTCCTTCTCCGCTAAGTGCTGATACAAACTGCTCTCGAAATATGCTTACATCTGGAACTTGTTCATCTGCGCTTCCGGAAGTAATGAATTGTCTGACAGGTTGACTGGTCTTGTAACTTATATTGTCTGGAACGGACCGACTTATAGAAAAAAATGAACCTGAAAAACAACTATCAAATATAAAAAGAGCGTGCTTTGATTGGATCTGCTTTGCATAGACTTGCATCAACTCCATATTTAGTCCCTTGGATAAAAAACCTGCCTTGTCTTTATCCGGGTGCGGGGCATCAACTGGAACGAAATAACCCATTTCCTCACCAAAAGAAAGCTTCAAAGTATGCCCATGACCCGCAAAATAAAAAAGCAAACGGTTGTTTATATCTTGGCCATACTTGTTGATAAAGCCTTCTATTGTAGTTCTTATTTCTTTGTAAGACGGATTTGTTGCGATAATTGTATTAAACCCGTTTTTATGAAGAGCACGTACTACCTGATCGGTATCTTTTTTGACTCCTGGAAGCACTGGCCAGCCGTTTGAGTATTTACTTACACCAATAACTAAAGCATGACTTTCGTTATAGAGGGAAACTTGATTACCTTTGGAATCTAATATTGGGGTAGGGGTCAGACCTCTTTTAACGTTACCTAGGGCAGAGGATAGGAAGAATGGAAAGGCTAAAAAAAATAAAACAAAAAAAAATAAACGGTTAAATACTTTATCCTTCATTTTAAAAAAAATAAAAAATTTAAAGGTTTTATTGTCAAAGCATATCGTCCAGTTCACTGTTTGTACGTATCTTAGTTCTGTTTAAAGGTTCTTTGGTTTGATCATTGGTAATAGTTCCTTCAGATGAGTTTTTATTTAGACTTTCTTCACTTATTTCCTTACAAAGAGGCAGGTCACAGTCAATAGGTTTTTTAAGTTCTTCTTCTGTAATAGTTTCTTCCTCAGACTTGCCTGATTCATCTACTTCTTCCAACAACTCATTATCAGTAGTTTTTTCTTGGCGCGGTTTATGAGTCGCGCGAAGTGCGACTTTACTCTTAACTTTTTTTAAGCGTTTACCTCGAGCAACACGCTTATATTTAGAAAGATTAATTAATGTTCCGTCATCGAATGCCCGGTTCACTGCATCCTTAACTAGCTTTGGATTTTTTAAAAAAGATTCAATCTCTTTTTCAGGTACTGTAAGAACAAGGTAAGCTTGATCTGCTGATATATTTTTATCAACCACAAAACTATTTTTAATAGAAACTTTAGAGATTGATGGAAGGTTATAATATAATTCAAACCATTCCTTGCTGACACCAGGATATCTATATCGTGAAAATCTGGGGCGCAAATTTTTTAGAGCCCTTATTTTCATTTTTCTAAACACCAATTTACTGTCAAGCCTTTTTGTCAGCTTAGAATGTATTACAAAAAAAACATTTCCCCCAAAAACATTAATTTCTCCTTGCATGATTGCCCTTCGATGTTTCTCATAAACCTCTCCCGGGGTCGCACCAAAAGCTGAGTGAAAATTAATTAATAGAAATAACCCTACAGAAAAAAAAATATATAGATATTTCATTATTTTTTCTTTAAAAAACTTTCGCCAGCTTCTTTCCCATGGCCACTTAAAGTTTTTCTCACTTTTTTATTTATTTTTTTTTCTCCTTGTTTGTTTTTTGAAATAGTTTGATTCTTAGAATCAATTTCTCTTTTTTTTGAAATTGAAACACAACTAGCCTGGAAAAAAACTATAATCAAAAAACAAAATAAAGAAAGTTTATTTAAATTTTCAGTTGACAGTAACCTGTAATTTTTAAAAATAAAAAAATTATTATTTTTTAACCGAGTTAAATATTTAAAAATCATCACTGCCACTGGAACCTGTGCCGCTTAGGCTTTTCCTAGATTCTGGCGGTTTTTCTCTAGCGCTTGAGGTTTTCGCCTCATTTGCTTTTTTTTGCCTTTGATTTTGAGCGGCTTCGGAAAACTCGGCTGGGATTTCGTCGCTTGTTACTTTACTTTTCATTCTCTTAGCGAGGTTAGAGGATCCAGGAGACCATGCATAAACTGCACCACGAATTTGCTGCTTAGTAATTGGATGCTTCGTATGCCATGTATTTAATTTGGACATCCCGCTTATTTTCATTTTTTCCGATACGGTTTTTATTTTATCTTCAAAACTACTGTCGTTTTCATAAATTTCCATATCACCTTCTAATACCTCAAGGCTCTCAGCCTCTTCTTCGCTTGTAGCTGAATAAAGCATTTCACCAGCGTACTGCCTGATTTGCTTTTGGGCGCAAAGTGCAGCTTGACGGGAAGCGGATTTTTTAGCCCGTTTATTTCTTTGTCCTGCTTGGCAAAAAGATACGAGGCTTAATTCTCCATTTTCATCAGTTTTCATCTGGACTCCAAAAGTCATAAGCAAGGCTAGCTTATCTTTAGGTATTTGATGCCTTAAAGGTTTTTTTGGAGTTCCCGGAGGAATGAACACCCCACCTCTTGATACAGCCAATGCCATTGCATGAAGTTTCTTACTCCAAATAGCAATAACTCCAATTTCTCCTTTGGGCTTATCTGCTGGCAAATGTTCAAATGTTGCATAGGCTTGAATCCCTGATAAACGTGATTGTGCCAAAGCTTTTGTTGACTCTTGGAAAGTCTCTTTTAATTCTGTCTTTAGAAGTTGAGCGTCTACTGGTTTGTCCGGATCTATACCCTTGGCCCTAAGTTGTTTATCTAGTTTATCCCGATATAAACGATCTGCACCTGAAGCTGCTGCTTTAACTAATTGGCTTCCAAACTCATCACCTTTCTTTTGCATATCGGCTTTTGCTGCTCCGGCTGCTTTTTTAAGTTCCTCTATTGCCAATACTTCAGATTTTATTTCCGCCAATCTAGCTTCTTCTCGTTTTTCACTAGGCTCAACCATTTCCATCTGCATGCTGGTTTCAATCTCTGTTTCGAGATACTCAACCATTGCACGTTTAGCATCAGCCATGGCCATCGTAAAAGCATTTGCCCGGCTGCTGATAAAGTTTTTAGACTTATAGGGAGCCATTATTGGCTTGGATCCCGTAACGACAAAAAACTCAGATCCTTTTGAGTTTTTATTTGGTCCTTCCACCCATCCTTTTTTATCAAGAAATTTTTGCATTATATCTTCCACCTCTTCGTCTTCCGAAGGCCCACCAGCATCTTCAACCGTTTCAAATTCTGCGTCGACATCCTCAGCAACCGCATTAAATGGTAAACAAAACAATAAAAATGTGATTATCGATAAAAGTAACTTGGGAAATACCTCAAATTTTCTGAACATTAGTTATCCCTCCACTGTAAAATACTGCTTTTGTAAATATAAATATATATACGTGCAGTTTAAATATTAAAAGTCATCCTCGAGACGTTTATTGATATCTTCTCTGGCTTTCTTCGCTGCCTTTTGCACTTTTACCGCTGCAGCTTCTGGTGCTTTTCTTGGAAATGGTCTGGCAATATATGTGTTTGGTGAAAAGGAATTTGAAATTGTATTTCCATCTTCTATAATTTTAGCGGTTGATGTTTTTGATTGAACATTTGTTATTTCAAGTACACCCACCACTATTTCTTCCTTGCCAAGAGATTCCTTGGTGTGTGGGTCAACAATAGGATTTCCGTAACGAACCAGATTATATTTTTCTCCAATGCTGACAGTTTTACCCCCTTGTCCTAGTGTTACCTGTTTACCCACACTGGAAACTATAGATATTGGATAAATCGCGTTCACAATGGTCTGCCCTGCAACACTTGAAATATAATCTGCCATATTTCTTACGGTGGACTTTCCTTGATTTGGATCGTAGGAAACGGTATCTGAGAATTTTATTTGTGTTGTGGCAACATCTATGATTCTATAAGAAATTCGGGCACCCGTCTGAACATTTTTAATCTGCTGCCCGGTAGATCGCATAGTCACCATAGTCTCATTCTTAAACACATCTTCAACAAGGCCCACTACAATAAAGTCAGCTCCAACCTTATTCCCGAGTTTTGCTAACTCTTCAGCACGCACATCCCCCCGCTTAATAAAATCAAGCTCCTGTGCTTGGTTTTCAAGAAAATCTCTGTCTAAAAGCGCAAAACGTCTTGACTGCGAAAGGTAACCCACCAGCCCATTTGGAAATGACTCCATAAATTTCGTTGCAAGTTTTCCATCCGAAACTGTCGGACTAATTTGGAAAGGGGCTACAGTTACACGAAGACGTTCCAGTTGCTTTGATAATTTATACTGGGCCACGGTTACATTTAAATTAACTATCCATAGCCCGTCCTCACCTTCTTCTTTTTCCTCGGATAAAAGTTTCCATGAACGAATCACACCTTTGGTTTTTTTCTTAACGCTTTCCTGAAAATCCTCTTCAGCTGAATATTCTTCCTTCCCATCTTTTTCTGAAAATTTTTCCTTAACTTTGCTAGACATTTCAGCAGCAATTTCTGCCCCATTTACTTGTGATACAGCGTCCTGAAGCGCGTCTGCTATCGCATCCTTGCGTGTTGATCCAGATCCTTGAGAATCAACTGGCACGTAACTCATCTTGCCACCAACGAAAATCACATAGATCAAGGCCAAAACTAAAAGTTTGAATGTGACTTGTAATTTGATAACAATACCTCCGACAAATCATCTCCCCATACGTCCAGACAAATTAAATCGCCCATCAATGATAGAAGTGATGTGATTAATATTTATACTTTATTTTGATCATTCATCTCTTCACAAAAATTCTACTTACCATTTTTCAACGTTTTTTTAAAAAGCATTAGCAAGCTTATCGTTCATTTCACTGTTATCAATTTCGTTGACTGTCATGAAATCCATGATTTGGCCTGTCGAACTGGACAACTTAGATATAAGGTTAGGCAGGTTGCTGACAATTGTCACTAACGGGCCTATTTTTAGAAGTGCCATTGGACTCAAGCTCGCCATGCTCTCACCAGCTGCAGCAGCTTCTTTCCCGGTCTTAACGGAACCAAGTACTCCGTTAATATAAAATGGTACCGATGTGACAAATACCGCCTTGCTCTCAACATCGAGGATTGTTTTCTTGGCCGTCTCTTTGGCAATTTCTTCTTGAACGCTTGCAGAAATTTCAATTGACTTTTCCACTTCGGCCTTGGTGCCCATGTCACCTGCCTCCATATTTTTTACATTCTGTTCCGCAAGCATAACTTGTTTATCCAAGCCCAGCGCCTTGGCCATGATTATCTGGGACTTAGCCAAATTGATCAACGCGCTACGAAGTGAGCCGGTAAGTTCTGATTGTTTTCCACTAAGATCAGGCCCACCCCCTCCAAGCATGCCGCCAATATCCCCAAATCCAATGGCATAAACAGGACATGCTGTAAAAAGAACAAATATTGTTGTAAAAAATTTAATTTTCCTCAAACCAATATTGGCGTATTTCATAGATTCTCCTTTCAATTAACAACTTATAACAACTTAAAATGCATCGGAAAGTTTGCCTTCCATTTCATTGCTATCAATTTCGTTGGCTGTCATGAAATCCGTGATTTGACCTGTCGAACTGGACAACTTAGATATAAGGTCAGGCAGGTTGCTGACAATTGTCACTAATGCGCCTACTTGCAGGAGTGCCATTGGACTCAAACTCGCCATGCTTTGACCAATTTGAAAAGCTTCTCTCCCTGTCTGGACAGAACCTAGTACTCCTTTAGTATAAAACGGTATCGATGTGACGAAGACCGCCTTACTCTCAGCATTGAGGATTGTTTTCTTGGCCGTCTCTTTGGCAATTTCTTCTTGAACGCTTGCAGAAATTTCAATTGACTTTTCCACTTCGGCCGAGGTCCCCATATCACCTGCCTCCATATTTTTCACATTCTGTTCCGCAAGCATAACTTGTTCATCCAAGCCCAGCGCCTTGGCCATGATTACTTGGGACTTACCCAAGTTGATCAACGCGCTACGCAGAGAACCCGTTAGTGCCCCTTGTTGTGCGGTGAAGGGATTAAACGAGGCAAATGGAGAACTTCTCCAGTAGCATTCCTCTTTTCCACCTGGTGCATCGATTTTTCCACCACCGTCCTCCTTACCATCTGGGGCACCCACTTTCATACTGCTTTCTTCCTCCAGTCTGCCAGCGCATTTGAGCGAAGCAGCTATCATGCCCTGCGGGTCTTTTTTTGCCTGCTCCCGAAGACTCTGCAACGCGGGGCTGTCTTCCGGCATATTTTTATATTGTTCAATTGTCTCTGGAGGAATTTTGGTACCTCTGATAAGTGCGTCAAGGCCACCAACCCCAGCACATCCCGGAGCCATAATTAAAATAAAAATCAGAGCTGCCCAGGACCCGAGCCTCTGATTACTCAGTTTATAGTTTTTCATTTATCCCCTACTTATATTTTTATATAGTTATTTCAAACCTTTCAAATTCAGCTGATCGACAATCCTCGTTGCCGCTTCAACGGACCCTTTCCTTAATGCATCTAAATAAGCTTCCTCGTCATTTCTCCCCGTTCCTCCCTGATTCGGTATGTTCACGGAGGCTACCTTTCTCGGCAATCTTTTAGAAATATTCCAAACCTGTGCCGTTATTTGTACGGTTGTCCTCTTTTGACCGCCAGCTGTTACACTTGACATTTGTTGATCCAATGTTCCGAAGGCAAAGAATTTGACCTCACATTCCTTGGCGCCCTTGATGGCAGCCTTCCTGGTCGGCCGCGTCATATTTTTCCCCACTTTTAATTCTTCCTGTATTTGAGCCCACTCAACCCCCCCGCACTCGCTCACAACATCATCATAATTAACCACCTCGAACCCGGCAACACTAAGGGTTTCCCCCATCGCCGCATCCACATCCAGGGAGGTCTTTACGTTGTAAATATTGCGGTCAGCTTTTTGTTCCTGGCTTCCCCCGGTAGTTACCTTTGAGGCAGAGGTTTGCGAGGAAGACGTTGCGCTGCTTCCACCATCAGTTTGCGCACTTTCTTCGGCAGCATTCATTAACTCACTCTTTTGTACCGTTGTTCGCCTGGTATCGAATGATTTTTGCTTTACAACTTGGCGTGCCGCAAATATAAAGGAAAACAAACTGCCCTCACCACTTGCCATGTTTTGAGCAGGAGCCGCACTCTGAAGCAATGCCTGGAATGCAGCAGTATTGATCGTGGCCCTGTAAGCGACTCTTAAAGAGTTTGAGTCCTTCATCGCCTTAAAACCGCGGCTTGTAATTTCTATGACATAGTCATCTAAATTTTCAAGGACCTGTTTTTTAACCTTGCCGTAAGATATAATTTTGGCACCTTTAAAGCCTGAGGTGTATTTCTGCCAGGCCCCCAGTTTTGCTTTTTCGAGGGCTTTCGCTTTGCTTTCGTCGTCCGGTTCGTCACTGAAAAAACCGGTCTCAAAAGGGACATCCACCTTCCCCTTCACAACTTCTTCACCTAAAGCGTAAGGAACTAAAAAAATATAAAAAACAATAACTATTAACACAGCCAGCAAGTATCTAGGTGGTAGGTGTGCTTTTCTATTCATGATCATCTGCTCCAAAAAAGATTAACGAACATCAGAAAGTACGGACCCGAATTTCCCAAATTGACTTTTAATATTTTCAGTTCGCGTAGCATTTTCTATCCAGTCAGAATTCATTTCTGAAATTTGTTTTGTAAACCCGTCCAGAAGACCGTGAAGACTTTTGAGAAACTCATCCCAGTCATTTAATTTGACGTTTGCAGATTTGTCCAATGTTGCCATGGGGACATTTCTGAAACTGGCATCCATGTAGGTCGTATCGAGATCCAGATGGCGCAGTTTTAAATCGATAAAACTTCCATAGGTAACTTGAGTGTAAAGGTTTTTATCTACGACAAATTTTCTGAAAGGCCGAACCTTCAAGAAAATTCCATAATCAGGTTCCGGCAGTTTAAAGTCAGATATATCGTTGTTAGTAAATTGAACCCGCATCTTGCTCATGGACCCACTGTCTTCGGAATAGGGTACGACGGGAACAAGTTGATTAGCAGATAGGGAAGTTTCCAGAAGTTGTGCGGTTTGCATGCTAAATCCACCCTTCTGTGAAAAGTCATCGGGAACAAACTTTAAGGTTTCAGGTGGAATTTCCACTTCCACAACTCTTATAAAATTTCCAAACGATTCCTTGATTTTGATCGAGTTCATTCTTTTCACCCACATGTCGACAATATTTGATTTGAACCCCGGCTCTAGATATATTTTTCTAAAAATTCCCAACGAATAAGCATCGCTTGGTTTTTCGTTTAGCATATCCGAATACTGCACACGAATCGGATAGGTCGCGATAACCTTCATCTCTGAAAAATCAAAAACTAAAATTTGCGCATAGACTTCATAGTGAACAAAAAACTTTCCGCGAAAACCCTGAACCCGGGTTTTTTCAGTGGAAACTGCAAAGGCAAGAGAAATTGTTTCTCCTTTTTTGTAATCCATGGCGTCTGTTAGCTTGAAATTTATACTTGGGTTATTGATTCTTTTTGCTGCGTTAAAAAGCGCGTGGTTGAGTTTTGTCTGCCCAGTTGCCACTGTTTCTTCGGCCAGCCGCGAACTATAAGGATATAGCTTGTCTTTTTCACGAAAATCACCAAGAAAAGCAAACCCTGCAAACGTCACATCAGGACCGGCAGTAGTTGCTGTGGCATAACCATCGAAAACAATCATCAGCAACACAGCTCTTAAAATATTTTTAATTTTCATTTGCCCGCCGCCTTTCTTAACTATAAAACAAAAAAAAGAGGCAACTCGACAGAGTCACCTCGTTTGGCTTTCGTTTTTACTTTGTAAAAAAGTAAGAAGTAAACCACATGCAAAACTCCGAAGTATCAAAACGGTCACTTAATCGTTTTAGATTTCTTAGAACCTTGTTCCTATTATTTCAAAACGTTTAATCAAAGACTCAAAACGTTTAATCAAAGACTAGTTTACTTTATGCACCTGTTTAACATGCTTCTTTAAAATCTCCTAGAAATAATCAAGTGAAGATGTTTTGGGTTTTGGGTTTTGGGTTTTGGGTTTTGGGTTTAGAGAAGAGAAAAAGGGACGACGATTTCTTTCTTGGTTTGCGTACGAGATGCGTGCACCTTTTCTCTAGCCGGAAAATACCAGAATTTGCGTAACTGTTTTGTTTATGGTAGTTTAGATGGTAAGTCGGGATGACTGATTATTAATTCTTCCGGCCTCTCACGCCGGAAACCGGGGTTCGATTCCCCGTGGGGTCACTTTAAATTCAATCACTTAGATACTCTGCCAATCAATTGACATCTTGTTGTGGAAGTTTTGTGGAATTCGTATCAAATAATTTCATTGCCTTTTTCAGCCTGTCATCACCGTAATGCCCGTATCGTTTACGCAGCATGTTTACCGATGAGTGGCCCATCAAATTGGCAACCACCAAATGGTCTTCACCGTTATTCAGCAGGTAACTTGCAAAGAAGTGGCGTAAATCAGTAGGGCGCGGTTTCCAGTTCATGTCTGATTTTCCCACTGCCCTCTTCCACCCTTTCTGAAAACCCTGCTTACCCACATTGAATACCCGATTGTCGTGAATGTTTCTTACTCGGAATCGGTATCGGAGCAAATCATAGAGAGCATCGCAGACTGGCATACTCACCTTGACCTGGGTCTTTCCCCTCACAATTCGAATCATTCTGTTTTTAAGATCAATCACGGACCATTTGATGTTCACAGCGTCCCCTAAAGAAAATCCGGTATACGCCATGAGCAGAGCGATTGCTTGGTGCTGATCATCCAAATAACCGATAACCGCATCAAGTTCATTCTGCGTCATAAATTTCGTTTGATAGAACCCTTTGTTGCGATAAACAATGGCTGGCAATTCAAAAGAAGAATCACCGAGTTTCATAATCCAACGAAGAACTCGAGCATGTTTCTTGAGAGAGCTCTCCGGTAGATCAACTTTTTTTTCAAAATACGCCTGCACCATATTTTTTCCGTTCCTGTTGTCGTAGTTCACAATATCAACCACTCTCTTACTGCCAAAATACGGTAACAGGTGAACTCGGTAAATTGATTCATAACGAATATTGCTTTGGCTTCTCGTATCCAAACTTTCCAGCCATTCAATCGCGCAATCATTAAACTTCCGCTTCCACTTCTGGTACTCCCCCTTTCTCACTAAAAGTTTGAGTTCAGCCAATCGCTCATGAGCTATCACTTCATCGGTGGTAAACAGGCAATCCCGAATCCGCACACCCAGGTACTGACAATCGGCATAACATACTTTCTGCTGGCCACGCCTGTATATCTGCTTTTTCATTGCTCCTCCAATATTTAAGGAGCGGTCAGCCTTCCAGTGTGGGGAGCTTAACATAAATAAACCTGATTTTACTGATTCCTTGCAGACCCATACCTAAGGTACGGGTCAACCAAGATCGTTGGTTTTAGACCTGCTTTTCCCAGCCGCTCGCTGGATCAGAACGCTGTTTCTTGCCCGGTCAGCCAATCTTTTTCTCTGTTCACCAGTCAGTGCCAGAGAATGATACGGATTTTTCCCAAAACGAAATTCATACAAAGCACAGTCATGCGATGAACACTCCGAAATCAACTTCGAATAGTTGTGTCCCGAACCCCGGCCTCCCATACACTCAATACAATGTTCACGAATGGCCCTGCCTGGGCTTTTGGTTTTTTTTGGTTGATTGCGGTTCATGTAGATGCCTCACCTATTTGTTATTGATTGGTATGGAAATCTATAGAATAGTATCGTTAGTGATACTGAGAAGGATGCATAGCCTTAAGTACATCAAGCCCTTTTTGAATATAGTAGTTAGGATCTGTTTTATGGGTAGCGTTGGTGATACTTGGGGTAACGGCTGTTTGATGGTCACGAGTATCGTTCGTGATACTTGAGTTAGTATCATTGTTGATACCTATTTTTGATTTAGGTCTGCGTTTGCGACCCGTTCTGTCTTCCCAGTTCTTAGTTGTGAAACCTAATTTTCGGGTATCTTTTTTGCGGGACTTTTTAATGTACTCTTCCCTGCCGTAATCTTTCCACCGTTCACTGATTCCATACTTTGAACAATCCTTCATCATCCCACCACCATGGTGAGCGATTTCAATGAAACCTAAATTAACTAATTGATCGACAGCACGACGGAAAGTTGAGCGTGAAATTCCGAATTTATTCTGAGCCTCAGCGTAAGTAAATAATATTTCCCCATTATTGCTTATCTGGTAACCCCGTCTAGGAATCTTCGCCACCTGACGCCGAGAATAAAATTCGAGGAGGATAAATATGGAACTCGCAGTCATCTTGCGGAAGGCAGGAGAACGGTGCATTCTTCTGTCAACAAACATTCCTTTTGCCATTCCTAACCTCTTTCTGCCTTCACTCCCTGGCAGAGATGCTCCTCTGCAAAAGAAAGCAGGTCAGCCTTGCGATATCGAACGCATCGGTGACTTATCCTGATATAAGACGGGCTTTTTCGATGTTGCCTGCGGTTTTGTAAAAAGCGGGGAGTGACATTAAGAAAGGAAGCTGCTGCCTTCTCATCGATTAATGCCTGCAGATCAAACGGGATGAATTGTTTTTGATCTTCTGAATTTTTAAAGTTAGATGATTGCACTTGATAACCTCCAGTTTATTCGTACTGGCGATCACCTTATGTCAATTGGCGGGGGTAATGCGTGTATGAAACAAGTAACGTTTTCTTGAAATTTTGCTAGCAAGATTTTTGAGGTGAATTAAAAAGCTGGCGGTTCTCTTTACACCATTTTTGTATCGTATCAATAGTCACATTGTATTCGTCAGCAACCTGTGCGTATATATCAATTGCCCTGCTAGGAAGCTCAGAATCCTCTTTGTTACGCCTCAAGACAATGACTCTGCATACGGCATTCAGTTTTTTTTCTGCCTCATAAAACCTTCCGTATTCGGTGCCACTTCCAGGTTGATTCAAACCTAACGCGGCATAGGTTTCGTGTGCAGGCTGTTCAGGAAACTCAATATCCAATAGCTTTCCTGCCGAGGAATCAAGGTACGCCAAAACCCAATCGGGAATCGGAATTTTGTGTTCCCGACAGTTTTGATAAGCCCTCCATGCATAGAGAGGGTTCTGATCTTTCTTGAAAAGTATTTCCAACGCTTCGGGGCCCAACAAACGAAAAGCTAAAAAACTATTCTTTTGGGTCTCAGGCCAATCGCTCAATGGAACAAGAAAGCTATGCTCGGGATTTTCTCGGCTCATCGCATCAATAGCAGGAAGGATCTCATCATGTTCGTATTTATTAGCCTGAAGTATTCTTTTGAATTCATCAAAGGATGGTCCTGGTGCTTTTGTACTTGTCATAAAATTTTTCCTTTAGTTACTGCGGTCCAACATTCTGTGTCCTTGGAAATATCGAGCGATACTTCTTTATAACCGCTTCCGCCGCTTCCAAGCTCGCTCCCATCACAAAGTCCGATATGGATAAGCCTGTTTTTTTGCAGGCGATCAGAATAGTTTCCTTTTCTTCAGGCCTGACCCGGATATAGATCATCTTGCTCTTCTGATATCTTT